>JACCDN010796135.1_pt1 | contig 11096 bp, 11 predicted proteins | sample 7441691 | NCBI WGS metagenome assembly JACCDN01 (sample SAMN15323439, study PRJNA562643) | freshwater metagenome | isolation source: river surface water | place: USA:Blue River Watershed | collected 2017-08-16
ATGCTTTCGTTGATGACTTTGTTGAGGCGGTCGACGACTTCACGACTCTTCAAGAACAACACGCGCACGCGTTTCAGGACCGAGAAAAACGTGAAAGCCATGATCGGCAGGATCGACAAGACGGCCAAAGCCAGCTTCCAATCGGTGAGCAGGAGCAAGACGCTGACGCCGACGATCATGACGGCCGCATAGATCATGGACGAAATGACCTGTGCAACATACAGCTTGATCGCGTCCACGTCCGCGGTCAGGTTGGTCAGGAGCTTGGAGGGGTTCGTCCGCTCGATGAAGAGCGTGCTCTGACGCGAGAGCTTAGCGATCAGTTGGGTACGCAGGTCGCGGGCGACGCGTTCTGAAACGTATGTCTGGACGATGCTTTGAAGATACGCAAGCAGAAAGACGGCGAAGGCAACGGCGAAAAATTCGATCTCGATCGTTTGCAAATTGGAGTTGCCGGCCGCGTAGGCATCAATGCCGTGCGCGAACAGTTTCGGGAAGACGAGACTGGCTGCGTTACCCACGAGCGTCAAAGCTGCCAGAAGGATCAGCGTCTTCCGGTACGGTTTGAGCAGGGGTCCCAGGCTGGGTTGTTTCGGCGGAACGGGTTGATCTTTCATGTCGTGATACAGGTAGTTAGGATATCTAACTATCTAGCCGCCGTCAAGCCATTCAACCTCCATCGAAGCGCCGAACGCGGTGGCCTTCCAATGCCCTAAAAGGCGACGCATGCGTTCCTGCACTCTTACGACGAACTCGGGCGTCAGCCAATCGGGCATCTCGCTCCCCTGCCCCGACGATTCCATGTATCCGCGGATATGCGTTACGAGCGTTTCGGCTTCAACGCCTTTAACCGATCCTGAAAGGGCGCCGACCAGCATCTCGATCGAGGCCATCGGCCCCAGGTACTCCTGAAGGCTTTTGCCGCTGCGATCATTCATCTCGGCAAGCGTTTTGCCGGCCGCCAGCGTTCCCCAAAAACCGTTTCGCATGCCGGCTTCCGTTTCCACCGCCAAGTGCAGAAAGTCGTGCGTCAAGAGGCTCTTCGTTTCGAGTTCGACGCGCTCATGTGTCCCGTCCGCGCGGACGATTTCAAGCGCGTGCCGGTCGTTCGTCAATTTAGAAAATAAAATGCGCATATGTTTTTTCGCTGGAACCAGTATAGCAGGTAAGAATCGATTTTTCATGGCGTCTCCCCGAATGCAGGAGGCCTCACTCCTCGTAACATCTTTCCTATGTTCATGGAATCTTCGCGCAGCGGGCGCTCCAGCTCGTCGAACTCACGTGGCGGGAGCCGCGGCGGGAATCGCACCGCTCAGAATCGCGCCCGGGATGATCAGGGCCGTTTCACCGAGCGCGGCAGCCGCGGTGGGCGCTCCTCGAGCCGCTAACCTCGCTGACTCATGCACGCCTAACCGAACTCTCTATGAGGAATGACACGCACCGCCGCCATACGATGACGGATCTGGACGTCCCAGGCCGCTCGAACAGCATGCAAAGCGATGCAGACATGAATCGGACGGGCCGCACGACGCAGATAGGAAGAGGCATTCGGAACGAAGACGATATCGATCTGGGCATCGACGCCGAAATGGACGAAGAAATTAGCAATAACAAAGATGCCTAATGGTCGCCAAAAAACCCGGTAGAAGCCGGGTTTTTAAGCTTAAAAACAGCCGTAAGAATGTCCATGCACGGTCGTCTCGATGGGTATGGGAGGCCTAACTCCCGTGAACATAACGCACTATGTTGAACGCTATGCAGAACGATCGCGACGACAAGAACCGTTCCACGGGCAACTCCTCCGACGACCGCTCGAATACCCAAGAGAGTCAGGGACGTCAGGCGCAGAATGGCCAGAACGAGAAATCCGGCTCGAACGACGGACGCTCGAACAATGGCCGCAATCTGAGCCAGGAAGACCGCAGCCGCGGTGGCCAAGCGGCCGCTTCCCGCAACGAGCGCGACAATCAAGGCCGCTTCAGTAACGAGAACCGCTAACGAGCCTCTCGGTATGGACGTTCAGAACCTCGCGCCCCGAGGCGATTGGAAGGGCGATCACGAAGAAGGGACCGGCCAAGGCACCTTGAACAAGATGAAAAACATCTGGAAAGGCGAAAAGCCGATGCGCGCCGACGACATGGAAGAAAATCGCCGCCTGCGCCGCGATCTTGGGCAGAGTCCCACCTCCGATCGCAAGTAAAACCAAGATCAAGTGAAACGAAAACGCTCCGAGGCTTGCCGGAGCGTTTTCGCTTTACGCCGACGGAACCTTCGGCAAGCGTTTCCAGACGACATGGGAATAAACGATCGTCGCACCGGCGACCGCGATGGCCGGCAGGACGATCAAACCGCTGGCCTGGGCCGGCAGGAAGAGGCCGATCAACGATACAACGGCCATGATCTTGAAAAGCTTCGAGCCGAAACGGTGCGTCTTGTCCCACACTTCGTCGCTCGCAAGCGTCCAGGGCGTGCGGATGCCGACGAACCAATTGCGATGGGCGCGGCCGAGTACGATGCCCAAAACGTACCACAGCGCGGCGAAGGCGGGCACGAGCCAGCGACCGAAGGCGAAGCGTGTTCCCAAGTTCCAGGCCAGGATCATCGCGTGGAGATAAGCGAAAAAACCCAGCACGGCGAGCCAGAGGAGATCGTAATCCTTCCGGAATTTTTCAAGATTCTCCTTAAGCGGGTCGATTTTCGGGATCAGGGCATACAATCCCAAAAAGACGAGCATGATGCCCGGCACAAAGAACGCGCCCGCGGCTTTGGACATCGTGCCGTTCGCTTCACCTGCCGCGTTCCAATGCGACACGAACGCATCCGGCAGGCGCGCATACCAAAAGGCGCTGGCCGCGACGGAAACAATAAAGAGAAGCCACATGACAGCAAAAGCGTTACGTTTCATGGGAGGAGGAGTTCTTCGATTTTATTCTTGTCACGCCAGTATTCCAATCGCCACTCCCCTTTTTCGATTTCAACCAGTCGCTCTTCCACCCCGTCTTGCGATTTCAATTCCCGCCGGCGTTCGCCAAGCTTCTGGCGCGCCTCGGCGGTGAGGCGGGCCATCAGGGTGAAGAGCGGCGGTTGCGTTGGAATCGGCATAGAGGCGATCAGCGGGTTTTGCGACCGAGAAGCCGGGACATGTGTTTTTTACCGGCTTCGACGCCCGGCTGATCGAAAGCGTTCACATCAAAGAGTTCGCCCGCCATCGCCGTCGCGATCATCAGGCTTTGCAACAAAGCGCCGAGAGAGCGGCCGGAGAGGTCCGGCAAGTGCAGGGTGCCGTTCGGGCGACGATTGTCGGTCAAGGCCTCCGCCGTCGCTTGCCGCTCCGCGTGCACGAGCTTCCTCAGCGTGTGCCCGGAAAAATAGGAAACACCTTCGATATCCGGCCAAGAATCCGGCAGGCGGGCATCAATATCGAAATCATCGATCTCGATGAACGTGACGCTTTTGTCGAACGGACCTTCATTGTACAGCTGGATTTGCGAATGCTGGTCGGCGGGACCGACAGCGGCGACCGGCGTCGGGCCGATATCGACGGGTTTCTTTTTTCGATCCGTCTTCTTGCCGAGGCTTTCCGCCCACAGCTGGCGATACCATTGTCCGACAAGCGTTAAGCGTTTTGCATACGGCATGAACACGGAAATCGTTTTGCCGCGCCGGTAAAGCAGCCATTGAAGAGCGGCGTAGAGCATCGGCACGCTTTTCAATGGAGCCGTCTTCCAAAACGCCGCATCTTCGGCCGCCGCGCCCTTCCACAATTCGTCGACGTTGATGCCGGCCGCAAGTAAGGGAAATGCACCGACTTCCGTGAAGACGGAAAAACGGCCTCCGACGTTTCCCGGAATCGGCAGCGTCGCGTAGCCTTCGCGAGCGGCGATAGCTTGCAAGGTCCCTTTCTTGGCATCGGTCGTGGCAATGATCCGCTTCATTGCTTTCTCGTGGCCGACCGCGCGGATCAGCTCATGGCGCAAGAGAGAAAAAATTGCCATCGGCTCGATGGTGTCGCCGCTTTTTGAAATAACGTTGATCGCCGCGCGCTTCCAATCGACGCGTTCGACGACGTCGCGGACAGCACGTGGATCTGTCGCGTCGCCCGCAAACACGAGCTTCAACGCGCGTTCTCCGCGACGCAGCGTCTCCAAACCCTGAAGCGCCTCATGCACGGCCTGTGCGCCGAGCAAAGAACCGCCGATGCCGATCACGACAAGCGTCTCGATCGACGGGTCGAGCGCGCGCAAGAGCTTCCTCATCGCCTCCCGGTTCGGACGACGCTTTGGCACATCAAAAAAGCCGAGCTCGCCGGTTTTCTTCCGGTCCGCCAAGGCCCGGCGCGAAGCCTCCAGCCAGCCGGCAATCGCCTGGACTTCTTCCGGAGAGACGCCTTCCGCGCCGACCCGATTCCGCATCATGTTGAGGAAATCGTAGCGCAATGCCATACGCATTCAGTCTATCACGCTTTCCACAGGCTTCCGAACACGAACGGCGAATGTGCGAGCGAGAGCCCGGCTGCGATGCCGGCAGGGCAAGAGAGCACAAGATAGAGCAGGAAGGGTAAAAGAACCCCATTCCTTTTTCCGGCGAGCCAAAATGCCGCAAAGGCGGGCGGCAGGAAAAAAAGCGCCGCGACGAGGCTCTGCAGGAAGATCGTCAGCCAGAGACTGCCGGACATCTGCGCCTCGATCAGCATGAGGGGCACGCCGAGCAAGTACCAGATCAAGCCGGCCTGCACGGGTTTCAAACGCCATGCGCTGCGACGCTCGACCCAGAGCATCGCGAGCAGGATCAGGATATGGAGAAAGACGCGCATCATAGGATTCAACGCGTGAGTTCAAAGGCGTCTCCCGGACGAAGCCACAGCACGGCTTCGCTCCTCGCGTGGTCATACGCCCAAGAACCCGGCACGAGCGCGGACGGATCTTTTTTCGCCAAGGCCGCGCCATCCGCGCGGACAGAGGCTCCGAGACCGGCCGGCACGCGCATCAGCAAAGGCGCATTGACCCCTTCGTAGCTGATTTCAATGATGGGCGCATTCGCGACATCGACGCGATAGGAGCCGCCTTCCGCCACCGTGGCATACGCGTATTCGCCGTCGAAGGAAGGGCCTTTCGAGAGCGTCACCGACGCATTGCCTTCGAGTTCGGTAAACAAGACCTCCGCGTCGCCTTTGCCGCCGCGCAGCGCCACTTCGACCTGCGCATACGGACCCGGACAGCGCCTGACATTCCCTGTGTCGAGGAGGCACTCCGATCCCAAGAAAATCGAATTCGTGCCGATGACATCGCCTCGATCGAGATCTCGGGCGATCGACATGAAATCACCGGGCGTGAACGGATCCGGAGCGGACCACGCCGTCGCGTCGGTGAATGTCACACCGCTGAAACTGTTGCGCGGATCGGGCAGTTCGGCGTTTTTCTCTTCGAAGCCGAACGCCGATGCGCCGTTCGTGAAATGCGCGAAGGCGACATCTTGGACGCTCACCGGTCCGTCATTGAAGGTGAAGCCGTAGTGCGCCGGACCGGGCTTGGCGGACGTCGCGAGGCGCCCAAGCACCCTCGAACGCTTCAAGACGGCGCCGAAGGCGGCAAACGTGCCGCCGATCGGATTCTCGGCGATCAACGCGTCCATGACTTCGACATTGACGCCGCGCATCCAAAATCCGCGTTCGCCGTTCAGGACACTGACAAGTCCCGTGAAGGTCGCTTTGGCTTCCGGAATGTAATCCCCCGCGCCTTTCCCGTCGTCAATGTACAACCCGATATGTGCATTGGCGCGCGCAACATTGTTTTCGAAGAGGCCGAGATCGGCTTCGCGCGGGTGTAATTTTACGCCGGCGTTTGTCGTCGCCTCGTCGGAAAACCAATACCAGTATCCGAACCCCGCGCTGCCGACGGCGACATTGCCCTCCAGCCGGTTTCCAGGGTGGCGCAACAAGAAAGCGGCCGGCATGCCGTCATGAGGCAAGGCGCCCGCGCGCACGTGGGCCACAAGATTGCCGGAAAAGGCGTTGTCGGTTTCCGCGCCGTCTTCAGTCGCGAAACAGTGACCGGAGACGTCGATCGCGACGTTCCCTTCGAGACGCGCGCCGCTCGCCTGACGGAGCGTGACGCAACGGTTATCGGAATCGCGGATAACGTTTGATGCGATGACGGAATCGGAGACGCCGTCCAAGAAGAGGGTGTACTGGCCCGCGACGCCGGAGCGCCCCAAACCGACGAGCTCCGTATTTTTCAAGGTCACCGCAGCATGGTTCAGCGCGTGCACGGAAGCGCCCATGCCGCCACCGACGCCCTGGATGCTGATATTGCGTCCGAGCAAGGCGACTTCGGAGCGAAGTCCTTCTTCTGAACGGTGCGCTTTTTCAAGAGGGCGATCGAGCGTCAACGTGGACCCTTCGATCGCTTTGATGCGCCTGGATTCTTGTTCGTTGTTCGAAGCGCCGAGAACCGCGATTTCCGATCCGAGCGGCCATGCGACCGGCGCTTCCAAAGTGATTTTGCTTGCGCCCGGATTCGCGGGCGCCGCTAAGCGGGTCCAAGCGGAACCGACATCCGCTCCATACAACGCGAGCGTCCCGCCGTCGATCGCAAACCCGTCATCCGTGATTCCGGTCGTGGCGGCGCCGACGAGCATAATTTCAATCCGACGAATCGCGGGCAGCGGCGCATCCGAGGATCCGGCCGTCAACGATCCGCTCACCGTGATCTGGCGCGCGGCCAGATGCGCTGAACGATCGGGGGCGAAAGCGAGCGCGCCGCGCACATCGAGCGATTTCAACGTTGGGCCGTTTTCCAAGTCATAGACCACGCGCACAGTGGCGGGAATGACGACGCGCCCGCCCGTCCCAGGCTTCGTCCCGCCCCAAACGCCCGCATCGCTCCAAACGCCACTCTTCACTGCCACGCTATCCTGAACGATCGATGCGCCGCTCCTGGCCGCCACGTCATCCGAGATCGAAGGGATGGATTGCTCGAAAAGCCTGTCGAAGTCGGCGTAGGAAGCGATAGGCTCCCCTTCCTTATAGTTGAAGAAAAAAGCGTCGGAAAGATCATCGACGTAGGTATTCCAGGCCGTGCCGTATAAAGCGCTGGCCGCCGTCTCGGAAGAAACCCAGCGCAAGCGTCCGCCGGCTCCGACCGCAAAGACGCGCGGATCACTCTGGAGCTTCACGAGCCGCGAACCCGGGCGATACGTGACGTTGCCTCCGATCACGTACGAGGCCAATTCTTCATCGGAGACGGTACGAACGCCTGAAAAATCCCGGTACCACGAAAAATAGATTTTTTCGTTCGGAAAGACGTACCGCTTGCCTTCATCGATGTAATACACGGCCGACGAAGACCCTTTCACGAGGGGGCTTGCCGCGCGCGCCCAAGACGGCAGGCAGAGCGCCAAGAAGATCGCAAGAACGAAAAAGCGGGATTTCCGCATATGCGCGTAGTGTAGCACAGCGTTCATACGCAATGCGCGTAACAAAATGATTTCAGCATCACGCCGTGGGAAGCGGGGGCGGGCTGAGCAGCTTCAGCGCCTGCCGAAGTTTTTTTACGTACGTCACGGTTTCCGCGAGCAAGGTGGCGTTCTTCATCGTGTTGACAGCCGCGCTCTTCGCGCCTTTTTTCTTGGCGAGCGCGCTGATTTCCGCCGCATGTGGCTCGGACCATTCATCGCCCCATTGCTTGATCGCCTTCTTCACCCGCGTTTCGCCGGTGTTATAGGACGCCGCCAAGTATTCGTCCACGCGCAACGGATCGACATAATGGAGATCTTTCACGGCCAGCGGCATGGAAGCCAAGATGGCATCGAGATAGGCGGTCTGGGCCTTGATGGCGTTGACCGGATCCGACATTCCAGACGTAAAATCCGAGATTAGACCGAGCTCCTTGCGCTTGGCCATCATCGCGTAGGTACTTGGGATGAATTGCACGAGGCCGAGCGCCCCGGCCGAAGAACGGGCGTAGATGTAGGCGTCCTCCTGATTGCCGGCCATGGTCACGTAGAAGGCTCCCATGGCAATATCCGCATCGGGGCCGGAAAGCGCGGCCAAACCGACATGCTCAATGATCGCGATCGATTCAACCAATTTCGGATCGATGACGTCGACCATCAGCTGATCGGGAAAGGCGCGTGAGCGCACGCCGGACGCGCGGAGCGCTTCGTACGCGGCGACGATCTCGCCTCGCAAGGTATTCTTGCCCCATTCCACCATCTCCCCCGTCTGGAGCGCGCTCGAATACGGAGTATAGACCACATCCTGCAGCTCATACCGCGGCTTTTTCTTTGAAACCGAAATATCTTTGAAGATCGGGTAGCGCACGGCCACGACCACGCGATCGGCCGTATCGACCGCGAAGTTCGAATTCACGCCGTTGGTTTTTTTGACTGAGATCGTATAGTCGCCCGGTGCATCGTCGAACTTCAATCCGGTGCCGTTTTTGCGCGCCTCGACGTACTGGATCTCATCCGTCCGCGAATTCCAGACGGCCAACGTCACGTCGACCCAGACGTCGTAGCTCGTCACCACCTCAGTCTTCGTCTTGGGCGCGCTCTTGAGGCGTTCCTGTAGCTCCCGACGCGCGCGGATCACGGCGTTCTCAAGCGTGGGAAGAGGCTGCCACGACACCGGCGTATCGCTCAGAGACGCCGCAGGCGACGACGTCGCATTTTGCGTGGCATCGAGAGGCGGGTTGGCCGTTTCCATCGCTTTCAAGAGCGCGCTGGGCGACTCGGCAATCAGGCCGCTGGCCGGATCGTAAAAGCGCCCATCGGACATTTCAAAGACCCTGGGGCTCTCCGCATGCGCCTGCGCGACGATGCCAAAAAAGGAGAGGCCGGCAACCACGGCGACAATGAGGCGGGAATGGAACGATAGACGGGAGAGAAGAGGCATGAGAGAAGCTTCGTTTCTTACAAAGCGGTTGATGTGGCCGCAAGATCGAAGTCGCGGTAGGCGTTACGCGCGTTCCAAAGAAGGAATCCTTTCCCGCCTTGATCGCGAATCGCCTTGATCTGCGCCTGAATCTTGTCAGCGCCGTAGACCGCGCCGATATCGAAGGCCTGGATCCACGGGCGCTGATGCGCGAGCGCGGCATCGCACGGCAAGAGAAAGGTGGAGGTCGCGCTTTTCACGCCGCGTGCGAGAGCGTCGCACTCTTTCTCGCGGCGCGCATAGAGCATGTTGGCTTTTTTCAAGCTGTCGGCGATGATCTCGTAGGGGTGCTCTGCCGGATTTGCGAATCCGAGCGTGCCATTGCCGTAGTGCGAAGGATACACCATTGGAGAGATGGCCGTCGCATTCGGCAGCGCGTCGACTAAGAGTTGCCCGATACCGAGATCGTAGTCCACGTACCAAGTGACGTAGCCGAACAGGTCGTAGGAAATTGGAATGTGCTCTTTGACCTCCAGTTGATCGTGCATGAAGCGGAAGAACTCGGCGATCACCTGATGCTTCGGCTTGGCCGCCTGTTCGGGCGGATAGCTGATCGCCGCCATATCGCCGTCGGACGGGAAGCGGATGTAATCGAACTGCACCTCGTCGAAGCCGCGCTGGTAGGCTTCGCGAGCAATCTCCGCATTATACCGCCACGCCGCTTTCGACGCCGCATTGACCCACACGACACCCTTGTAGTCGGCCCATACGCCTCCGCCTTTTTTCTGGATCGCTTCTTCCGGGAAACGCGAAACGTAGGAAGGATCCTGAAACACAAAGACGCGCGCAATGCGGTAGAGGTGCTGCTCCCCCGCTTCTTTCAAGACCTCGTCGAGTTCCTTGATCGTGGCTTTTTCCGGTGCGGCGGATTTCAGCGAGGCGCGCTTCGGCATGAAAGCCAAGCGCCCGTTGCCGTCTTTCACGTCGATCACGACGGCATTCAAGCGATTGCGCTTGGCGTAGGCAAAGAGGCTGGAACGGAGGGGCGTCGAGGCGGCGGATGGCGCCGTCATGTAGAAGCCGCGCACTTCATTCGGCAGAGGGACGTGAAGAACCGCGTTTGAAGATTCCGCAAGCGGCGGCGTCGAGGTGGCGGCCGCGTACATCGTCCCGGCCCAGTCCGGCGAAGGAGCCGTAAAATAAATGCCCAAGACGATGGCAGTGCCGGCGAATACGAACCAGCTGAACGCGTGTATCGGCGCGTTCCAACGGGCGTCGGGCATCTCCCAGAATCGAAACGGGTTGCTCATGATCATCGGCCGTAGGGCGGCTGCGCGTCCAGTTGGGCCGTGAGATCAAGCAGCTGGCCGCCGCGCGCGACCTTCAGCTTGACGGCATCTCCGACATGCAAGGTTTGAATCGCTTTCGCCAGTGTCATCTTTCCTTCCAGTTTCTTTCCGTTCAGCTCCAGGATGATGTCATTGATCATCAGGCCCGCTTGGGCGGCGGGACTGTTCGGCAGCACAACAAACTGGCCCGGCTCATCGGTCCCCACCAGTGCGCCATACGCGTAGGCGAGATGATTTTCGAGCTGCAATTCGGGAGTGATCGGGAAATAACGGACGCCGAGCCGCGGGCGGGCGATCGCTCCGTACACGCGGTAGGAGTCGACAACATTCCGAATTTCCGAAACGGGAATCGCAAAACCGAGACCTTGGCCACCCTGTTCGACCGCAGTGTTCATGCCGATGACGTTGCCATTGGCGTTGAGAAGCGGTCCGCCGGAGTTGCCCGCATTAATGGCGGCGTCGGTCTGGAGAAGCTCTTCGAGGCGCTCCGTCGCTCCGGTCACGTTGTTGGCGGCTTCGACGTCACGGTTGACGCCGGACAAGATACCGCGTGTGACGGTGTTGGCGTATTTTCCGAGCGCATTGCCGATCGCGATCGTCGTCTGCCCGAGCTTGTACGCGTCGTTCGCTTCGAGCGCGAGCGACGGGAGATTCTTGGCGTCGATCTTGAGGAGCGCCAGGTCGTTCACCGGATCGATATCGGCGACCGCGGCTTTGAACGAGCGTCCGTCCGTCAGGAAGACGGTCAAAATCGCATTCCGCGCGTAGGCGACATGGCGATTGGTGGCGATCAAGCCGTTCGGATCAACGATGAAGCCGGTCCCTTTTCCGACCTGGACGTTACCGATGCCGTTACCCCTCGCTTCTTCTTCGAC
>JACCDN010886372.1_pt1 | contig 11095 bp, 8 predicted proteins | sample 7441691 | NCBI WGS metagenome assembly JACCDN01 (sample SAMN15323439, study PRJNA562643) | freshwater metagenome | isolation source: river surface water | place: USA:Blue River Watershed | collected 2017-08-16
GGTACGGATTGATTTCGGTCGCGTTCGCGCTTGGTGCGAATGACAAATTGCTGGGCAGCCCGGAAATCCGTTTGCATGGGGTTCCCATCGAAGAAGATCTGGATGATTTTATCGACGAAGCCACGACAGCTGCGATAAAGGCGATTAAGGATAATCGTGGCGATTATGATAAGCTGCGCGAATCCGTTCGTTTGGCCGTTCGCCGTGTTGCCGTCAGTTGGACCGGCAAAAAACCGATTGTTGATGTGATGATATTGGAGACCGCATGAACTGGACATCAATTATAGCCATTTACGCGCTTTTTTGGGTGATGACCGCGTTTGTCATCCTTCCCATCGGCGTGCGTACGCATGAAGAATTGGGGTTGCCTAAGGTACCAGGACAAGCCGACAGCGCCCCTGGGAACTTCCAGCCCCGCACCATCCTTTTGCGGACAACATTGTTATCCGCAGCGCTCTTTGGGCTATATTACGCCAATTATGTCTATGGCTGGATTGACCGCCACAGTTTTGACTGGCTGTTAAGCCGGCCTGTTTAAGGCTTATTTCCGCAGCCGTTCGATCGCTTGGGCCAGCGCAACATATAGCTTGCCAATATCGGACGACAAAAGCGTGACGCCAATGGCATTACCATCACGTGTGCTGAGCAACAGGCGCATGATACCTTCAAAGTCGTGCACATAGCGGTTCACATGTTCGCGGAATTCACTGTCGTTGCCATAATGATTGGCGATGATTTTTGCTTCTTTTGAATCGATAAGGCGCACGGCACGGCGCGTAAATACGCCTCGGTCGCCCTTGAGATAGGACGCCCATGCGGTGTCAGTGATGTCGTTCGACAATATTTTCGCAACGTCGATTGCGGTTGAATTGAGCGATTCCGTCAACAGCACCATACGGCGGGCGAAGCTGTCATCTTGAACCGATTCAAAACTGTTTTTGCTATCGGCAATGCGGCCTTCAAGAGTGGTCGTCATTTCATCCAGCTCAGCCAGTTGTTTGACGACCAGACCGGTCGCAGCTTCGGATAGCTCTACATTGCGCTCAATCGCTTCCTGAACGGCCGCATTCATCGACGCAACTTGCGCATCCAACGCATTGGCAAGCGCCGTCCGGTTTTGCTCGGTCAGCTGATCAGCAATATGGGCAAGTTCATCATCCAATATTTTCCGGCTGCTTTCCGCTGCAGCGCGGGTGGATTCGCGGACACGCAGCAATGCGGTAACAAGTTGGCCATTTGCCTCATCCGACATTTCCTGCAGCAGCGATTGTGTTTGTCGTAGCGACGAACCAAGCGCATCGACTTGGTCATGGCGAGCGGCAAAATGGGCATCGCTCTGCGTCATCAGAGCGTCCACCGATTCGCGCTGGGTCGCAATTATCCGCTCCAGCCCGTTCAGCTTCTCCAGCATGCTGCCACTCAATTCCTCAAGCGATTCCGCGTTCGACAAAGCCGACTTTATCTGGGCGACGCCATCGGACAATTGTAGGCTGAGGACATCCATAGATGCAGGAATTGTCTCGCTAATTTCATGGTTCGCCGTGCCAAGCGACTCCAGAAGCTTGTGGGACTGATCAATCAGTTGTTGGGTGACAAGTTGATTGTCGGTCAGCGCCGAACCAACCGTGCGCGTGCTTTCGCCCAAGGCGGATACGGCAAAGGCCAGTTTGGACGTTTGGTCGGTCGCGACGCGGTCAACTTCCGAAATCTGTTGTGCGCTTGAATGAATGTGCGCGCTAATCGTGGCAATCATGGCACGGATGCGCGCTTCTTCCTGATCGGTCTGGCTACCAACGTCGCCAAGTGCCTTACGCAAGTCGGAAAGGCTTGACTGAATCTGTTCCTGACTAACGGATAGGATCGCGCCGATATCGCCCGATGCCTGCGCGATACCGCTGGACATGGCTTGCGTTGCGCTGTCCATCAAGGTCGCCATTTCGGCGCTCCGATCAAGCGCCTCTGCACTCCGCATGTCGAGCAGTTTTGCACTGCTGCTCAGCGACTGCTCCAATTTAACAGCCATGTCGTCGGCGCGCACTTCAACGCCATCGACATAATCGCGAACCGATTTGCCGGCATCGCGAACGCGTTCCAAAGTCGCAATGAGCGCTTTGATCTGCATCTGGGCGTTATTGCCAGCGCTGCCGATCTGGTTGGTCACATCTTTCGCTGCGCTTGTAACAACTGGCAAATGCTTGCGGAGCTGCTCGAGATTTGTGTTTGCGGATTGGCTTACAGTCTCAAGTGTCTTTGCTTTTTGGTCGCTATCGGCGAGCGCCGCGGTAAGGACCTGGGCTGACTCCATTAATTTTTGGGACGACTGGCGTCCAAGCGACTCGAGATCGCGTGCATTTTGCGACAAAAACTCGCGGGCCAACGCGATTTCCTCGTTCACGGTGCGCATCCGCTGGCTCAGTAAAACGCTTTCGTTGCGCAACGACGCTGCAACATTGCCAAATCGGGTTGCTTCCCGGCTGCTATTACGCATGACCAACAACCACGACACGGCGATCAACAATGCAGGGACTGCCCAACGCACAATGAGTTCAACAATGCGATTGTTGCTGAGGCCGGATTGCGCCTCAGGCCAATAGGTCAGTCCGAAAAATGCAGTCCAGGCGGCAAACGCGAGGAGAAGCACTGTAGGCGCCACAAACGCCAAAACACTACGCCGCGGCTGTTCAACTTCATACATATCTTCAATATTTGCTGTGTCGACAGCATCCGGAAGCGAACCCGCTGTCGTGTGCGTTTCGGCCGCGACATCGTCGTTCGAAGATTGGTCTGAGATATGCTGCGTCAAGCCGACGATCTTTGAGCGTGTGGTCATAATCCCTTAATTACCATATTATTGCGACAGAGAAACGTAAACTTAACACCATGTGTTGTAACCCCGAAAAATGTGATGGATTATGGCGTATTTAACACAGCATTGAAGGCTGCAGTGGGGGATGACGCATCCCTAATGGCGGAACTGCGTGTATCTTTCGCAAACTCGACAATGCTATATGCGATATCGATCATTTCATTGTTCAATGATTGACCCATTTTTGCAGATTTTGATTGGCAAATGACATCTAATCTTCATATCTGACCTATGGTGTCCCCGCGCATTCCCGAAAAGCTCTCCGTCGCGTTGCTCTCCGTTACCGGTGGCGACGTGTCCGCGTCGCGAGTGCCCACGGACAAGCCAAATACCGAGTTGGCGGGCGGTTCACTCGTAGATTATCAAATTAAGACGCTTTTTCGCGCCGGAATTTCACGGTTTCTCGTTGAAGTGGAGAATATGGACGGGGCAATGTTGGCCTTGGCCGATCAATGGCGGCAGAAAAACGTCCTCGTCGATTTCGTACGCACGGGTGCGGATATTCAGCGCTATTTAAAGCTCGGCGACCGCATTTGGGTTCAGTCTGGGCAGCTATATGTGCAGCCTGACTTTGTCGAAACGCTTTCAAAATCGCCGGATAACTTCGTAGCTACAGTGGACGGGCGCGATGAAAATAGCCTTTTTGAGCGCATCGATTTAAACACGCGCTGGGCCGGTATCTCGATTGTTGGGGCCAGCACGATAGCGACGCTGAAAGATCTGCCCGAAGACTGGAGTATCATTTCCTCACTGCTGCGCCAGGCCATCCTCGCGAATGTGCCGTTGAGACTTTTGTCGCAACAACATGTCAACAACGGCACCTTGAACATCGTCCAAGGTCCGCAGGATTTTGTCCAGCTGAACAAGCAAATTTTACGCAGGCGGGTTTTAAGTCAGCCGGGCTTCGTTGAAGCTAGGGTTTTGGGGCCAGTATCCGCCAAATTGGTTCCCATCATATGGCAAAGTCCGCCCGCGCTTAAGCTCGTCAAATTTGCCGGTCCGATATTTGCGTTGGGCGCTGCGGCGCTTGGTGTGTCCGGCTTTGATTTGGCAGCAACGTGCGCTGCTTTTGGTGCTGTCGCAACCAATTCTCTGCGTCTTGCAACGACTGACGATCTGAACGGGCAGGGGAAAATCCCCAAGCTGACGTCAGTGACCTTGTCGCTGCTTGTTATCGCGATGTTTGGCGCGGCGTATATGGATACGTCTTATACGAATGACGGCCTATTTGCGGCGTTCGCGGTGGCCTCCATCGCATGGATTAGCATGCATGTCGTGTTGCCGCGTTGGGCGGACGGGCTTTTGCGGTCGCCGGCCTTGCTGTCCATTTTGGCTTTAGTCGGCACTGTCGGTCTTGGTTTAGCCAATGCGCTGCAATGGATTATGGTCGCGCAGCTAAGCACGTTTATGTTTGCATGCTATGATAGCGGCCCCGATAAAAAGGCAGATCAGCCTTAAAACGCCGTTAACCGACAAAACCTATAACGGCCGCCACGAACGTTAGTGGATAGGCTTTGGACGGTTTACTTAGTCCCCAAGATGATTTGCTCTCAATCGCGCGCGCCCATGCCCGCGATGCCGATGCAATTTGCCACGACGTCGCATCCATTATCTTCCCTTCCGCGGGCGTTTCGAAAGATGACGCTCTGAATGCTGTGATCAATTTGAGATCTCAGATACTCTTGCCCCGGGAAGCTGCGCTGTTTGCGGCTGAATATGCCCATCTCACCCCTGAAATGGCACGTGAGCAACGCCGTTATTGGCCTGCGACGCGATTGTCATTTTTAAGCATTGGCAAAACATGAACGGGGCCGCGCCGTTGGTATGCGCTGTCACAGGCGAGGTGTCGCCTAAGGGCATTTTACTGCGTGCCGATGACGCGTTGCAGCAGCTTCATATAAGGGCAGGGGGCGAGCCTGGCGGCGTCCTTGCATGCCCCGCTTTGCTTAGCCTTGCGCAGATGGTTATCCGGCTACGGATGCGACTCGCGCGACCTGTTTGGGTTTCGGAAGGTGCCGACAATTGGGAACTGTGGGTCGAGGCAGAGCCTTGCAACAATGATGTCAAACTTTCCATTTTGAGTTGGCGCAAAATAGACAATGTGTCGGTTAAGCCAAGCCCGCGGGATATATGGCCTGATCGAGGTCAAGAGCCGGTCAGGCTTAGATTTGATCACGCCTTGCGCCTTGTTGACGCCTGCGGACCAGTTGAAGACATTGTTAAAGATACAGATTTTGGTTCCTCAGCGACAATGATACTCGGCAGGCTTTTCGGTCCAGACGCACTGGCAGCGTTCCAGAATGTTGAGAGGTTTGTCCCAATCAGTCGCCGCAGCGTTCGTACGCTCAACAGTGCGGGGATGTCGGTGTGGGGGCAGGCCGAACGTGACGGCGCTGGGCAGATTTCTGGCTATACCCTGTTCCTTGCGCAAAATGGGACTGTCGAAGCGGCTGCCTTTGCGCAGGCGGATAGATCATCTTCGGGTGCACTTTTTGGGAAACAGCTTGCGCCGGTTCTGCAGCAACCATTGGATCGCATCATCGCGAATGCCGAAACGATCGCGGGCGAATTGTGCGGGCCGATCCGTGAAAATTATGCTTCATATGCCCGCGACATTGCCAATGCGGCGCGGCATCTCACAGCCCTTGTTGAGGATATGAGCGATTTGGAAGCCGTCGAACGACCTGGCTTTTCGACCGCACAGGATGATATCGAATTAGGCGATGTTGCGCGGCGCACCGCTGGTTTGCTGGCGTTAACGGCTGCAGATCACCACATGACGATTTCGCTGCCTGACGCCCGAACCTATGTCACGGCCAAAGCAGAGCTCAGGCGCGTGCTTCAGATCATGCTGAACCTTATCACCAATGCGATCCGATATTCGCCCGACGGAACTGAGGTTCGGGTGGAAGTCGGCGCCGAGGATGGATTTGCGTATATATCCGTGTCGGACCAAGGTGCCGGCGTTGACGTCGGTGACCACGAACGTATTTTTGCCAAGTTTGAACGTTTGGGACGCACCGGCGATGGCGGAAGCGGGCTCGGGCTCTATATATCGCGACGCCTGGCACGCGCGATGGGGGGCGATCTTACCGTTGCGGCTGCAAAAGGAGGAGGCGCTAAATTCACGCTCCGCCTTCCACAACAATTAACGCTGGTCTAGGCCCGGATATGGGCGGTGGTTTGGACCCGTGTACAATTGGCGCGGGCGGCCGATTTTTTGTGCCGGATCGGAAATCATTTCATTCCATTGTGCAACCCAGCCCACGGTGCGGGATAGTGCAAACAACACAGTGAACATTTCTGTTGGGAAACCAATCGCCGACAAAATGATACCGGAATAGAAGTCTACGTTCGGGAACAGCTTCTTTTCGATGAAATATGGGTCATTTAGCGCCATTTCTTCAAGCTGCATCGCAACATCGAAGATTGGGTCGGTAATGTTCAGCTCGGTCAGAACCTCACGCACCGTTTTCTGCATGACTGACGCGCGCGGATCATAGTTTTTATAAACACGATGTCCAAAGCCCATGAGACGGAAAGGATCGTTCTTGTCCTTGGCACGTTCAATGTAATGCGGAATGCGGTCTGGCGTGCCGATTTCGCGCAACATGTTGAGCGCAGCTTCGTTCGCGCCGCCATGCGCTGGGCCCCAAAGACAGGCGATACCGGCTGCAATACATGCAAAGGGGTTGGCGCCCGATGAGCCAGCAAGGCGCACCGTCGATGTCGAAGCATTTTGTTCATGGTCGGCGTGGAGGATGAAAATCCGGTCCATCGCGCGTTCGATGACAGGGTTCACAACATATTCTTCGGCAGGAACGCCAAAGGTCATGCGCAGGAAGTTGCCGGTGTAGGACAGGCTATTGTCCGGATAGACAAATGGCTGACCAACCGAATATTTATAAGCCATTGCGGCGATGGTTGGCATTTTGGCAATCAAACGGTGGCTGGAAATCATGCGATGCGTTGGGTCGCTGATATCGGTCGAATCATGATAAAATGCCGATAGTGCGCCGACGACACCGCACATGATCGCCATCGGGTGCGCGTCACGGCGGAAGCCACGGTAAAATGTTGCCAGCTGCTCGTGCAGCATCGTGTGGCGTGAAATGGTGTGGCTGAAATGATCGAGCTGCGCCTTGTTGGGCAGTTCACCATTCAACAGCAGATATGATACTTCCATGAAGCTGGACTGTTCCGAAAGCTCTTCAATGGAATAGCCACGGTGCAACAATATGCCCTCATCACCGTCAATGAACGTCAGCGCAGATTCGCAGCTTGCGGTCGACGTGAAGCCGGGGTCGAACGTGAAATGATCTGACACAGCATATAATTTGCGGATATCGATTACGTCGGGTCCTTCCGAACCCTTCATGATCGGCAATTCAAAGCTATTTTCGCCAACGGTAAGAGTTGCGTTTTTATCGGCCATTTTTAAACTCCATACATTGCTACCCGGAATAGCGGGCTGCCCAATCGGGCATATTTCCGTTTAAGACACAGAACGTTCAAAACGTCGTTTGCGACTGCTTTCGGTCCTTCAAATGCCACTATTTCATGGGGAGAAAATGGCTTTGTCGTTGGCTAGCCCAATGGTAGCAAATTGAGCAGTCGTCAAGGCAAACAATAGCCAAAAATTGGTGGGTTATTTGCCATGCTGCATAATGGTGATAGGTAGCGATTGTGGTGGGGATATCGCACATTTTGACCCTCAACAATATGCCGCGCTTGGGCGGGGGGCGTAGGTGGTTCAGCGCCCTTGAAAACTGGCTTGATCGGGAGCGCGATCAGCTGCCTTTGTGGTTACCGGTTGGCATAGGCATCGGGATCGTCATTTGGCAATTTGCTGGGGCTTCGGTGGCTCCAGGATTATTGCTACTGGTCATCGCAGTTGGCCTCTTTGCGTTGCTGGCGAAACCGCATAGCCGTAGCCGCCAGTTTTTAGGGATCGCTTCAGTCGCCATTCTGCTTGGTTTTGGGCTCATTAGCCTGAAGTCGGCGGTCGTCGACAAACCCGTGCTGGGCAAGATTTGGATCGGCGATTTTTATGGGCGGATTGAAGCCGTCGAAAATATCACGGTGCGCGAGGTTGTTCGCTTGCGCCTTGCGACAGATGGAAAGGGCGGATTGCCTCCAGTCGTCCGCGTAAATCTCTCGCCCGCGCAATATCAATCAACATTTCAAGTGGGCGCGGTCATTCGGTTGCGGGCGAGGTTGATGCCGCCTGCTGGGCCAACTTTGCCGGGCGGATATGATTTTGCGCGCGGGGCATGGTTCCAGCAGATCGGCGCAACCGGGTCTGCATTGGGAACAATAACCTTGATTGAGCCCGCAAGCGGCAACGCAATGTTTTCGGCAAAGCGGGCGCAACTCACGCAGCATATTTTGACATCCATGCCGCCTGCCGCCGGCGCAATTGGTGCTGCGCTGATGACGGGGGATCAGGGGCACATAAGCGAGGCGGATGCACAGGCGATGCGGGACAGCGGATTGGCGCATCTGTTGTCGATCAGCGGACTTCATGTGACGGCGGTTGTTGGATTTATCTTTATCGCGGTCAGCCGGTTGCTGTCATTGTCGTCGTGGCTGGCCTTGCGGATTTCGGTGCCCATCTGTGCGGCGGCGGCGGCGGCAATGGGGGCGCTGGCCTATACCTTCTTAACGGGCGCAGAGGTGCCGACGATACGTTCCTGCATTGCTGCGCTTCTGGTGCTTGTCGCACTCGTGTTGGGCAGGGATGCGCTTACCCTGCGTCTGGTTGCATTTGGCGCGTTGATTGTGCTGCTATTTTGGCCAGAGGCGATGGCCGGTCCAAGTTTTCAACTGAGCTTCGCCGCTGTTGCCACGATTGTCATCCTTCACGAACTACCACTGGTGAAGCGCTTTGCCGAACGGCGGGATGAGCCGACGCTATATCGACTTGCCCGGGCCGTTGTTTCACTGGTTCTCACCGGGCTCGCTATCGAAATAATCTTGGCCCCGATCGCGTTGTTTCATTTTCATAAGACAGGACTGTACGGAGCCTTTGCTAATGTCGTCGCGATACCCATGACGACCTTCGTGATTATGCCGTTGGAGGCGTTAGCACTTGCCCTCGATCTGGTCGGGCTTGGTCTGCCGTTCTGGTGGCTGGCGGGACAAGGAATTTTAGCCATGTTGGCGTTGGCACATTTTGTCAGCGGTCTACCCGGTGCGGTTTCGATGATGCCTGAAATGCCCATCTGGTCTTATGCGGCGTTCTGGGCAGGGGCATTGCTTTTTGGCTTGCTGCAAACGCATATCCGCTATTTCGGTATTCCGATGTTCTTTATTGGCATTACCGGAATGATATTGGCGCCACGGCCCGATATATTGGTCACGGGTGATGGAAAACATCTCGCACTCGTCACAGCCGACGGAAAAGTCTATTTATTGCGCGGAAAGGCGGGCGACTTTGTTCGGGACATGATTTCCGAAAAAGCGGGAAGCAATGCTGTCGCCACACCGATTGAACAATGGCCGGGCGCAAGGTGCACATCCGATAACTGCATTATATCGATAGCTGCGCCAAACCGAACCTGGACCATATTGGCAACGCGCACGGCCTATCGAGTCCCCGCCATGGAGATGGCCGCGGCTTGCAGGCGCGTGGACATCGTCATGAGCGACCGATGGTTACCGCAAAGCTGCGAGCCCAAATGGATTAAAGCAGACCGCGGACTGCTCGAGCAAACCGGCGGACTTGCTATCTATTTGGCCGAACAGCGCGTGATAACCGTCAATGAAAATCGCACGCATATGCCATGGGTGCAAGCGGCCAAAGCCGCGCAGCAGAACGCAGATTTACATCAATGATATCTGCGCAATAGACCCGCTAGCTTACCTTGTACCTCAACCTCATGCTGCGCATAATATTGCGGCTCATATGTGCTGTTGGCAGGATCCAAACGGATTTGCTGACCTTCGCGGCGCAGATATTTCAGCGTTGCCTCTTCACCATGAACCAGTGCCACAACAATCTCGCCATCGCGCGCGGTCGTGGCTTTACGGATCAGGGCGTAATCCCCATCCAATATCCCCGCCTCGATCATTGAGTCGCCGGAAACTTCAAGCGCATAATGCTCGCCAGCGCCCAACAGCGCCATGGGCACCGACAAGGAACTTTGGCCTTCCAACGCTTCAATCGGCACACCCGCAGCGATTTTGCCATGCAGTGGGATCTCCATGACGTCGTTCGCAGCCACCGGCAAATGCACCTGCGCCTTGTTGCTTGCAACCGCGGGTGTGAGCTTGGTTACATTATCGCTACGCAAGTTGCCGCCATCGGGCAGTTTCATCACTTCAAGAGCGCGGGCGCGGTTTGCAAGACGCCGAATAAAGCCGCGCTCTTCCAAAGCACCAATCAACCGATGCACACCTGACTTGCTCTTCAAATCGAGCGCTTCCTTCATTTCTTCAAATGAGGGGGAAATACCGCTTTCATCAAGTCGCTGGTTAATGAACACAAGCAGTTCATGCTGTTTGGCTGTGAGCATATTCAGGGTTCCATCATGTTGAACATGAGAAGAACGATTAGAGAACAAATCAGGTTAAGTCAAGAACATTTGTGCACTGTAAGCGCGCTGCGGTCAGAACAACCGATGATATTGCACAACCGCTCCCGATGGTGTGGCAGGTGCACCTACATCACGGATTATCAGCGCGTTGCTGTGCGATAGCGGGGAGACCAAGCCGCTATCCCGCGAGGTGAAAGCTGTGATGGCACCGCCTTCGACCCTGGCGCGAACATATTCTGTCCTGCTTCCGCCCGGAAACAATGCGTTGTCGGCTTTCGCTTCAAAGACTTCGGGTAACGGCGACGGGCTGCCCGCCATGTGCCGTATCAGCGGCAGCAGGAACAGAAACGCCGTTACGAACGCGGAGGAGGGGTTGCCCGGCAAGCCCAGCAATATTGTGTCGCCAATCTTTCCCGCCATGACGGGTTTTCCGGGTCGCATCGCAACCTTCCAAAAGTCTATATCTGCGCCAATATTGCGCAGTGCCGTTTGGACCAAATCATGGTCGCCAACCGACGCGCCGCCCGTTGTGACGATAATATCGGTGGTTGAGGCAAGGGTGCTCAAGCTTGTTTCCAAATCGCTCAGCCTGTCGGCAATAATGCCCGCATCCATGATTTCGCATGGCAGGTTTGATAGCATCGCGTGCAGCATCGGGCTGTTTGATGATGGTATCTCCGCAGCACTGCAC
>JACCDN010219848.1_pt1 | contig 11093 bp, 10 predicted proteins | sample 7441691 | NCBI WGS metagenome assembly JACCDN01 (sample SAMN15323439, study PRJNA562643) | freshwater metagenome | isolation source: river surface water | place: USA:Blue River Watershed | collected 2017-08-16
AATCTCTACAAATTAATTATTGCGATAATTAATGCCAATCTCTTGATTTTTAAATTCCAGGTATCTATCATAAATAAACCCGAAAGTTATGCGAGAACACTCACTCCAAGTATAAAATTTCGACTTCTCAGCGGCCTTCCTGATTATTTCCTTACGCAAATCTGAAGAATTTATCAATTTAGCTATTGCGTCAGCAATAGATGAAGGTTCAAATGGATCAAAATAAACTCCACCGCCCTCGAGAACTTCGGGCATAGGCCCCCGATCGGAACAAGCTATTGGCAACCCTTTAGCCATTCCCTCCAATAAAGTAACGGGTAGATTCTCACAACTTGAAGCAAAGACAAAAATATCTGCACTATCAAGCAGATGAGGCAGTTCGCTATGCTTAAGAAAATCAAGCTGTGTAACCCAAGAATGCCCGGCACACTGTGATATTGATTCTTCCACCATCTTTTGAGATTTGCCAGAGCCTCCGCCAACAAGAGTTAGGTGCACCGGCAAACCTTTATCACGCAGCAATTTAACAGCCAAAACAACATTCCATTGATTTTTATAGTGCTCAGTATTTGAAACGTATATGCACTCAATTTTATCCTTGGACTGCGGAAAGCTTTTATCAGGATTGAATAGGCTAGAGCGAAATGCATCATCAATTCCATGCGGGGCTAGTGCTATTTTTCCTAAACCTCCACACGATGCTTGAACACATTTACTTGCGTATTCTGTTAGAAATAATACACCTGCTGCACGTCGGAAAGCGCTATTTTGAACACGTTTAATTATCTCAAGCCTTAGTCTGGCTTTTCCCCATGAATAACTCTTCATGAGACCCGGCTCATAAGAAAGCAAATCTTGACTTAAAACAACCATTGGTTTAAATTTGCATAAGGTACTTGCATCCGTAGAAAATAAAATATCACATCCATACTGGGCAATTTCACGTTGTAATATTTTGTATTGCCACCAGAGTTGAAATATTAATGACCTCTCTAGCGCAGAATGGGAATGCTTGAATAGCCATGATCGTTCCGGCAAACGGTCAAGCAATACTTTTGGACCCCAAACATGAAGCTCACTTATATCAGAATTACTATCGAATTTTTCCAGTATTCCTTTCAAATGCGCTATAGCGCCACCGGAACGGTTGCGTGAGGCGTCAATACCTATAGAAATTTTTTTATTTGTATTCATTGCTGTATTTATTAAACTATTCTTTCAGATTTAGCCAATGGCATGACTAAGTGACTAATCTTAAATGCTAATGAAACATGGGCAAGGTTTTCTTGAGGATAAAACGAGGCGAAAGATTCAGAATCGGCATTTGTTGGAGCGTCTCTTGATGTTGTAGCAGGTGGCGACTCTGGATGAGTTTCGCAGGCACTACCGATAAGGAAATATCTGACTCTGGGCTTTGCGGATGCTCCAGGGCGTGACAAATTTACTCGAAAATTTTGGCAAAGCTCTCTTTTAGCCTCTTTTGCACTTGTCAATATTACAAAATCTATTATTTTGATTGCCTACTGCTTCACTATTGCTTGATGATTGGCCTAACTAGCGGTTCAGCCCCCGAGACCTTTCTTTTCTGCGCAATGTTTTGTGGTCTAGCAATAAAATTAACAAAGAAAATCATTAACATACATATTTTTAAATTCATTAGTGAATCGCCTTTTACGTGAAGAATAAGTAAATACAAAAAGGAATAGAAATTTAGAATTAATAATTTTCTGTCGTTATGGAATCCGTATCCAAAAAACATCCACCCAAAATTGAATATTAGCTGAGACAGGAGTTTAAAACCTAATATTAATAATCCGCCAAAAAAAATGTTTCTTATATAGCCAGAATCAGTGCCCATATAATACGATCCGTCTTTATTTGTATATATTCCATCCCCAAACAGCAGAGTATAAGCATTGATATTTTGCAAAACTGGAAGATGATTATTTAACAAAATGTCAGTTGAATTAGTTGAGGCTGAGCCTGTCTCTTTAAACGTATAGTAAAATTCAAATGCAAATTTAAGAAGTGGCTCCAGTTCCTCCGGAGGGTTTTCAAGAAATAAAATAGTCGAAACAATCACAACAAAAGGAGAGAGGAGTAAGTGCAAATACCGTCTTTTCTCCACTATTGCGAGATGAAAATAGATAATGTATCCCACAACGACTCCAATAAATGCCGTCCTGCCGCTGAAAATGGAACCGACTACCAAAAGTAAATAATAAAAGACTTTTCTACTTTTTTTCACATCCGTATTAACCGCATATATTGAAAAAAATATTAAGGCCAAGCCGTATGCAGCTGCCAATGAAAAAGATAGTTCGCTAGAAAGCGCCAAGCCGCGCAAGGTACCATACCCGTCAAGCATTAGCTGGGCATCAGCTTCATGTTGGAAATACCTAATGACATCCAGAAAATTTGGACTAAAAAATGCAAAGATTTGAATGACTGATTGGACGACAAAAGCAAAAACCACTAATTTAATTGCATAGTGCAAATAATTAGCTTTAGATATTGCCGTAACAACAAGATGACTTCTGATGTAACTTCCTGCAATGAACATCTGAGTTACAGCAATCAGTAATACTACTGGCGATCTCAATACCGAATAATCTTCTAATTCGTTGACTAATATGATTGCAACAGATACTGCAATAAAAAATACTAACGATAAATAGCAGGCATTAAGGTATTCGCTACGATATATTTGATACGATTTGGGTTTTATAAATTTAATTATTAAGAATATAGCAAGAAATAAAATAGTTGTATTGTAGAAAAATGGCAACAAAAAAGAAAACAATGAACCAAAGGCTATTATAAGATTCACGTTGTTTGTTCCGCGAGTGAGACAAGATGTTATTTAAATAATTTGATGCAATGCTTAAAATTATGCAAGTCAGTTGGTTTTTCCATAACGATAGTATATAGTATTTTTGTAACTCTAATTTTAATAGAGCGCAAAAACTCTTCTTCAAAGGAAATCTGCTTCAGAGGCAATTTATTTATCAATTTATAAGCGTAATCACATATATCCTTTAGATTTTTTTGACTGTTTGATAAGAATCGCATTCGATCGCTAAGCATATAATGGCATATTAAATCATCTTCACTCAAACTTACATTTAGACTATTTAAATAATTTTTATGAATTTCGCCAATTATTGACGCTCGCTCCACATTATTTGCTTTACTTTCAGCGACAGCTGTGATGCTTGTTTCGTGCTGGCGTATTTTCATTAAAGGCTCGGGAATTGTTCTGATATCACCATAATTATTAACTCTGGTCCAGAGTTCGTAGTCTTCTGCATCTTTGTATTTTGGATCGTATTTTAAATTCAATTTGGAAAACTCTTCGCTTCTAAACATTACTGTTGGATGAGCAACACTTGGACCAAATATCATTTCAGCCTTGTGGAAGTATGAATTTTGCCTTGTCTTAATTCTTTTTGATTTTGCGGTTTTATCATTAAACACAATGTAATCAGAACTACACAGCAAGCATTTTTTGTTTTCATCTAAATAATTGGTCTGAATTTTTATTCTATTCGGAAGGGCGATGTCATCCGAATCAATCCTTGCTATATATTCTCCTTTGGCGAGCTCCAAACCCTTATTGAGTGTTCTAATTAATCCCTGATTATTTTGATTAATTACCCTTAATCTCTTATCTTTTTCTGCTACTCGCTCTAAAACTTCAAATGTTCCATCTGTTGACCCATCATTGATTGCGATTATTTCAAAATCATCAAATGTCTGGTCTAATAGTGATGACAGGCAAGAATCAATATAATTTTCAGCATTAAAAATCGGCAGCAGTATTGTGACTTTTGGCATATGCGACACTATCTCTTCAATCCACCATCATTGACAAGATAATCCCAGGTTTTGTCTGGCGTTCTCCAGTTCAAACCGTATCTCTTTTCAAGGTATTCGGCTACAAGTTTGGGAGCTCTCAGAGACACTTCACCATATTTGTAGCATTTCATTTCTTCAAAATATTTTGATTCAACTTTATTTTCCTTAAGTGGTATATATTTCTTAAGCCATAAATTAATTTTTCTTCTGTAATTTCTGCGTATCAGTAAATTTACCGGCCTAAGTATAAGATCAAGAATCAAAAAGACAATTCGCGGAAATTTTCCATTTATTTTCTGGGACCCCTCAGATAAAAATATTATTAGAGAAAATATGAAAAACTGAAAGCTCGTGAAATCAGAGAAACTCGGCCAATATTTTTTGCTTAAGTTTTGATCGCATGTATAGCAGGCTATATCAATTGACCAAGGCTTGGTATAGTTATTTTTTTTTATTTTCAAAGCATCACAAGAGTCGTCGAAATGCGCTTTAATTCCTTTGAGTTTAATTTTAGGTAATATTTCGCATAATAATTCATTAGGAGTCGCGTTTGTGCCTATGTCAAAATCTGTATCCCATTCCAACGGCTTACCCTCCCTTTCAAATCCTAGAAGAGTGCCATGATCAATCCACCAATTAATTTTTTTTTCCTCAAGAATTTCTACTATTTTTTTTATTAATTCAAACTCACTGGGATTTTGGCTCACTTTACACTTCCTTTTAGTATTTCTTTTACCGCGCAATTTTCTATGTTTGCATAATTCTTAGCTCTTGAATAGTCATTAGCATTATTTACTGCTGATATGATTTGATCATTAGTTGCATATTTCCTTAGCATCCTTCCAAAATCCAATTCAAGGAGGTTTTTTTTGACCTCTTTTATAACAGACAACTCTATCTCATGATTCGAAATCTGATTGATATTCTCTTGTATTAAAAAAGGGAGGGTAAAGCTACAAGCCAATCCATGAGGCATGCCATATCCTAGTGTTAATTCATACGAAATGGCATGAGCAATCGCGGTGCGAGTTTGGCTAATGGCTATACCAGCTAACGTACTCCCCATCATCAATTGATTTTTTATAGATACATTTTTAGGGTTTCGCCTAATCTCTGGAAAAACTTTATTCCACAGTATCAGGGCTCTGTAGGCATAAATCCGACTGATCGGTGTGCAGTTCTTGTTCCATAGTGACTCCAACGCATGCGAGACCGCATCAAGCGCTGGGTACAAAGTGTCATCTTCACTAAGAGATAAAGTCAATGTGGCATCTAATAACGCAACATCCGGGTATACAAAATCTCCTACCAATGAGTATTTTTGCTGCTCTTTGTGGTCCCACACTGTGGCGAAAGGGGTCACTTCCGACCCAGTTCCTGAGGTGGTGGGAATGGCAATCAGTGGCAATCGTGACGTCCAATAGACTTCTGGTTTGTCTCGAAACACTTTTCGTAGCGTTAGCTCCTGCGAATTAGACATAGTTGTAGCTAACACTTTGGCTGCGTCTATGGCACTCCCTCCACCTAGTCCCACGACACAGCCAATACCTCGATTCCGCAAGGACTCCGATGCAGCATCAAGGTCTGTCAGGTCTGGGTTGGGTTTCACTTCATGCCATACCGTAACTTGGTGTGACCCCAGAATGTTCTTCACTCGCTGCACCTCCCCCCGTTTTAAAAAGCCAGGCGTAGTCACCAGGAGCACATGTTCTGCGCCAACGTGCTTACCAAGGGTTTCGAGCGGGGCACAAACTATGCGCACCGGGTTGTGATGGCTCCAGGTTTGACTGTCAGACACCGGCGGCCTCCATAAAAGCGAGTTTATTTTGTTCTGCGGTGGTGGTGGGGCGGCCCAGGTCGTCACGTGAGCCGTTTCTGATCTTCACCTCCAGCAATACCGGACCAGTTTTGTCGATCAGGCTGATCCACGCTTGCTTCAGGCTGGATACATCGTTGGCCACAGCGTACGAAGCATAACCCACAGCCTCGGCCAGTTTCGCAAAGTTCACCTGTCCAGCTGCGGTGGATTGTCCGCCCACGGATTCGTGTGATCCGTTATTGAGTAACACGTGCACAAAGCGTTGGGGTTTGTAGCCCGCGATCACCGGCATACTTCCCATGTGCATCAGTAGGGATCCATCGCCATCCAAGCACACCACGCGCCGCTGGGCTTGGCCAATAGCTACACCAAGAGCGATAGAAGCGGTGTGACCCATGCCGCCCACGGTCAGAAAGTCGCGCTGCCTTTGCCCGTGCTTGACGCGTAGCTCAAAGACTTCGCGCGAGGTCTTGCCGGTGGTGGAGACGATCAGATCGTCGTCTGCGCACAACTGCAAAAGTTGCTCCAGTGCTGCTTCGCGGGCCAAGGTCGATGTCTCTACATTGGCGTATTGTAGCTTGTACTTGGCAAAAGTTTCCTTGCGCACCACCAAGGCCACTGGAGCGTTACGCTCTTTCATGCTGGTAAAGACGGCATCCAGGGTGGCTTCGACATCGCTGTTGGGGTCAAGTATCCAATGCGGGATCTCAAGCACGTCTAGCTGACCTAATGTCACTCGGCCTTGTTTGACGTGCTGTGGCTCATCTATGACGCCAGGCTCGCCACGCCAGCCAATGACCAGCAACATGGGCACTTTGTAAACCTCGGGGTCAGCCAGCGAAGTAAGTGGATTAACGGCGTTTCCCAGGCCCGAGTTCTGCATGTAGACCATGGCCACTTTGCCAGTGGCCATGTGGTAGCCCATGGCCAGAGCGACCGCATTGCCTTCGTTGGCGGTGATCAGGTGCTGGTCACGCCCACCGTGATCGTCCACATAGGCACAGAAGTTGGCCAGCAGCGAATCGGGCACGCCAGCGTAGAAATCCACACCACGTGCAGAAATGGTTTCGAAGAAGTCTTTGGGCTGGATCATTTATTTTGTCCCAGGAATGAGTTCCAGAATGTCCTTGATTGGCAGCAGTTGAGCGTCACACTCTGCCGAGCGCTGATGCGTAAGAATCGACTTGGCGGTGTTAATCATGGCCGGGTAGGCGCTGCGCAGCAGATGGTTGGCGTAGATCACCACATTGACGCCACGCCCAGCCAGCTCGTCTTCGGTGACGGTGTTGTAGCTTGAAGGCACTGCCACCAAGGTCTTGCGGTTGGGAAGCTGAGCATAGCGGTCACAGAACTCGAAGATCTCATCGGGCGACTTGCGACGGCTGTGGATCATGATTCCGTCGGCACCTGCGTCCAGATACGCTTGAGCGCGCTCCATCGCGTCGTCCACGCCTTTATCCAGGATCAGGCTCTCGATGCGGGCGATGATCATGAAGTCGTCGGTGGCCTGGGCTTTTTTGCCAATGCGGATCTTCTCGCAGAAGGCTGGAATCTCGTCTTGGGTTTGCGCCACATCGGTACCAAACAGTGAGTTCTTCTTGAGGCCGGTTTTGTCTTCGATGATGACTGCAGACACACCTAGACGCTCCAGCGTGCGCACGGTGAAGACAAAGTGCTCGGGCTGACCACCGGTGTCGCCGTCGTAAATGATGGGTTTGGTGGTGACTTCTAGCACTTCGTTAAGGGTGGTCATGCGGGCGCTGACGTCAACCGCCTCGATATCGGGTTTGCCCTTGGCTGTGGAGTCGGTGAGGCTGCTGCCCCACATGCCATCAAATTCACGCTTGGTGCCGTCGGGCATCAACACGGATGTATTTTCGATGATGAGACCGCTCAGAGCGTTGTGCAAGTCCAAGAAACGGACTATCGGCTTGACCTGCAACAGGCGGCGCAGGCGGCTGCGGCGGATATCGGGTGTGGTACCCACCTCTTTGAGCGCTTTTAGCAAGCCGGTAGATGAGATACCTGCGGTGTAAGGCACTTCGACCAATTGCCCACACCATTCGGCCAAGGCATCAATGACGCGCTGGCGCGTTTCACGCTGCACGCCTTCACGCCAGTCGTCGCCATGCACTACATAGTCGGGGCGCAGAGCTTTGAGGTTGGGCACATAGTCCAGGGTTTCTTGAGGTACCACGCGGGTGACCCCCTTAAGGTTCTCCACAACTTCGCGGCGCTGCTCGAACGTCATGTAGGGCACACGCTTGTAGCCCGCAATCGCTGCATCGGTCAGCAGACCAATCGTAACGTCGCCTAACTCTGTAGCTTTCTTGAGAATGTTCAGGTGACCGGGGTGGATCAGGTCGGCGCTCATGCCAACGTAAACAGATTTACTCACTTTTCATTCCTTTTAATTTATGATTGAATTTCGCCTGATCGCAAGAGGAACAAGCACTAGGGATCTGTGAAAGAAAACAAATAGCTCGCTAAGAAGCATTGCCAAGGCAAGATAAGCTGGAGTCACAAAGTCAAGAAGGAACATAAGTCCAAGCACAATAAAGTACACCACTGCCCCGGTCATCACCGACGCATTTGCGACTTGTAGCCTGTTCACAAGCGCAGCAAGCGGATAGCCCATCATGACCGCCGCGGCATGAATAACAATGGCCACCAAAAATATGTTAAAAACAGGAACAGATGGCAACCATGTTTTATCAAAAACCATTTCTATCAAAGCCGGGGCAGTAAAGAAGCCTATAAATGCGCCAATGACCGTCGCACCTACAACGCCAAAAATTAGTTTAAACATGAGGTTGCAGTCTTTTTCTTTCGTCATGTATGGGTAGACCGCCGCTGCCACTGGACTAAGCGCACTTTGCATGACTTTGTATAGCTGCTCAGCCATTGAATAAACAGCAATAACTGTAGGCTGCACGGTTAAACCGAGCACAATGATCGCGCCATTCATGTAGGAAGCAACAGCAACACGAGATGCGAAAAACTGCCGCGTAAATTTAATGCTATAAATAAAAAACTTTAAACTTGGAAATTTTATTTTATAGCCGAGCTTATAAATGAAATATATTGACATCGATAGAGCAAAAAACTGCCCAAATCCATTCAAAGCTGGGACAAGGAAATAATCCGAAGGGTCTCTTATGAAAACAACTGCCGAAAATGCAAAAATTAATTTCGCAACAACAGCAATAAATGCGAAAACGTGCATTTTTTCAGTACCATGGAAAAACCATGCCGGCATAAAACCCTGAATAAAAATAGGGATCAAGGACAGCAATAAAACAACCTTATGGTCGCTGTATTTTTCAGTCAACAATGCATACGCAATGATTATTATTGCACACAATAAAAAAAGGCAGATTTTTACCATATATATTCCGCCAATTACGCTTGAAATATAGTTTTTGCAATTTCTTTTTTTCGATATCTTATTTGTCCCAGACAAATTGTATCCAAAGTCAAGTAAAACGCCGCTAATTGCAATAATGCCCTGCGCAAAAGCGAGAACACCATAAATCTCAAGTCCAAGTGTTTGGGTGATATGAACAAGAATAATAAAAGGCGCAATGTATTCGACAACCTGTGCAACTGTGAGAGCCACCGTATTAGCTAGTAGCCGGCGTCTCACCGAGAAACTCCAGACCATTTATCAAGAACCGTCTCCGCCTTCAGCTCCTCGATCTCCGTCTTAAGTGCCTCATGCTCATCCATTTTGCGCCTCAAGAAACGCTGAGTGATAGCTGCCTTTTCTGCTATCCCAGTAGGTGTGAGTACATAGATGTAGCCAAACTTATTTTTGGAGTTGGCGAAGTTTTTCATTTTTACCAAGCCCTTTTCCATTAGCGCCTTGAGGCAGTAATTCAATCCTCCGACGCTAATCCCCAGTTTCTCGGCCAGTTCGCGCTGCGTCAGATCCGGGTTAGCTTGCAGGATGCGCATCACCCTAAAATAGGTGTCTTCCTGGAGTTTGGCTTGGCGACTTGTCATAAAATTGACGAGCTTCCTTTGTGTGGTGTCGTTTTGAATGTGTTTTAGGTAGGCTACCGCACAGCCGTATTGCGTTCAGCAAGTGCGGTCGCGGGAGGAGTAGCAAAGTAAAGTTCTGTATAAACCTGAACATTGTACTCGGTACTCTGCCGTAGGGTTCACACCGTCATAAATAATAATTCTCAATGGTAGAAGGGTTCATACATCGGTCTCCTGTCGCTGCTGCACTGCCACTTTCATGATGACAGTTCTCACCGCTAGCTCCAGATGGGTCAGGATTTCTGGCTCGTGGCGGCCGATATAACTCCTTACGGCTTAGTTGGCTAACAGAGCTTGGTGAGTTAGCCCTTGGCAACGACCAGGTTGAAAGGGTCGTTGCCATAGTTGGATTCCGTTTCCTAGTACTTTTCCTATACCTGGCTCATCTCTATTTCCAACTTTTCGATCTGCTCGATGGGCGCAGTCTTCTTATCCCGCTAATCGTGCTTCATGTCGGTGCGCTGCTCGGGCGATATGGCCATGAGCAGTGCTTCGGCTTGCGCTAAGGTGATGGTGTTGCTGCCAATCATGATAATCCTCCCCTTTTGCAAGGGGCGCAGAAGTAGAAACGTTACGCAGCCATGGCCAATCGCTGCTTAGGGGTGAATCCGCCCAAGACCATATTTGGGCTCATGGTTGTAAGACCACATCCACTTCGTTGCAAAGTTCTGCACCTTTGCTAAGTCAGACCAATAGTACTGCGACAGCCATGCCGCCGTATTTGGCCCGCCATTTGTAAAACGTCGCTGTGCAGATGCCCAGTTCGCGGCAAGTATCTGGAACACCAATACCAGCCTCAACGAGTTATACCGCGTCCAAGATCTGGCTATCACTGATTTCGATCTCTTCATGTAGAACCTCTTCCATTGGAAAAAACTCTACTTCTCACGCCTTTGGTTCTAGGGGACGATTACCCTTTTAGTTGATGACTACATGACCCTCGACCTTGAGCCGTGCCCGTACCCTTCTGTAGCCGTAAGTGGCTCGTTTGTTCGCCACATCAGCGATGGCCTGTTTAACTTGTGTGTCTTCCGCTCTAGCATAAGGCCATATGCGGTCCGCCAAATCAGATGACCGGTGCTTCTTTGCCAACACATGGCTGCGCGATACGCCAAGGGCACAACACACAGCCCTCACTGCTCGTCCTCGGGCAATACTGGCGAGCGCGCAATCCACTTTTTTGCTTTGGCAAAGTCCACTGCCTCCTTGAGAATCTCGTTCTCCAAAGTCTTTCGGCCCAAGGCGCCTTCGAGTTGTTTGATGCGTTTCATGGCTTCTTGCAGTTCAGAGGCCGGTACCACGGTTTCGTTGGCGCCAACGGCCACCAAAGAGCCTTCAAAGTAGGCCTTGCGCCATTGAAACAGTTGGGCCG
>JACCDN011061882.1_pt1 | contig 11092 bp, 7 predicted proteins | sample 7441691 | NCBI WGS metagenome assembly JACCDN01 (sample SAMN15323439, study PRJNA562643) | freshwater metagenome | isolation source: river surface water | place: USA:Blue River Watershed | collected 2017-08-16
GGCCGGCTAAGGTGGCTTTGTCGGCTTCGAGTTGGGCCTGGGTCTGCTGAAGGGCTTCGATGGCCTGCTGCCGCTCTGCGGCGAGTTGACTCTGTTCGTCTCGCTGGCCGGCTAAGGTGGCTTTGTCGGCTTCGAGCTGCGCCTGCGTCTGCTGCAAGGTTTCGATGGCCTGCTGACGCTCGGCGGCGAGTTGGCTCTGTTGATTCAGTTCATGGTTCAAATTATCGATTTGCCCCATAACCTTAGTGCGCCCCTCTAAAAACCCAGTCTTTTGCTTTGCTTGCCGCTGGCGAGCGTTTTTAGCCTCATAACGCAGCTGCCTGACTTGTCGTTCTTCTGAATCACTGAACTTGGTATCAAGTGGCAAAAGATCCAGCATAGCTTCTGCTCTGACAAGATCACCCGCGTCGTGTAATTTAAATGCTAACCATTTTAGGCGGTAAGTCTTTGGATCAATTTCAAAAGCCTTAGAAGCCGCTTCAGCAGCAGCTTTAGCATCCTTCCGCATCAAATGCCTAGCCAAAGCGGTATATGCGTTTCCATGTACGATTGGCGAATACACATCGCCTTTAAGTAGACTTTTCACGCCGACAAAGCCACGTTCTTCATAGGCTTTGATCACCTCGGAGTACTCTTTGCCACCCAAAGCACTTGGTGCTGCCTTTTGGGTTGCTTTCTTCCAGAAGCCAAGCAGACTAAACGGCAGCTTACTGATACCACCCACCGAGCTGCTGGATTCCAACAACATATTGCCTAGCTTGATGTTCAGTGCATTACGACTTTCGATCTCTTTGATTTCAGCCTGGACAGCTGACAATGTATTAAGTCGTTCGACTTCTGCCAATGCCTCGGGTAGTTCATCATCGACCCAACTAATGTTGGAGCCAGCCGGTGAGGCTGTATTGCCGCCCCGCCCAGACTCCAAGTCTTTGTACTTGAGGAAGTAGACTTCGAGCTCCTCTTGCACCTGAAAAAGCTGGTTGAGCAATAGCTCATTTTCTTCTTCAAGATCTTTAATTTTTTCGGGTAAATCGACAGATTGCTGATCACTCATTGCACACTCCAGAGCCCTTTGAAATCCAGGACTATTTGTTCTTTGTTTGGATTGAATGTTGGTTCTTTGAATTCTTTGTGGTCAACCAGCAAAACCAGTAGATCGGCTTTGTTACACGCCTGATCTAAGCTGACATGCTGGATTGGTTTGCTTTGCAGAACTTCTGGTAGTGATTTCAGATTAGGCTCAACGACCAATACCTGATGCGGGGTTTTTTCCGCCGTATTGGCTACGATCTCCAATGCTGGGCTTTCGCGTACATCATCTACGTTGGCTTTGAAGGTGATACCTAGATAGGCGACCGTGGGCACAGCACCACTCTCTGCCTGAATCGTTGCTATCGCTTCTTGAACCTTCTGGCGCACCCATTGAGATTTAGAATCATTCACTGCGCGTGCTGCTTGCAGAATCTGTGTATGGTCAGGGTGCTGATTCACGATAAACCATGGGTCAATAGCTATACAATGGCCACCAACGCCACACCCAGGCTGCAACACGTTCACGCGTGGATGACGATTCGTCAGTTGAATAAGATTCCAGACATTAATACCCTGTTGATCGCAGATCATTGAGAGCTCATTGGCAAAGGCAATGTTGACGTCCCGGAAACTATTTTCCGTGAGCTTGCACATTTCAGCGGTTTTGCTGTCGGTTGCCAGGCACTCACCTTTAACAAAGCTTTGGTAGAAAGCAATGGCTTCTTGGGCACACCTAGGTGTAATACCGCCCACGACCCGATCATTCTCGATCAGCTCTTTGAGAATCTGCCCAGGCAGCACCCGCTCCGGGCAATAGGCGATATGGACGTCTGTGGTTTCTTTGCTCGCTACAGGAAAGACGATATCGGGTCTTTGCGTTGAAAGGCGTTCTACCATCTTTTCAGTGGTGCCTACGGGGCAAGTTGATTCGAGAATAATCAAATCACCCTGCTTAATGTGTGGCGCAATGCTGTCAAAGGCTGCTTCCACTGCACTTAGATCTGGCCTTTTGCCTTCGCTTAAGGGCGTAGGGACGGCAATGATAAAAACATCTGCTGGTTCGTAATGCGTTGTGACGCTGAGCTTGCCGCTGGATACAGCCGCTTCTACCAGCATATCTAAATCAGCCTCGGCAATATGCGCCGCGCCCGCCTGAATGCAACGGACAATTTCGGGGTTGATATCCACACCGATCACTTGATAACCGCGTGATGCCAAGAGTGCGGCTGTTGGCAGACCAATGTAGCCAAGGCCAACGACACAAACTGTTTTTTTATGGTGTTTCATTAGTAACGTGTGATCGCCGTGTTGTTCACCGACACGGCCGGGGCAAGCACGGATGTAATAACGGCGAGGAACTTCATGAGTTCTACCGAACCCGCTGAAGACACGTACATCACGTCTTTATTCCTCATCGGGAAGCCTTGGGCCAGGAAGTAAGTGGCCGGATCGTTCATGTCGAACTGGTAGACCACAGGGACTTTGTTGTCGTCTGTGACCAGGCCATTGGGCTGAACCATGGGCGCGCTGGCGTCTTCCAACCGGAAGATGAAGACCGCTTTCGAGTCGGCACGCATATCCTGCAAGCCACCGACGCGGCCAAATGCCTGCGACAAGGTGATACCGGTTGCCTCAAAGGTCAGCTCATCGTTTTTGCCTGTTGCCCCAAGTACCGTAAAGCTCAGCGGCTGGTAATAGACAGTCACTACATCATTGGGTTGAAGCACGATGTTTTGTTTTGGGTCACGAATGACCGTTTCCAGCGGCAAAGATTGAATACGGCCATTGCGAGCTACCTGTACGGTCATTTTATTCACCGGCTGATTCACCCCCCCTGCCAATGCAATCGCATCCAAGATGCGTTCACCTTTAGGCGTTAGCGGCATGCGGGTGCTTTGTTTAACCTCCCCCACGACCGTAACGGTGCTGGATAAGTTACTGGCAACGCGGACAATGACCTGAGGCTGGTTGGCCTTGCCTTTGAGTTTTTCAACGATCAGGTTTTCGATCTGCGCTGGGGTTTTACCCGAGACCTGAATTTTGCCGACGAACGGAAAAACGATATCGCCCTGCTTGCTGACCATTTGGGGCGGCAAGGACGTTGTGCTGGTGCCTGTTGGGGTCACTGTGCCCAGGAAGCTACTGGATGAAGAGTTACGGAACAGAATGGCGGGTGGTGCCTCCCACACAATGATATCCAAGGTATCGCCTGGGCCAATGAGGTTTTCTGGTGCAGCCTGATTGGGTATTTGAGGGAACTTCATGCTCCGCTCTGCGGCCATGACCTGGCGCGCAATGGCAGGAGTGACCGGTACCACCTGAATGAGTGATGGTGCATCACCTGTTGCAACATCTGTTACCTGGCTGCGGCTAGCGCCAGCAGAGGCAAAAAAACCATTACACCCTTGCAGCAATAAGGCGGCGGTTGCAATTGCAAAGGGGCCCAGAAATCTTATATTCATACGTAGTTCTCAATAGCCTCTTCGAGGCTATTAAAGTGGTGGATCGTTTTATCTTTGAGCAATACGGCGGAATCACAGTACTGGCGGATGAGTTGATTACTATGAGATACCAACACCAGTGCCGCATCTTTACGGCGCTCGAAAAGCTGGTGGTGACACTTTTCCTGAAACCTGGCATCACCTACGGCGAGTGCTTCATCGATCAGATAGCAATCAAAATCTACAAGAAATGAGATGGCAAATGCCAGTTTGGAACGCATACCGCTGGAATAGGTATGTACCGGTTCTTTTAAAAACTTACCAAGTTCGGTGAAGTCTTCAATAAAGGCAATGCCATTGTCTGGATGCAGACCATACACACGGCATATGAAGCGGACGTTATCCAAACCAGTAAGTTTGGTCTGGAAGCCACCCGTTAATCCAAGCGGCCAGGAAACCGACATCGTCCGAGTGACGGAACCTTTGGTTGGCTTACACGCACCGCTCAGCAAACGCACCATGGTGGATTTGCCAGAGCCATTAACACCAAGAATACCTAATCGTTTGCCGGGTTTTACTACCAAGTTGATATCGTCCAACACGAGATTCTTACCAAACCCGGTGTTGAATGATTTAGAGACATTCTGGAAGCTGATCATGCCTTATTCCCGAATGTCTTCAAGCCAAGGTGCTCTGGAAATTAGAAGTGCAAGAAAAGTTAATCCCACATTCCAAGCTATGAGATAGGCAGGGCTTTCAAAGGTTTCCAGCTTGTCACCAAAATAGGCATGCCGAAGCATTTCAGTGCCGTGGATCATAGGAGTTAAAAGCGCTATTTCCCTATATTCAGGGGGTAGCCATGCCACAGCGAAGAAAACACCTGATAAAATATATAAAATAATATTGACGCCACGCATAAAAAATTCAAAGAAATCAAAAGCCCCTGAAAACGCGCCAAAGAAAATACCGAATGCCAAGGCAAACCAACACATGAGTACCCAGCCAAGAATCAGAAGACCCGGGTTTTGGGGTGGCGTTAACAAGCCTAAAAACAACAGAAAGACATAAATCACAACAAAGGCAGCGGTAACGCCTAAGATTTCAATTAATGCTGCTGACAAGAACAGGTCTAATGGCCTTATGAAGCGATGTTCCAAGAGAGGAATGTTACCTGAGAAAGCACCACCGCATTTTTGGGATGTAAAGCGCCATGTCCATGCCGACGACAAACCAAAAAATATAAAAGGCAAAATTTCAATGCCAAAATGCCCTTTCTCAAACCCATTTTTTTGAAAAAAAGAAAAAAAACCTGTAACTATGGAAATTATGATCAAAGGTTCAAGAAAGAGCCATAAATAGCCTACATTATTCCGCCCCCAGCGCAGCAGGATCTGACGCAACATCAGGGCGCGGATGACCCGATACTGAATCTTGAGATCGGCAATCAGCGTTGGTTGAACGTATGACCTAGTCACTGAGAAACTTACGCACTATGTTCGCGTGCGCTCGCCACGAGCATTTTGACAATACCCCAGATCAGGAGTGAACCCAGGATGGTTGAAAGAATAGACAGTATTCGCTTTGGTTCTAAGGGGTAATCGGGCAGTGTTGGCTGAACGATGCGCTCGATGTACAAACGTTTGCGCTGCCCATCAATACGAGCCTTTTGCAGGGCATCAATGGCAGACGCCAATTCTTTTTCTGCGGTATCCCGTTCTATATTCAGTTGTTGGAAATGTGCGACAAAGTTTTTGTCGTCTGCATTATTGGCGTTGCGGTATTTGGAGAGTGCGGCATCGGCTTCTTCGAGCTTTTTCTGGGAGACAGCCACCTGGTAACTCGCAAAATCAATGACATCTTTACGGGTGGCGTCACTGATTTTGTTGACCAGCGCTTCGCTGTTCTCCAGCAACGCCAGATTAATATCTCGTGCACTCTCACCCGAATAGGCTTTGACCTTGAGCGTAGCCACAGAGGACACCGGGTCGTAGATGTAATCGACTCGGCTATCAAAGTACTTGAGCAAGCGTTCGTAGCTTTCGTTATGGTAGAACGATGCAAAGCGGCTGAAGACATCAACGCTGCTGGCGGTGTAAAGCTTTTTGAGATCAACCTTTTGGTCGACGGCCATCATGGCATCGAGGGATTTGATGTAGTTGGCTACGACATAGCCATCCGGGCCAGAATTGGAAACCCCGATTGAGCTTAGAATGCCCCCGATACCACTGGCTGGTGCTTGCTGTTGCGGACTACGCACTAGAAACTTGGTTTCGGAAATATACACATCCGAAGCCCAAAAACCGAAGTAGATGATTGAGGCAACCGAGGGTAAAAGCACGATAAAAACAAATAGCTTGCCGAATGCAAAGAGCTTCTCTTTACCGGGGTCGACCCATTTCTCTTTGAATTTAGGTGGCAACTTCGGCTTACGTAGCTTGGTCAGATGATGACGTGGGAATCTTATAAGAGTCACGGTTTATTTCACAGTAGCCAATGTTTTGACGGTGTAGTCAATCTGCTGGTCGGTATGCATGGCGCTGAGGAAGAAGCGCAAACGGGCGGCGCGCTCTTCAACTGCCGGGTAAATGATGGGCTGGACATTAACACCCAACTCAAAGAGTTTGTTCGAGAGTTTGGTGGCTTTGGAGCTACTACCCACAATGGCGGGGATGACAGCATAACCCTCTGCAAAACCGGTATCGATTTTGGCTGCCTCGCATGCCTGAATGAAAGCTTGAGACCGGTTTTGCAGGCGCTGTACACGATCTGGTTCGCTCTGCATAAGTTTAAGCGCGGCCAGCGACGTGGCCGCTAAAACGGGCGACAAGCCCACGCTATACACAAAACCTGGTGCGCCGTATTTGAGCAGATCAATCAAAACATGGCTACCGGCAATATAGCCACCGCAAGAGGCCAGGGTTTTGGAGAGCGTACCCATCCAGATATCGACATCCGACCCAGCAATACCGTGATGTTCGTGGCTGCCCTTACCTGTTTGGCCAAGCACACCCAGGGCGTGGGCATCGTCAACCATGAGGAAGGCTTTGTACTGTTGCTTGAGGCTTACCAGCTTTTTAAGGTCCAGCGTATCGCCGTCCATGCTGTAGAGGCCTTCGGTGATGATGAGCACACGTTCGAATTTGTGGCGCAGTTCTTTGAGCAGATTTTCCAGGGCGTCCAGGTTATTGTGCTCAAAGCTGCGACGGGCAGCGCCTGATAACCGGATGCCTTCCAGCGCACTATTGTGAATAAGGCTGTCGTGCAGGATCAGGTCTTTAGGCCCGAACAGATAACCCAGCGTGGTGACATTGGTGGCATGCCCGCTGACAAAGATAAGTGCGGCATCGACGCCGTACAGATTAGCAAGTTCTGCCTCCAGCTCCTGCTGGACCGGCCGCTCACCCGATACGAGGCGACTAGCGGAGGCTGAGGTACCGTAACGGTCAATGGCGGCTTTGGCCGCTTTGTTGACCAGTGGGTGACCAGCCAAGCCCAGATAGTTGTAGCTGGAGTAGTTGATGTATTCCCGCCCGGCGATTTGGGTAACCGCACCAGCAACGGCATCGTGGGTTTTAAAGAAGGGGTTTTCAATGCCGAGGCGGCGGCCGATGGTTTGCGGCAGCATGACTTTGTCGTACGCCGGGTGGGTGTCAAACCGGGTAAAAGCGTCTGGCACGGCGGCGGCCATATCCGGCAGTGTGCTGGCGGTCTGACCCTGCTTGCGGCCAAGTACGCGCTGGATCAGCTGTGATTTGGCGTGGGCGTTGAGTGCTGGCTTGCTCACGCTGCCAGTTCCTCTTGGTTTATGGTCTCGCCATGCTGCTTGAGCAGGGTTTCAATCGCTACCGTTGATTGGGTTGCCGGGAGTTCCGCATCGTCCAGATTGCCCGTGAGCATACGGCCAATACGCACTGACAGACCATTGATGGTGGGCGCATCATTAAGCATCATGGCAGGTAGCTGCACTTTGAAGCGCTGCTCCAGCCCCAGTGCCAGCTCCACGGCCATGAGCGAATCCAACCCCAGATCATGCAGGGGTTTGGTGGGTTCTATGCGATCCGGTGACATGGAGAGAATGCGGGAAACTTCTTCAAGGATGCGCTTGCCAATAATCTCTTCAACTTCCTGCAGGGTTTTACCCTGGATCAGGCTTTGAATGTCGTCTGCCGATTGAATGATGGCTGAACCATTAAGTGTTTTATTCAGTTCCACAAAACGCGGCACCGTTGATGACGGCAAGAACCGTGAGAGTGTCGCCCAATCAACATTCGCGATGGTGATTTGGGGCTCGGTGGTTTTGAGGAGCCAATCCAACTGATTGAGTGCTTCTGACGCTGTGATTGGTGCTTTGCCCAATTTTTGAGCAAGGCTGTCTTTGACGCTTTCGTTACGGGCGAGATAACCGGCATCCGCAATGGGGCCCCAACCTATGGCGATGACTGGCAAACCTTGGGCATGTCTGTGCCGAGCCAAGCCCTCCAGGGCGGCATTGGCAGCCACGTAATTGGCTTGTGCCGGGTTGCCAATAGCGGTGGTGACGGAGGAATACAGTACAAAGTGTTCCAGCAACAGACCTTGGGTCAATTCGTGCAGGTTCCAGGCACCCTGAACTTTAGGTGCAAGCACCGCGTTCAATCTTTCCGTGTTCAAGGCTGTGATGAGCGCATCGTCAAAATGTGCGGCGGCGTGCAAAACACCCTTGATGGGTGGGCAGTTATTCTGGACACAGTTAATGAGATCTGCAAGAGCCGCTTTGTCTGTAATGTCACAGGCAACCACCTCGGCGCTTGCGCCCAAGACTTGTAGATCCTGAATAGCCTCTGTGGCCCCCGGCGTACCCATGCCTCGGCGATTGATCAACACCAGATGCCCTGCCCCGCGACTGGACAGCCACTTGGCCGATTCAAGGCCAAACCCGGAAGCGCCCCCGGTGACGAGCCAGGTGCTGTCTTTATCTAGCTGAATGCTTTCTGGTTTGGATTTGACTGCCTGGATGTGGGGTGTTTCATCCATCGACACGACAATTTTGCCGATATGGCGCGATTGCTGCATGGCACGGAACGCTTCGACCACGTGATGCGCACTGAAGGTGCGATGCGGTAGCGGATAAAGCACGCCTTCATGGAACAGGGCCATAACGTCGCTGAAAAGCTGTTTGGCCAGTTCCGGCCGACCATTAAGCAGTTGATCGGCATCAATGCCGAAGAAGCTGATGTTGTTCTTGAACGGGCGCAGACCAATGGGCGTGTTCTCAAAGAAATCCCGTTTGCCCAGCTCCAGGAAGCGGCCAAAAGGTTTGAGCACCTGCAGGTTACGGCGAATCGCTTCCCCGGCCAGTGAATTCAGCACGACATCCACGCCTTCGCCCTGGGTATCCGCCAGAATTTGCTCTGCAAAGTCGAGGGTTCGTGAATCGTAGACGTGTTCAACACCCAACATGCGCACGAAATCCCGCTTTTCTTCGGTACCGGCGGTAGCGTAGACTTCTGCTCCCAGATGCTGGGCAAGTTGAATGGCGGCAATACCGACCCCACCCGCTGCGCCATGAATGAGCACGCGCTCGCCGGGTTGCAGGTTGGCCAAATGCTTGAGCGCGTAATAGACCGTAAAGAATGTCGTTGGTACGGTCGCCGCAGCATCAAAGGACCAGCCCTCCGGCATGGGGGCGATGGCACCGGCCGGTGTAGTGATATGGCTGGCAAAACAGGCTGAGCCGAAGCCCATGACGGCTTGGCCGGGTTTGTATTCATGCACGGCCACACCAACTGCTTTTACGAGCCCGGCAAACTACAACCCCAGGCTGCTGCCGGCAAATCAGTTTTCCACGGCTTGATCCCGCAGCAGGCCCATGGTGTACATGACATCACGGAAGTTGAGGCCGACAGCTTTGGTTTCGATTTCTACGTCGTGCGCACCTAACACTTTGGGTGTTTCTGCAAACCAGCCGAGGTTGCGTAACTGGCCGGGAGTGGTGAAATCCAGTTTGTAGCGCTCGGTCGTTATGTTGATGGCTGGCGTGTTTATGGTGCGACCAGGAACGATAAGTGGTGCATAACGACCAGTGACAGTGAGCACGACTTCATTGTGCGCATCTGGCTGCGTCAGTTCTTTATAGAGATCTGTAATGCGTTGTTCGCTTTGCAGATCGTCTGCGATATCGATGAGCTTGCAGCCCAGTTGCGGTGCTTCGTTCATGGCAACGCGAATCATGCCTGAGACGGCGCTATTGACTAGACCCGCGGTGACGACGGTGAGTTGTGGCGTTTTACCTTGAGCGTTGGTGGCGTTTTGCAACGTGGTTTTCAAGGTTCTCAGCAACTGGCTAAGCACCATGCCGGTAGATTCTGGACTGGCACCCCAACCGATGAGCGAGACAATCTTGTCTGCCTCAGTGTTTGCAACTGCTGGCTGAACTGAAACAGCTTGGCCCTGCGTGTGCAATTGATCTGCGATGGCCTGGGCAACTTCGGCTGAAGCCTCATCAACGAGTAGAAGCCAACGGCCGGATGATTCAAGAGGCTTTGTTTCGACCACGGATGCAGCAGCCGGTTTTTGTGCCACCAGCAGGTACGGCACGCCACCCTGCCCCTGGGCAGCAGGTTCTTTGATCACACAGACATCACAGAAGCCCTCATCTTCCAAGGCTTGTTGCCAGACGGATGATTCATTCAACGACGACGTGGCTGACTCTCGCCACCAGTGAGCGTTAAGTCCATTGACGAGGTCTTCTGCCCAGCTCGCGCCTTGTTCTGCAATCAAGAGTAACCCCCCAGCGCTCAGGCTGCGCTGTAGCCCGGCAATGGCTGCACGGGGATTGTTGTCCTGGTGCAGCGCATGACGCACGATGATGAGGTCGTAAATCTTACGATCAGAGACTTGTTCACTGATGACTTGCCACTCGTTGTAGTCAAAAGCAGTCATTCTGATATTAGGTTGCTGAGGGAAATGTAGATTGCCTTCCCCAAGCATCAGCACGCGTAGCTGACGGTTATCTGGCTGCGTCTTAACCAACTGCTCAATCATTTGAGCCAGCATGAACTTGCTGCCAGCATAGGCTGGTGCTTCGTCGAGCATGTTGTCGGACAACGTGGTTTGTCCGACGGATGCTTTAAGCTTTTCCAGAGACAGGCGGCCGGCAAAGACATCCGGCAGTGCCTTACCAACACGCGCTAGCGTCAGCAATTGCGGCAATGCAGTCGGCGCATCCTGAATCAATGCTTGCCAAATAACGGATGCCGTGGGCATCTGGTCGTCATGGTGTAATGACCAGCGTTGATTGACTTCAACCAGCAGGCCTTCCTGCTTGAGCGTTTGGATTGCCCAACGAATCAGCGGCGATACAGCGATCTCCGGCTGTTGGAAGAGCTGCTGGGCATAATCCGATTCTTCAGCAACTAGGGCCTGGCACGCTTCATAGAGGTATGTAAGTGCCAGTGCTTCGATCAATGGTCGCTGTTCGTTATGCCAGCGATGGCGATTCTGTTGCTCAGTATGTGCGGCCAGGGACTCTGTTACTGACGCCACGAGCGCTTTGATCGGCGGATACGCTGGTGCAATGCTTTCATCTGCCCTAGGTGCAAAAACTAACTGCTCTTGCCAGACGCCGATATCTGCGGCAC
>JACCDN011164113.1_pt1 | contig 11091 bp, 9 predicted proteins | sample 7441691 | NCBI WGS metagenome assembly JACCDN01 (sample SAMN15323439, study PRJNA562643) | freshwater metagenome | isolation source: river surface water | place: USA:Blue River Watershed | collected 2017-08-16
AAGACGACAGACCATAAATGAACTCTCTTCAAGGCTCACTCAAGCAGGGCTAAGTGGCCTTCTGGTTCGTTCATACTCTGCATGGCTAGATGTTGTGACAGCCCTGTCTCGCTTTGAGAAATCAACTCCTAGTCATCTTGCTGATGCTCACGATGCTCGTAACCGAGCTGCAGAGAACCTTGCTGAATATCACGATTCTCTGAATCAAAAGCATCCGGTATTGGGTATAAGCATCTCCGATGCCTTGGCTAAGTTAGCTGAACTTAGTTCGCTACCAAAGCCACCTAAGACAACTGCACGTATTGCTGGCTCTGCTCTATTTGAAACTAGAAACAGAACAAAGGCTATTGCTCTGTTGCAAGAAGCCGTTGAGCTTGGAGAATTCGAAGAATCAGTTCAGTCAAGTCCTTGGGCTAATTCAAGATTTGAAGATCCAAACGAAGTGCCAAGAGTTCTGTCTCTTGCTAGCCGTCTCGCTGATGAAGTATTGCCATCATTTGGTCAACGTCTAGATGACATCTCAAAGCAAGTTCATTTCCCAGATGCCGTTAATGTGGCCCAGTGGGGAGAGTATCTTCGACTTCTAATTAGCATCAGGGGAACACTTGATCGCTTTAGACCTGACGTATTTGATAGACCGCTAACAGATCTCATCACAGCAACAAGCCCTAGACGCGAGAAGAACGGCATGTCTGGAAAGACTAGACGTGCTTTGAGTAAGCATGCCAAAGAGTATGTTCGAGTTGGAGTATCAGTTTCAGATCTTCACGTTGCTCTTCTTCAGATTCAAGAGCAAGCCACTCAGTGGAAAGAACTTTGCAGCGAACCAATCCTGCCAAACGTTCCTCTAGGTCTAGATGATGCTCAAGTCATCTACCAATCATTGGTTGCAGACCTAATCAAGCTAGATTCTCATCTAGACCAGGATGCAGGACGACTAAACCTAATTGAATTACCAATTAGCGAACTCAGTGCAACCCTTAGATCTCTTGCCACTGACACTGCACCTCTGGATAACTTGGCTGCTAAGAATGATCTTCGTAAGAGAGTCCAAGACGCAGGTCTTGCTTCTCTAGTTAGATCTCTTGCCGCAAATGGTGCTCGCAACGAATCACTAATTGCTGAGTTTGACCAGTGCTGGTGGCTATCTGCCCTTGAGTATCTCTTGGTTGGAGACAATGCCTTCACCTCATACACCCCAGAGCTTCTAGCAGATCTTGAATCTAAGTTCGTGATGGCTGACCAGCGTCTACTAGTTGAATCTCGTAAAGAGATTTCCTATAGAACAGCTTCAAGATGGAATAGAGCTGTTGCAGAACTTCCTCAAGAAGTTGAAGCAATTAGAGCTCTACTAAAGGAAAGAGTCTCGTCTCTACCTCTGATGACTCAGAAGGCTAGAAAGCTGTGGCCTAACCTCGCCTCTCATATTGCTTCCAGCCCTTATGAGCTGCCTGTTGAATTACTGCAGGAGAAGGTCTTTGATGCCGTCATCATTATGGATTCATCGGGTTCAACAATTGCCGAGAACCTATCGGGTCTGATGAGAGCAAAGCAAGTACTAGCCTTTGGCGACCCAATGATTTCAGAACCAAATGGTTTTGAGGTTGAGTGGCAGTCATCCTTGAAAGCTAAGGCACCAGAGGCACCAAGTGCATTTGATGTCATTAGTTCCATCTTCGGTAGAGAAGAACTAAAGCGTTCCTATCGCCAAAAGGGACAACTATTTAGTCAACTCATCAACAAAGAGTTTTACCAGGGCAGACTAGAAGTTGAACCAACAGCAAACGAATTTGATGGAAAGTCGGCACTAGACCTTGTAATCGTCAACGGTGAGAACCGAACACTAGGCAATAAGAGTGCCAGCACCGAATCTCCTGCTGCTGAGGTTGAGAAGGTTATTGAGCTGATCTTGGATCACGTAAGACACCAACCAGATCAATCTCTGCTTGTGGTCAGTGCTAGCGGAGTTCACGTTGAGAATCTGGACATTGCACTTCAGGAAGCTATTGAGAATCACCCAGACCTAATGGAGTTCTTCGAAAAGCACGGTCGCGAGAAGTTCGAGATTGCAACGCTTGCTGATTTGAACCACAGACTTGCTGACCGCATCATCTTCACCATTGGCTTCGGCAGAACAGCCCAAGGCAAGCTCCTCTCACACTTCGGGTTACTAAACGAACCTGAAGCTAGAAGATGGCTAGCCAACATGTTGGTTAGTGCTAGATACTCACTAACCATCGTTAGCTGCTTCAGCGCATATGACCTACCTGAGTTAGGTCCTGAAGGTGCTACTGCTTATCTTTCTACTCTGCTTAGACCTATCTATAACGATGCTGTTGAGACCGATACTTTTGACTCCGACCCAATGTTGGCTGATCTTTCAAGAAGACTGAAGCGATTCGGTATCAGAGTGGTTGAAGGCTTTGGTGAGCGAATTCCATTGGTTGCTTCATTTGGTAACCAGTCACTGATTGTTGAACCAGACTGGGCTAACTCAGATCTATCTATCTCAGAGCGAATTAGATTGAGACCAGCACTGCTTAGATCTCTGGGCTGGGGCTATCAGAGAGTGTATTCATTTGAAGTGTTCAGCGACCCTCAGGCTGTAGCAGAGAGAATTGCTATTCGTCTTGGTGTTGAGATAACGCCAACTATGTTGAACACCCAGGCAGTGCCGAGAGTGCATGAAGACACAGATGCAGCTTGGGGAGATTCAAATACCTCTAATGACGACAGACTAAGAAACGATAAGCCGCCGCACTGGGGCTAATTAGTTGTCTTTTTTGGGTGCTGATGAGCCAGCACTGTCGGTTCTATAGAAACCTGAACCTTTAAAGGTGACGCCTACCTTGCCAAAGACCTTTTGGACATCACCTTTGCATTCAGGGCAGCTAGCAATAGCGTCATCGGTAATCGACTGTTGAACATCGAACTCGTGAGCACATTTGGTGCACTTGTATGAATAGGTGGGCATGTCTCTAGTTTATTTTGCGAATCTGCTCTTGGGTTACCACACCGTCAACTCTTTGGTCATGCTCTTCAACAGGAATACTCTCCAGTACTTCACTTTCAAAGACAACGGCATACACAAGTACACCTTCCAAGCCAGATAACTCTCTATCGAAATAGCCCTTGCCTCTACCCAGCCGGTTGCCACTTTCATCAACAGCTACAGCAGGGATAAATAGTAGATCTCCTGCAGTAAGTGAAGTCTGTGATCCGCTAACTACTTCATGCCATTCAAGTTCATTCTCACCAACAGTCTCTGGCACCAGAACAGGGATACCTCTATCAATAAGAGTCTCAATCAAATCAGTAGTCGATGGCTCGCTTGGGTAAGAGAGGTATGTGCCGACACGTGATGGCTTTAGTTGGTCAACGACAGCAAGTAGGTTCTTAGTCAATGCTTCATTTGATGGGTTACCACCCTTACGAAGATCAAGAATTTGCTTGCGAATAGTTGCTTTAGCAAGCGAGATTTCATTCATGCCACTAATCTTGCCACCATGAGCAACTCTTTCGCTCTCACCCACGGTGAGATCTCTCTTCGCATCATCAAACCTCGTGATGCAAAGACGCTAGAGAGACTCGTGCTTTCCAACAGAACCTGGCTCAAGCCTTGGGAAGCAACTAACCCCCATGGCCCAACATCTTTTGATTTCAAATCTCAAATCAGAGGATTACTTCGGCAGTTAGAAAACGATGAGGGACTACCTTTCCTGATTCTCTATAAAGGTGAGATCGTTGGGCAGCTAAATGTTGCAAACATTCTGCACGGATCTGTTTCTTCTTGCGTTGTTGGCTACTGGATTATTCCTGAGGTTGCAGGCAAAGGGATTACCCCAACGGCGGTAGCTCTTGCGATGGATTACGTATTCAAAGTTGTCGGTTTGCACAGAGTTGAAATCGACATCCGTCCAGAGAATGAAGCGAGCATTCGCGTAGTTGAAAAACTTGGATTAAGACCAGAAGGTCTCAAGAAAAATTACATCCACATCAACAACGCTTGGCGTGATCATCTCGTCTTTGCTCTCACCGCTGATGAAGTTCCAGACGGTGTGCTTAATAGATGGCTCAGACGTGAAGTTCCAAAATTCAAAAACTCTGACAAAAAAGACTAAATTATCCCCATTTAGACACGCCGAGAGCAAAATTTAACTTGCCAAGGAATTTCCAAACTGGTAAATAGTCTTGACTCATGGAAATCACTGGCACAGGCGGAATACTACTTTTAGTAGTTGCTGTTCTTTGGCTCGGGTTCATGACTCCATCAGGTAAAAGTGGATTAGGCGATGCAACCAGGCGCAGAAGAAGAGTTGACCGCGTTGTTATCCAAACTAGAGCTGCAGATAAGCAAAAAATACAGGTAAAAACTAAGCAAAACCCTTGGTATTTAGCCGATGTAGAGGGTGTTGAGAAAATTCAGCCTGTTGAAGAAATTCAGAGCACCAGAGTAGAAGTTAATCGTCTTCCTGATCCGCTTTCAGCAAGACTTGGAAAAATTGAAAATGTTCAGTGGGCTGAAGTCCGAGAAATAAATCAAGCTCGCGAAGTTAAAGAAAACTTAACTGCAGAATCTTTGGATGAAATTCTTCAAAGACGTCGCTCAAATGGCTAAAAAATTATTAAAAAAACGCTGAAAAATAAACACAATTTAGTCTGCAACTCCCTTATAAATGCCACTAATCTTTAATAGACCCCAAAGTAAGGATGTTTTCACATGGGATTACTAGAGGACCTTGTAAGAGGCGGACGTTCTCGTAAGAACGCCGTTAAGGAAATCAAGCAAGAAGTCAAAGAGGCTGTCGACAAGTTAGACGACAAACTTGATGATGTAAAAGAAGACGCTAGAAGAGGCGTAGTTAAAGCAGCGAAGGCAATTGAAAAGGCCACACCTGAATTAACTGCAAAAGCATCCAAGGCGATCAACACAGCTGTAGTGAAAGCTGCGAAAGCAACCCCTGCTATCACTGCAAAGGTCGAAAAGGCCGCAAACAAAGGAGCGAAACAAATGGCAACAACAGCAAAGAAAGTAGCGGCTAAGAAGCCTGCTGCAAAGAAGCCTGCTGCAAAGAAGGCAGTAGCAAAGAAGGCAGCACCTGCTAAGAAGGCAGTTGCGAAGAAGACTGTAGCAAAGAAGGCAGCGCCTAAGAAGGCAGTTGCAAAGAAGGCTGTAGTAAAGAAGGCTGTAGTAAAGAAGGCAGCGCCTAAGAAGGCAGTTGCAAAGAAGACTGTAGCTAAGAAGGCAGCACCTAAGAAGGCTGTTGCAAAGAAGACTGTAGCGAAGAAGGCAGCGCCTAAGAAGGCAGTTGCAAAGAAGGCTCCAGCAAAGAAGGCAGTTGCAAAGAAGACTGTAGCTAAGAAGGCAGCACCTAAGAAGGTTGTTGCAAAGAAGGCTCCAGCTAAGAAGGCAGCAGCTAAGAAGGTTGTAGCAAAGAAGAAGTAAATTCTTTTTTGAAAGTTAGGCCCTGGTTGAAAGACCAGGGCCTTTCTCTTTAACTACTAGATCTATTTCAGCTAAATAGTTTGAATCTGATTAGGATTCAGCAACAACCCACTCGCAAGCACTCTTTAGTGTTGGGTGGTTGAACTCGAATCCAGTTGCAAGCAATCTATCTGCACTCATCTTCTGGCTGCATAGAAGAAGCTCTTGAGCACCTTCCCAGAAAGCAAGTTTCAAAGCGAAGGCTGGGACAGGGATAAGAGTTGGTCTCTTTAGAGCCTTACCTAGAGCCTTCACTAGTTGCTTGCATGTAGCTGGTTCTGGAGCAGTCAAGTTGTATGGACCACTTGCTGTTGGTGTGTTGATTAGGTGAATGATTGCTCTGGCTTCATCAGGTAGAGAGATCCAGGCCCACCACTGTCTGCCATTACCTAGCTTGCCGCTAACACCTGCACGAAGAAGTGGCAGCAGTCTGCCTAGAGCACCTTTTTGTCTTGATAAAACCATGGTGGTACGAGCCAAGACCACGCGAACTCCTGATGGAGCCTTCATAGCCTCTCGCTCCCAAGCGGTTGCAAGATCAGCGAGGAAACCTTCACCACGAGGGGCTGTTTCATTTAGTAACACGTCGCCTGAGTCACCATAGATACCTGATGCTGAACCGCTAACTAGAACCTTTGGCTTGTTGGTGGTCTTTGCAATTGCCTTAACAAGAGTCCTGGTGGAATCGATTCTTGAACTAATTAGCTCTTCTTTGTATTTCTTAGTCCAAGGAAGCTTTCCTGTTGTTGCTCCGGCTAGGTTAACAATGGCATCGATAGTTTCTAGAACGGTGTGATCGAACTCTCCAGTGGCTGGATTCCAATGAACTTCATTGGGCTTGGTGGCTTCACCTCTTACTAGAACCACTGGGGTATGACCTAATGCTGTTAGCTGGCTCTGCAGTTCTGTTCCAACTAATCCACTTGCACCTGAAATTAGAACTCTCATGTTTTTCCTAACTGCTAAATGGACCGAAGACCGGGTTCCATGCTTCTATTGTTCGCTCGCCAATAACTCCAGCAATTTCATATGGGTCTTGATCCAATAAAGCGTTCAACTGCTCGATTGAATCAGCTTTGAAGATTAGAAGTGCTGCGGGGCGATCGACCATTGGTCCGCTAGCAAGAAGAGCTCCTTCAGCTAGTTGCCCTGCAAGCCACTCACGGTGGGTAGGACGAATTTGGTTTACTTCCTCTGGTTCAGCACTAAATGTGTAGGTAACTGCAAATGTGCTCATTATTTTTCTTTCTTTTCAGATGTGCTGTTCAAAAGTGCAGGTGTGATTGCGACTGCTGCTAGAGCTACAAGCATTGCAACACCATCTAGTCCGGATGCAAAGGCAAATGATGCAGTGCTTGATACATGGTCAACCAGGATTCCTGCGAGACCTGCACCTAGACCATAGCCAATGTTCTGTCCGCTACCAATCCAGCCATAAACCTCAGGGGTGTCATCTAGTGGAATTGACTTCGCGATAATCGCACTCATTGTTGCGAACGCAAGAGCAACTCCGATACCTGAGATGAATAAACAGATTCCAAGCCATAGTGGATCTTTGGCATTGAAGAAGATCAGAAGGTCGCCAAGTAGCACTACTCCAAGTTGCTTTGTCAGAGCCATAGGGGAGCGAGCTCTGTGTCCAAAAGCAATTGCGCCAACCACTGAACCAATTGAGAGCATTGCTAAAACGAATCCAGCTTGGGCTTTTCCAACTGCTGCCACAGCACCAATTTCAAGAGCTGAGAATGAACCTACGAAGAGCAGATTGATGACAATCATCACTCTGACAAGTGGGGTTCTTAGAACACTACCCATGCGCTTTTGAGACCTAGGGATAGGCGCACCTTGAACCATCGGAAGTAGAGCAAAGGTTACGCCACCGATTACCTGAACAAAGACCATCACGACAAGTGGAACTGTTGTGGTGGTAGTTGCGATTAGCACTGTTGTTAGAACAGGTCCAACAATCCAGATCACCTCTTGCAAAATTGCATCTACAGAAAAAAGGTTGTTTCTCATAGCCTCGGTCTTAACCAAGGTTGGGTATACAGCTCTAGCTGCTGGCTGAATAGGTGGAACAAAGAAACCTAGAAGTAGAGCGGTGAGGATTGCCTGACCTTCGGTAAGAGGTGCAAATCCAATCAGCAAGAAACCGATAGGTGAAACCAGTGAACAAGTAATAACAACTACCTTGATTCCATAAACAGCCACTAGGCGACCTAGTAGCGGAGCTGAAATAGCTGCTCCAACTGTGGATGCAGCGATCGCTAAACCAGCGACTGTGTAGTTACCAAAGACGTGCTCAAGGTGGATTGCAAAGGTAATTGTCTGCATACCAAAAGGGAAGCGAGCCAATAGCTGAGCAAAGAGGACTAAGGCTACTCCGGAGGTTTTGAAAAGTTCTGCATAAGTGCGCATCCCTCAAGCCTAACCGAGGCCACTGCTACTGGAGTTTGGGGCTAAACCCAGGAAGGTAGCCAAATGTGGAGCTGCCAGAAGTCATAGCTGATCCACATCCCACTCCATAGCGGGAAGAAAAACGCCGTTGCTAAGCCGGAAAGGACTAGATAGCCAGCTATCCAGTTAGCCGCTGTCTTTGGCTTCTCCGAATTCTGGAACCAAGCCCTAAGCCCAGCGGTAAGTAGCAGGATGATCCAAGGGGAGAATGCCACCACATAAAACTCAAACATGGTTCTATTTGGAAGCAGAAGCCATGGCACAAACCCAGCGAATAAACCTAAGAAAAGTAAGGTTGTGGTTTTGTCTCTTGTTCTAAACCACGATGCAGCCAAGACACTCATTGCAAGCACTGCTGCCCACCAGATAAATGGATTACCTAAAGAAGATATGGCAGATACACAATCACTAGAAGCAGAATCAAACAAACAACCGCTATCTTTTTCTTCCCAGAAGAAAGCTGTTGGCCTCAGCATAAACAGCCAGGTAAAAGCTTTAGCTTCATAAGGGTGAGCTGAACCAAGGTTGATGTGGAAGTTATAGATCTCTACGTGGTAGTGCCAGAGTGATTGAAGCGAAGTGGGAATCCAGGAGAACAAACCTGTTAAGCCATTACCTTCTTCATCAGCCCAGTTCCTGCTCCAGGCATCTTTAGATAGGAACCAGCCAGTCCAGCTCAGCAGATATGTCAGTAGAGCAGGTATTGCAACTAGAACGCCGTTACGAATTGCTTGGAATAGCGATGGAAGAATCCAGAATGATTTGGGAAGAGAGTCTTCAAGCTTTACTTCAACACTCTTTTGAACTCTGTAGTTCAAGTTAGCCTCACTCAGAATTACGTAAAGAGTGAAAACAGCAACAAAGTAGAGACCTGACCACTTCACAGCTGTTGCACAACCCAGGGCAACACCCATGGCTATTAGCCAAGGTCTGTTCCAGCTGCCAATGCGAACTTGCTTGCGATCTCTAAGCAAGAAGTAGAAAGCCAGAATTACAAAGAATCCAAGAATCTGATCCAAAAGGGCTGTTCTTGAGAGAACTATGCCCACTCCATCGATAGCCATAAGGAATCCTGCAACCAATGCCCAGATGTTGGAGTTGAAAATCAGCTTTGCTGATTTCATGGTCAGCCAAACGGTTGCAATTCCTAGAAGTGCTACGACGATTCTCCAACCGAATGGATCAGCTGCACCAAAGACAAACATTCCAAGTCCAATAAGCCACTTACCCAGTGGCGGATGAACTACAAAAGAAGGAGTGTTTAGTAATCCTGAAGTATCTCCAGCAATAAAACTTGCATCTGCTGCATCATCCCAATTTCTCTCATAACCACCGTTGATTAGAGCGAATGCGTCTTTGACGTAATAGGTTTCATCAAAGTTGAGGCTCTCTGGGAAGCCAAGGTTATAGAGCCTAAGCACAGCCGCCAGGATGATTATGGCTAGCGGAGCCCAGAACTCTAGGAAAGACAGTCTTCTAGAGCTGAGGCTAAATCTTTGTAAAAGTGTCAGCACATCTAAATGGTAGTTGCGAGAATGGAGTGTGCTCATACTTGCTGCAACTCCTATCGGTAATCTCTCAGACGCTTCTGCCAGGTTGATTGAGCATTTGGGCTCTTCTAGGTTCATTGCAGCCGAGGACACCAGGACTCTCCTCAAGCTAGCCAGAGGCTTGGATGTGAAGCTAGATGCCAAGCTATTTAGTCTTCATGAACACAATGAAGCAGAGAGAGTCTCTCAACTACTCGAGATTGCATCAACAGAAGATGTTCTTGTAGTCAGTGATGCGGGTATGCCAACAGTTTCTGATCCTGGCTTTGTGCTGGTTAGAGCAGCAATTGAAGCAGGTATAGAGGTAACAGTTATTCCAGGACCTTCAGCGGTACTAGCTGCCTTGGCAGTTTCAGGGCTACCCACCGACAGGTTTACCTTTGAAGGTTTCCTACCTCGCAAATCAGGTGAACGCAAAAAGCTCTTCTCATCTCTTTTGCTGGAAACCAGAACCATGGTCTTCTTTGAATCCCCTCATCGTATTGATGATGCTCTGAAGGATGCTTTGACAGTATTTGGGGAAACTCGTCAGGCAACCGTCTCAAGAGAACTGACTAAGAAGTTTGAACAGACTGTTAGAGGCACCATCCTTGAACTATTGGAATGGAGTGCTAACCCAACCAAGGGAGAGCTCGTTCTAGTTATTGCTGGAAACTCTGAGGCCAGTGTTAGTTCAGCAACCCTAGAAGATTTGCTTATCGAAGTTGAGCAGGGCAGATCAGAGGGTCTGTCCCTGAAACAATCCGTAGCAAAGGTTGCAGATAGGCACTCTTTGAGCAAAAGTGATCTGTATCAGCAGGTCCTAGATTCCAGAGCCAGTTAAGATTGAACTAATGTCAACAAATTCAAACGGTAGATCGTTCTATGTAACGACCCCTATCTTCTATGTAAACGATGCACCTCATATCGGCCATGCCTATACCGAGGTAGCTGCTGACGTACTGGCCAGATGGCATCGCCAAAGGGGAGAAGACAGTTTCCTGCTAACCGGTACTGATGAGCATGGTGAGAAGGTTCTTAGAACAGCTGCAGCTAACAAGGTCTCTCCTAAAGACTGGACTGACAAGCTAGTTCACGATGCTTGGCTACCACTTCTAGAAACCATTGACATAGATAACCAGGATTTCATTAGAACTACTGAGTCTCGTCACGAAGAGAACGTCCAGAAGTTCATGCAAAAGCTCTATGACACTGGATTCATCTACCAAGGCTCATTCAAGGGTGCCTATTGTGTTGGCTGTGAAGAGTACAAGAACAAGGCTGACCTTGTTGATGGAACAGGTGAGTTTGAAGGACAAGACGTTTGTGCAATTCACTCAAAGCCTGTTGAACAGCTAGAAGAAAACAACTACTTCTTCAAGCTAAGTGAGTTTGAACAGCCACTACTAGATTTCTTTGAACAGAACCCTAACTTTATTCAGCCTGAATCAGCAAAGAACGAAGTTGTTTCATTTGTTAGAAGAGGTCTAGATGATCTTTCGATAAGCAGATCTAAAGAGAAGTTCGACTGGGGAATCGATATCCCTTGGGATGATTCACACATCACCTATGTATGGTTTGACGCACTTCTTAACTACATAACCGCAATTGGTTATGGAC
>JACCDN011191937.1_pt1 | contig 11091 bp, 11 predicted proteins | sample 7441691 | NCBI WGS metagenome assembly JACCDN01 (sample SAMN15323439, study PRJNA562643) | freshwater metagenome | isolation source: river surface water | place: USA:Blue River Watershed | collected 2017-08-16
GCTTAAGGAGTATGCCGATTTTGTGGTGGTGGCATCTGGTGTAGTTGAGATTGCGTTGGGGAGTGCGTTGTTGGTGCTGTGGAGATATCGAGTGGTGGTGGGTTGGATAGTTGCAGTCTTCTTTGTGGCGGTCTTTCCGGGAAATATCTCGCAATATGTGAATGGGATTGATGCATTTGGTTTAGATAGCGATACAGCGCGCTTGGTGCGATTGTTCTTTCAACCATTATTGGTGGTGTGGGCCTTGTGGTGTACGGGGGCGTGGAGAGCGCGTAAAGCGAAGGTTGTGGGTAAAGAGCGTTGGGACTTAGAGGAAGACTCGATCTACGGGTGATGAGGACAGGGCGCCAGGGTTTCAATTGCAGCTAATTAGTGTCACTTCAATTGGAATGGCTTGAGTGAAGGTATTCCAAAAAACATTCGAGACTCATAGGATTCATACATGGCCGCCAAGAAGGGTAAAACTGACACCCATTTAAGCGTAGAAATCCTTAGGGATTTGGCTGACAAGATGATGGAACTTGAAACTAAAAATTTAAAAAAGTGGAGTAAGAGGCCCGCAATAAAGCGTGGCGAAGATTTGCAAGGATTGATTGAGGCCAAATTTCCTGGAATTGGGGAAGAAGCTCTACGAATTGCCATGTGGGTTGATCTCTATATTTACACTTGCGCCACACTAACGGACAACGATTATTACTTCACACTCATGGATACTGATGAAGCAATCACTGCGTTGATGAAGTATGAGAAGAAGAATCCAAGCCAGTTTGAGGGCATCTTGGAATGGGTCGGTGATTTTGGTTGTCTGTTAACTGAAGGAAGTGACAGTGATATCGGTGCCTGGTTCCATGACTGGTTCTTTGAACCGTTATTTGAAGTAGAAGCTCTCGCTGATAAGGAGTACCTTTTCTTAGATAACCCCAGTAAGGCGCAATTAGGAAAGTTAGCAAAGAGTGTGTCTGTGCGTGATCGAGTTCAAGCGGCTCTTCAGTCAGAAGATGCCGAGTTGTTGAAGACTCTCGCCCAAGACAGCGCGACTGCGGTCCGTATGGCTGCCGCAATGAATCCATCAACTCCTGAGATGGTTCTGGAGATCCTTTCTCGAGATCCAGTAGTAGTGGTCAAGGAGGCGGCACTAAGGAACGAGTCAACTTCACTTGACGCACTCGAATCTTCCGGAAGCGAAACGGGAATGCACAATCTTGCCAGTAGCAAGAAAGCGACGGCAGAGGCCTTAACCAAGCTTGCCAAAGAGAAAGATGAGGAGATCCGGACTGAAGTTGCTAAAAATAAAAATACTCCGGTAGAAGTTCTTTTGAAATTAGCAAAGGACAAATCTTCAGATGTACGTGAAGCAGTGGTTGATAATCCAAATACTCCAATAGAGGCTCTAATGAAGCTTGCAAAGGATGATGATGAATTTGTCCGAGGGTATCTAGCATCTAGGCAAGATTTATCCCAAGAAATTATGAAGATTTTAGCGAAAGATAAAGATTCCTGGGTGAAGGAAAGGCTCGCAGAAAATTCAACAGTAAGCAAAGAAGTCTTGGAAATTCTCTCTAAAGACTCTGATTCATCTGTCAGAGAAAAAGCAATCAAAAATGAAAATCTTGATGATGATTCAATTGAAAATTTCGAGAATCCTGATAGCGTCAAACTTGCCCTTGCCGGCAATCCGAGCACTCCAGAAGATATTCTTGAAGAATTCAGTGAGAATTCAGAGCCAATATATTTTCAAGGCAACTCTACAAGTTTGATGAGGGCAGTTGCTAGTAACCCATCAATTCCAGATTCTGTCATTGATAAACTCGTAAAGAGCAAGAACAAGGAAGTAATTAAAGAGTTAGCAAAAAATCCTCATCTTCCTACAAAGCAACTAGATGAATTGGTGCAGGCCAGCCTCAAGAGAATTCAGTCTGGCAAATCAAATTTTGCTGATCGCGATCTTGAAATCGCATTATCCGAGAATCCTTCTGCACCGTCGAGCTACTTGGTGGCACTTTTGAAGCATAGCGACACCTGGGTTGTCTCAAATGTTGCAGCTAATCCAAATCTTCCTCCTGAAAAGCTCGCCAAGCTTGCAAAAAGTGAACACAACAATATCCGTAAAGGTGTTGCATCAAATCCAAGAGCATCCTGGGTTCTCTTACAGTCACTTCTAAAGGACGACGAATGTAAGTGGCAGCTTGCACAAAATCCGGCTATGCGTGGGGAGGATTTAGCCGAATTGGCTCTCCAAAAAACCGCGGGACCAAATTTATTATCCGATATTGCAATGAATCCAAGTTTATCAAAAGAACAGATTGAGAAGTTAGCAAAACATAAAGACGAATCAGTACGCTTGGGAGTTGCAAGAAATCCGAATACTCCCAAAACAATCACTTTAGAGATTCTCAATGAATTAATCAAATTGAAGGACGAGAGCAATACTGGTGATGTTTATGTAACTCGTTGTGAATTCACTCCAGCCGAGATGATTGATGAAATTCTGGAGCGCTATCTGCCGCTTAAATCAACATACCGGGCAAATATACTGAGTTGCATTGCAAGCAATCCGAATACAAGACCTGAGACTTTGAACAAACTGGCAGGTGATCGGTTTTCAGAAGTTAGAGCTGCTGTTGCTGGTAATCCAAATACGCCTGTTGAAGTCTTACGCCGCCTTAGCCATTAAGGATCTAGCTCACTTGAGTTCGGCTCGCTCTGAGGTCACTATAAGTTTTGGTTTGAGCTGCAGTGCTTCTTTTTCGAGTTTATGTAATTCTTCGAGGACCGCCTCGTATCCGTTTTCATGAGCAGAGGTTGCAGAGCCGAGAAAGCGATTAAATTCACGACCGACAGATGGGTGGAAGCGAACTCCTGATGTTTTTTGGCGGTTGGAGACGCTAATGAAGTAATCGGATTCATCCTCGTTGGTGGAGAGCATCAAAAGTTTGTCGAAGTTCCATTCACGAGTGTGGTTGGGGCCGCTAAAGATGAGGCGCTCGTTGGTGAGCATGACAACACCCTGGTCTTTATCAACTTGGAGTTCCTCGCCAGGGACAACTTGACCTTTCATAGCGCCAACTCTGAACCGAATTCCTCCGCCGATGGGAATGGAGACACCTGTTGATCCACCCACGTACGTTGATGGGGTACGTCCAGTTTCGTGGAAGATTCCTTGGCCAGACCAGAGAGTGTGTTCGCCGGGTTTTTGCATCAGCGAGTTAGGGACAGAGTCCTTACCCTGTGATGCCGCGGTGATGGCATCAATGATCTTGCGTAGGCAATCGACATCTTCTTGCCAGAGGGCCTGCAATGCCGCATGCTCCTGAGCGGCCCGTTTTGCATCACGCTTTGCTTTGAAGTTAGCGAACCATTTCATGGGTAAAGGGTAGTTGTAGATTGAGAGTTTGTCTGCGCCCAAGAGTAGGATTCTTGAAAATTGAGTCCTTCCAAATAGAAGCATGGAAGAAAAATTGGGAAAAGGAATGAAATGACGAGCAATCTTTATGTGCATTTTAATCTTGGGGATTATGAAGATAACCCAGAACTCGAATCATTCAGTATCGATCCGGACTCTAGCGACATCAGAGTTAAACAGGAAGAAGGAAATTTCTGCGAGCTAGTTGTTGGAAATATGAAATATAGAACAAACGAGCTAGAGCTTGAAATGAGTGGCGGCGGTTGGCTGGCAAGTGCATTTTTTGAAATACCAGTAAATCAAGAATCAATTGGCGAGCTTCAAAAAGCCATAGCCAGCGGGAACGCAAAACTCAAACTCGGGGAGTATGAGTATTTTTCAACCAAAGAGCAAAATGTAGATATTTTTGATGAAGACTACTTGAACTTTTATGGAAATTAAAAGGAAGATTTTATGACTAATGAGTCGAAATCAAGTTCTGGAGGAGTTGAGAATTCTCAGGGTGGCGATAAAGAAAATCGCTGTGTTAGAGAGAGGGGTATTTTTTATGCCTATCTGTAGAATGAAGAGACGCAAAATGTACAAAGGACAGGAACATGCCGCTATTTGATGTGAAAGTTGTAGTCACATATCAGTATCAGGTGGAAGCAGGTAACGAGGAACTAGCAAAAGAACAGGGTTGGAATTATAGAGACCATTATTCTGCAGCCGAGGTATATTCAATTGAGGTTTTTGAACTCGAAGCTGATGATGATGTGGTTGTAAGCATAAAAACTGCAGATGTGAATTCTGACAATAATTTTGCCGATAGAAGCCTAGGAGTGCCGAATTCAACTTTATCCAATCTGGATGATTCAGAGATTGTGAATGACTTAGAGATTGTAAATCAAGTCATGAGTTGTCTTTGTCATGTAAATGGATACTCCGATCGAAAAGACGTCTTGGTTCCTGATGAAATGTCTCGGGAAGATTTTGAAAATTACGTAAAGTGGTGGTGGGAGGATTCAAGCGGCGAGTCAATATTTAAATCTCTAGCAAAAGAAATTATGGATTCAATAGTTGAATTCTGGCCCTTGGACCAAGAAGAGTCATTACATGTTTTCCTACAGGATTTCAATAATTGGGAAGATTTTCTTCGGGAATTAGAGGATTGTACGTTGCAGGACGTAGAACCAAATTCTTCAGGATCAGGCACCAGCTACTTTACTGAATACGCGTTACTGAACTGTATGAGAATTTATGACGGGCAAGATAATTTCTCGCAAGGTCATGAAATCATAGTGAGAGTTGTTGAGGACTGGTTTAAATCCTCTCAAGAAGAAATCAAGACATCCTTTTTAAAGCATCGCAAACTTATTGCAAAGAGTTTTTCCTAAAAAAGTAAATGATTTTCAATTATGCGATTCAATTAAATTCATAATTGCAGAAGTGGTTAGTGAATTGTAGCCCATCAGGTGAACATCAGGAGATTTAATAAGGACCCTTAATTGATTGAAGCCTTAAACTCTGACGAGATTTCATCATCAAATGGAGTATTTGGAGTGATAGTCCAAATTATCTTGCTAAATGCTTCTTCTAGACTTAGTTTCTCTGGATAGCAGAAATCTATTTCTTCATAGATGAAATCAAAGGAAGCACTGGCTGTGCCTGCAACTGGATCCACTGCAGAATCTTCGCTCGTACTCACCGAGCAGACTGACCGTAGGAACCTAAACTCATCAAGTTTCGTATTGTCATCTTCATCGGTGAAAAACACTTCTGGCTCAGTGGAGTAGCCGTCAATTTCAAGAGATTTCCAAAGATATTCGACATTGGCCTCGAGTGACTGGTCTGAGAAAAAAATTGGAAAATTCAGTCTGAAAGTAACAACAAAACTCACTTGGGAATTCACTGGTTGGTTTTCAATCGCCACATTCCCACCTTGTCTTAGTTTCTTTAGCCGCTGATGGCATCAATTAGATCTAAATCTCATCTGCCATTTCCTGGCAAAATTTATAGTACTTTTTGGTTTAAGAAATAGAAAGACCAGAACACCCACGGTGATACTGATGCTAATGTAATAGGGCACTCCGGAGAGTATGAGGGCAAGCCAAGCGGGAATGATTCCAAATACTGCAAAAGTTCGAGCTAATTGGTTGAGTTTTTCACTTTCAATCAGATCTAACCCCGCTTTCTCAGCCGCTACGGCTGAATTTTGCATAGTTCTTATAGCCCAATACTCCTTCAGATCTTCCCGACAAGCTTCAAGGGTTTCTTCAATACTGAGTGCAGTTGTCCATTCGAGGTAAGCAGCCTGTAGGAATTCATCAGTTGAAATCCTCTTCCACCACCATTCATTTATGAATTGTTCGAGCCAAGCACGAGTTTCTATGACTTCTAAATCTGACTTCTCCAGCAAAACTGGCCATGAATTTTGGATAATGTCGGTCTGTGCTTTTAAGAAGGCGATGAGAGCTCCGAGAAAAACACCCTTTGACCTAAATCGTGCAATCTCATTATCTGACGAACCCCCAGTTATGAATAGATTGCCACCATCCACACGATGATTGGCAATTTCTCCAGATCTAAAGATCACACAGTTCATTTTTGTGATTTCTTTAGGAATTGCCCAGCGAAGACCATGAACGCGCTCAATAGACGATTTACCGCCATTAGCCTTATTTGCATCGTGATAGTTGGGAAGTTTTGAAGAAGAATTCGTTGACGTGTTAATTAACCAAGAAGTGGGGGTAATAAACAAACTACTTAGCAGATTCATCAATGACGTATTCCAAAGCCGCGTTAAAGAGATAACCTTCTCAAGGTTTGCTGGCACATCATTTGCGATGAGGTGCATCGCAATTAGATTCCTTTGTGATGTCTCCTTGCCTCTAGAATTTGTAAGAGGAAAGCCAAAAAATTCAATGGCTTCACAGTAAATTCCGTCAACGTCTGTTTTGACCGGGTTCGCCATGAGATTAACACTGGCTCGATACGCCTTGCGTTCTCCTACGGCAGATATCTCTTCAGAGTTATCGGCGAGGTACCCATGAAAATTCCGAAGCTTTGGAGGTAAGTCAAAATAGATTAAACGATTGAAAGGCACACTCGGGATACCAGATTGATCAAGTGTTTCAAGTGGCCCTATAAACCACCCTGAAACTTGTGAGACAGCGGGGCGTAATTCAGGAAAAGTTTCGCTGGCATCGAGGTTTCCTCCTCGTGATGGATACTCCCACTCGATTGGCACAAAAATAAGAGCCCTCAACTGATTCATGGAAAAATGCTAGTCATATTTCTAACGAACGGATAGTCTTAAAGCGTGGATTTATTGCGTCAGGGCCTCCATTTTCGAGGGGTGAGAGAATTTGACAGACAGAATTATGGAAATGCCTATGAAGCCTTTAAGTCGGCAGGAAACTATCGAGATTCAAAATTTCAGATGGCGGAGATTTTTCGGCAATCTTCTCAACCAATTTCAGAAATTGCTACACATTATTGGGCTGCTTACGATGCTGGAGATAAAGGAGCTTTACCGTGGCTATGTACACTAGAGGAAGGCATAGCTTATGAGTCTAAGATTGAACATCCGCAATATCAAGAAATCAGGGCAGAACTTGCTGCATTACAAGAAGCTCGCAATCCCAATGTTTTCCGAGAAATTTCTCGCCTATATTTCCAGATAGGCCAATTAACAGAAGGCCTGCGGTATTTAAAAGATGCAGTGTTGCTTGGAGATCCCCAATCCCGAATCTCGCTCGCGGATATGCTCAGTGTAGGGCCCACGAGCCCTAGGCACTTTGAGTTGTACAAATTGATGTTTGATAAGGAGATTTTTGATTTCAAGGGTTTTCCATTTGAACCTGAATTGACTCCATTTTCAAGTTCCACTTTCGAAATAGCAGAAGAAGAACCGGAAATGTCAGAGGAGATGTCAAGCCTCTTGTTTTGGCTCTACGATCAAGGGGATTCAGAATTGAGGACCCCCGGGCTGCTTATGAGGCGTCTCCTGCAAGAGATGTCCACTGCTGATTCATATGACGTTTTCATTTCATACCATAATCAATTCAAAGATTGTTTTGGATACAAGGGAGGTATTTGGTCAGACATCACTTTCATTTTCTATTTGGTAGGAAACCTTCTTAGTGTCTCGAAAAAACCTGATTTGGCAGTGTATGAGTATTTGGCTGACAAATATGGTGTTCGAGACCTATTTGATGAGATGCTCCTAGAGCACCTAAATACCAAAGAAAATGCTCCATACGATGGAAGCTCCTATGACGATGATATTAATGCATTTACGTATGTAGCCAATTTTTCCCTTGAAAGTGCCAAGAATCAGATTCCAATTGACTATCAGTTACCTTCAGTTAATTCTTTTCTGCTTTGTGTGGAAAACATTGATTTTGATAGAGCACATGAGATATTTTCCAAAGTTCTAGTCGATGCTAAATCTTCCATTGGAGGCGCATGTTTAGAACTAGCAAATCTTTTGGAGCTTACTGACAGATTGAGATTTGAATTTGATGTTCTCCCAAAAAAATTCATATCTTTTACTTTTGATTCAATATTGTCTGCGATTAAAGAGGAAAAGTGTGAATTATTGCGAAGAACTTTGCTCGAGTTTAAACCAAATGGAGAGCGCCCATATTTTATGGATGAACTGGAGTTTGAATTGCTCAGCTCTGTATCGGACAACACCAAATGAATAGATCACAAGATAACGAGAAATTAGCAACTTTAAGTCAGATTCTCATTGATTGTGCAGATTATGAGGAAGATTTCTGGGCGTTTGCCATTGACAACGAGGATATGGTCCGAGTCGCTTTGTATGCAAAAAATGTAACTGATGGTTACGCTATTGCGACCGAAAAATTAATTTTGGAGTGTGACGAAGCTATCGCTTTGCTTCAAGAGTTCTTAGATGAAAAAGATAGTGAAGAGTTATGAATTTCCAAAATAAGTGGATTGATCCTTTTTTAGAAAAGTTAGAATCTGTAGATTCGGTAATTTTCCAAGAATTGCTAGAAGCGATGGTTCAATTCCCTTCTCTTCACGGAGGATTAGCCCAAAATTTCGGAACTCCTGCAAAGATCCTTGCGGAGGTCATTGAGAACTATAAGGATTTCTCCTTGGTTCCACCTCAAGTACTTGGAAACGCTAATTGTCCGAGGAAGCTAATTGATCATTTTATCGACAGTCCTGTATCCGAATCACCCCAATTAGCAGCGCTAGCTACCAACGAAAATTTGAGTCGTAATGATTTAGTTAAGCTTATTTCACGACCTGAATTGGCTTCGATTATTGCGGGACACTCTAATTTACCTGCAGACTTTTTTACTCAAATTTGGGAAAAATACCTAGTTGATACAAGAGATGCTGCGTTCAGCTTAAACCTATCTGTCTTGAAGGTACTTGCCTGTAATCCAAAGACTCCGCTAAAGATTCTTCGAAATTTATCCAAATATGAGTTGCTTGACTCACCAGGTTTAATCAAGTCATTGCTCATGAGCAATCCAGCTTTACCTACAGAGATGATGGCAGAATTTGCATTACTTGAGTCTAAACCTGTTGAGAATGTGTTGCACAGAACTGCTTCAGACTGGTATCCGACGAATATAGTTTTTGGCTTAGAAGAATTTCCGGAGCACCTTTTGGTTGCGCTTGTGAATATCGGCCATCCTGGTGGATTCTTGAGAACAGATGTTATTCCACCTGATTCAAATGCTTTTGATGGTGACGCAATTTTTGATATGTGGATTAGAGATCAATCAATCTATAAGACCTTATGGCCAGAACTTAGAGATACTCAGGGAACAAGTTTGAGTTTTTTGCGATGGTATAGACGCGATGCGGGATTCACCTTCTTTGATGTCGGTGAAATTGAATTTGAGCATGAAGAAAGGCAAGAAGATGGAACTTTAAATTACCACGCAGTTCCGGATTCGCCTGACTGGCTGCCATACGAAGTAGATTTTTCGGATGCGCTATTAAATTTTAAGTATTGGAATTTTGAAGATTTTATTGAGGATGCTAATTTGGAATGGCTTGAGGCTTGGAATCTGAGTAATTACGATTCAGAATATATTTCTTTAGTTGATACAGACGATATAGCAATTCAATTTATTTGGAATCAGCACATGGATATTACTGATGATGAGGGGAAATTCTTTACAGCGAGGATCGACGATAGCTTGTGTCGACCTTATGGCTGGAAGTGCATATCTCTCGCAAAAAAGTCTTTCTTGATTGAGTTCATAACCGGTGTCTACTTAGCTGGTAAAGATGGTTATTTCCAGTATGCAGAACATTTCCTTGTTTGTATCTGTCTGAATCCTTATACTGAAGATGAGCTGATTGAGAAGTATTTTGTTGACAAATCTGTGGGCTCAGAACTTATTGAACAAGCCCTTGAAGTTAGAAGAAGTTGGTAGCCATGTACAGACTCTTGAGGATTGAATGACAGAGGATACTGACTCGAATGTCGAAAAGGCGAAAGAATCTACAGAAGATGACCCTGCGCTCTATGAAGCCCTTTTTGATGATTTTGAATTTAGCGACAAACCTGTAGCAGGTTACTCACCATCGCCAGCAAGTGAAGAAGTTTTAGAGCAAGTTAAGCAATTTGAATCGGTAGTTGACCAGATTCACGATGGAGTTTTTCCTGATTGGGCGACTTTCTTTCGAGAAGCTCGAGATTTGGAAGAGAAATACTTTGGGGAGCATGGGCAGTCCACAGCCCTTTCTGATGAACTCATGAGCGTCTATGAGTTAATGGAAGTTCCTGCCCTCTATCTGGATGTCAAATTTCTGAGGGAAATTGTTGCAATTCTTGATGAGGATATTCACTTCGCTTGTTTCATGCTCAATAGTGGATATCAAGATCAAATTCCTGAAACGGCTTTAGTTGAGATAGCTCAGAAGGTTCTAGCCTCTGAATCCAAGGGCGATTGCTACGGCTGTGGCACCAATAGGTGGTGGGGAAATCCGCTGGCTTATCTAGCAGCTACTCAAAACATGCCAGCCCATGAGCTTGAGTTGATATATCTCCTGGCGTTGGGCAATTTTGAAGATCTCAATCTTGATGTTGTGCGCTGTGCAGTAGCAAGTAATCCAAATACTCCGGATTACATTCTTGAGCAGTTATCGAAAGAGGATCGCAAGTCCTTAATGGTCGAAGACGAGCAGTGCCCGTTTTACGATGAAGAAGAGCCTGAAACGGGCAACATATCTTTCTGGGCCAAGAAGAGGCTTGCAGAGAGGGCCTAGCTGGGATTTATAGGCCTTGCGGGGCAAGCCTTGGATGACTTGTCAGTGGTGGCACTTACCATTTTAGGCATTGGGTAAAGACCTAGCCGCCCAGGGAGCACATATGCGTAAGTCCAGTCTCGTTAAGTTCCGCGTTGCCACATTAGTTGCCACCATCATTTTCTCGATGGGCATGACGACAGTTCCGTCATCAGCAATTGATTTAGGCGCCAAGGCGAAATTCATCATTTCGGTAACGCCATCTGCGCGAGCTGCGATTGAGGCTGCGGTGGTAAAGGCTGGAGGAAAGCTCACCAATAAGTACAGCTATGTTTTTGATGGCTACACAGTAGAACTTCCTAAGTTGGTCGCTGGTTTACTGGCAAAGATTCCTAACGTTTTGACTGTTGAAGAAGATATGCCAGTTGTTGGTACTGCAATCCAAAATATCCAATCACCAA
>JACCDN010973688.1_pt1 | contig 11090 bp, 7 predicted proteins | sample 7441691 | NCBI WGS metagenome assembly JACCDN01 (sample SAMN15323439, study PRJNA562643) | freshwater metagenome | isolation source: river surface water | place: USA:Blue River Watershed | collected 2017-08-16
AGGAAGTAACTCACATAGCTCAATACTGTGGACTTTCCGGAGCCCCACTGGCCATAGAGCGCCAATACCAGGCCATCATTGCCGGAATAGCTGCAAATGCTATTGGCAAGGCTTTCGGCGAATGGAGCGTGCCCGAACAGGTCGTCTTGCGGGTTTGAACTAGGGCGATCGGCGGATAGAGCAGCCATCAACGCTCTCCCGCGAACAAGTCAGACATTAATTCAGATGAATGAACACTCAAATTGCGCTCACGTTTCGTAGCTTTGGCCCCATTCTTAACAACGACTTTATTGTTACCCGCTAGCTGGCGATTTAGCATAAGCATTCGATCCAGGATTTCTAATCTTGCTACCTCACAAATCCCAAAGCGTACCCCTTTAGACGTAGCTTGAAAGTCATGTCCTAAATCAATGTCTTCCCATCCATATGACAAACAAACTGCCTGATCGAGAAAGACTTGCAGCTGCCGAAGCTCAATAAACTCAGCACTACTTTCTGACTTATTATGAAAACTGTTGTAAAGTTTCGTCAGCCCCTCGTTTCTATCAATCATTAATTTGGCCCGCGTACGATAGTAGCGCTCACCGACAGATTCAAGGTTATCCAGAGTCTTGGGAAATGGAAACGTTTCAAAGCAATCAGTAGGGGTATATCGCGGTGTTTCGCCAAGATATGAAGTATGTTCTCTCACCCAAGCATCATGAAGTCCAGATTGCAACACAGCAAAATGGGCGTAATCATCAAAGGCTACAACTACGTGCGGAGCCCCGTACACAATCCCAGTTGGTACAAATCCGAAGGCTACATATTTGCTCGTAAAACAGTGGAACAGCACTCTATTAAGGTTGCTTGTACTGTTGTACAAGTTAACCGCTCGTCTCCCGTATTGCCACCACTTTTCGCGATAACTCTTATCCTTTAGCCGATCCCGTTCAGGCTTTACTTTCTCGTACACAATCTCAATACACTCTTTATGTTGGCTTGCCTTCTCCAAAGGCCAATCAAAAAAATTAATAATGCACGCTGCTGGCGTCTGTGTTGGACTTGCCAAGAATTCTTCGCCAATCAAATATGGGTATATGACATCTGAGTTTCTGCTGTTTTGAGAAATTAGAGTGTCCGCCTGTTCAGGGGTAATTACAAAACCTTGTCCATAGACGAATGATCCAATAAAAGACTTAGATGAATTCTCTTCTAGTCGAACAGGCTTGCCAGAAATAGAGCGCCCTTCTTTCAATGAAGAAGTGATATTTCCGACCTTTTTTCCATCTAGATATCTACACCCACGCCACTGGCCGCTAAATAGCGAAACTGTTGAATAAGTGACATTGGCCAGCCCTGGCCAAGGCTTACTTTGTTCTGCAGAGAAAATTTCAAATGCAAGTAAGTCAGTGATTGCATCAAGCCCAACTTCTCTTGTTTCGCCTTCGGCAATGGTGCTTGCAGCAATGAATCCAATACAGCGGCCCTGCTTGATTAATTTGGTTGCACGCAGAAAAAAGAAAGCGCATAGATCAGAATTCCCCTTTCTTCCGTCAGCTATTGCTTTGCAGATAAATTCTCTGTAATGAGAACCAAAAGCACCAGAAATTTTCTTCCCTCCCATAAAAGGAGGGTTACCGATTACAGCGCAGAAGCCTGGAAATTGGCCAAGAAAAACCTCGGGGAACTCTAAGGGCCAATGGAACGGTCGCCGAATAGTCTTGCCACCATGAACCTCCATCGACAGCGCAGTGTCCGATCTCTGGCGGATTGCAGTCAGCATGTCGGGGTCGCCTTCGATAGCTTCTCCTGCCTGAATGGCCAATGAACTCAGCGCGTTCCCAATTACAGCGCCTCCCCCAGCTGCGAAGATCTCTCCGATGAATGTGTTAGCAATGCTTCCTGGAACTTCAAGCCTACGGCGTGCATCCGCATCCAGATTTGCCATCGCTTCGACGTCATGGATGTCACGTATCGGCATCTCTCGCAGTTGCTGACGAAGTTCGATTGCTTCACGAACAGCCTGTTCGATGTTTTTGCCAAATAGACGCTGCTGCCCTTTACCATTGGGCATCATTGAGAGTTCAGTGAGCTGATCCAGACGGTGAATACCAAGAAGGCTATCTCCGCAGCGCAAGTTATGATCAAGGAATCCAAAGGGACGCCCCTTGGCCAGCGTCACCAGCCAAATCGAGAGTTTGGCAAGTTCGACTGCAAGCGGATTCAAATCGACGCCGTAAAGACAACGTTCGGCGATAAGGCGGCGTGCGATCACCGTGCGAGCTTCGCTGTCGCGGGGAAGCGGTTCCTTGGCTGATCCGGCTTCCAGAACCTCCCCGTCCACACTCACGGTTTTGCCCGTTACCTCGACCTGTGACCAAGCCTCTAGGAGGCGATCAGACAACCAGCGGCAGGCCTGCACCAGGAACGCGCCCGAGCCCATGGCGGGGTCGCATATCTTGAGGTCGAGCAGTTCGTAGGGAGATTTCAGCATCCATTGATCGCGCGATGTTCCTTCTGCTGGGCCGACATAGGCCACTGGCGTGAGGGTCTCGGCGACTATGGCCTCGGTAAGTGATTTTGGCGTGTAGTGAGTGCCGGTTTCGCGCCGATCAGTGCCGGTTGTGACGATGAAAGAGCCCTCAGGATAGACCAGTGGATAGCCCCAAGGATCGGTGCGCAGCAGATGAGCATAGGGTTTGACGCGGTCGCGGAGCTTGGTGTCACCTTGACATGCGGTCAGCAATCTATCCGACAACGAATCGTCAACGGGCTTAGTCAGATCGTTGCGTACCCTGCTGCCGGAGCTGCCAGAGCGCTCTTGCAACAGCTCAGCCAATCGCACGGCGCCATCCAATTGAGCCGAATCTAGTTCGGCAAGTTTGACCCATGGTGTTTTGGCGCTCTTGGTTGAGTCCAGTTCCAGGGTGACTTCATCGGTGCGCTTGACAGTGCGCTCAAGCAAACCCTCGTAGACGTAGCCGATCTGTTCAACATCTAGAGCACTGTAAGAAAGTGTGCGGCCTTGGAATTGCTGAATTGCATCTAGCAACAGCAACACGGTACGGTTGTCGATAGGTAAGGGCTTGGCTGCATCGCTACGCCAGTTCGATCCTTTGAATCTCCCCTCAAGGAAGGGAAAACGATCAGGATCGAAAAGCGACCCACCCAGTGCCGGGAGACGCAAGTTTTCGTGCTCAATGCCGCCGAACACTGCACGAAAGATCGCAAGAAGCCGAGACCATGCATCCCAGCGACGCTCAAGGATCTCTTCGGATTCTTTGCGCAATTGCATGCGCAAGGTGGAGAGCGCGTAGTTTGCTTCGTACCGTTCGTCACCCATTAGTAGCAGGCCACGCTCCTCGGCTGAGAGCAAGAACACCAATCGCATCATCACCGTCAGCGCCGCTTCATACAACTCGGGTTCTTTGACGTCGTGTAGGAGCTCTCGATTGCGGTCCTGATCTGCTTTATCAAGAGACTGGATCAACACCTCAACTGCGCGTCGTACTTGCTCGCCAAGCGCGTCGGTAACCTCGTCTTGAAACTTCAGAGAGCGATCGAAGAGTGCAGGCAGTTGTTCGGATTCATCGACAAAGAAACGGCGAACGCCAAGCAGATGCACAAACGCCTGCAGTGTGATGGGTTCTTGGCTACAGATGCGGGCATACCAGCTTGCAAAAGTGGTGACGGCACCGACTGGGGCATCCACCAGCATCCAGCGTTCACCGTTGGTCACCAGCCCAAGGCGACAACCCAGCGAGCGACACAAAGCAACCATGCGATCGGCGGGTGTAGCGCCCCAGCCATCCAGTTTTAGGGTTTTGCCAAGATCGACATTCTCAGAATATGTCTGAATCAGCAGAAGTGGCTTGTTGGTTCGTTGTTCATCTACTACCGCAAGATCGGGTGACAACGTTACGCCGTGCTCAAGGAACCTAGCTTTAAGGTTAACCTCACACCAGTCGCTGCGTTTGAGAACGTCGCCTTTGCTGTCTTCATCAAGTTCAAGGCCTCGCGAAAGCACTTCCTCAATCCAAGCTGCATGCAACTCAGCAAACTGCGTGTCTTCGAGCTCCAAGGCTTCTCGCCACTCTTCGTAGGCTTGGCGCAAACGCTTCTTTTTGATGCCATCCAGTCCTTCGAGCCCTTGTGGAAAAGCTTCCTTTAGAACGGGCACAGCTAGGAAAGGACCAGAGATTTCAATTAGCGAGAGCCAGTCATCATGTACGGTAAGTGCACTCATGCGACCTTCCCCTTCAACATAGAAGCAGGCATAAAGAAGATGACAGCCACTGGAAATGTCCTGTCGTTAAGTTTCGCGTAACGGGTCTCAATTGCTTGAGCCTCTAACTTGCGCTCTGACGGGATGCGTGCAAGGCGCATTTCTAATGCTGCCGTATCACGTCTAACTTGGGTTCTTTCATCCTCAGAAAACAAAGAGAACTGAGTTGGCAGATGATCTTTTTGCAGTTCTTCTTGAATCGATTTTTCAAGGTCATCCAACACAGTACCAATGTCAGCTTGTTCCTGCTGCTTGCGTGATTGAAGCGTGTTGGTCAGAAATTTGAGCCTATCTTTAGATCGAGCCTCAATAGTTTGCAAAATTGCACTTTGCGATTGATCAAATCGATCGTGCAAGGATTTAAATAAAGTATCCGAGAGCACTGCTGGCTTAGCTTGGTCTAACCATTCTTGAACTTTGGCAACGCCTTCTTCACGTCGGAATGATTTATCACCCAAGTAGCCGCCTGCGAAGGTCAACTCTTCATGCAGTCGGTGATGATTACCGCCGGTAATCACTAACCGGGACACAACGACAACTGCAGGCGTGTTAACAACGGCGTCAGGCACCGTTCGAACTGTTACACGATTGAGCTTCTTCACATCGTCTTGAGCCCAAACCTCTGCCCTAAGCAGACGCAAACACATCTGTACCAATCGATGATTCAAATGAACTAAGACGACATCATCACGTCCAGTCGCAACAGCGTGATCAAAAGTAATCGGTCGAATTTGCAAAGTGTGCGGGTGTCGCAAGCCCTCTAAGCAACGCGCCCAAGAACCTGACAAAGGGGGCATTTTGAACACACTACCAGCTGGAGCATCGCTTAAATTGAACGGCTCAAGCGGCGGCTTGGCTGCGAGCTCAAGACCAGTCTGAACTGCCAGAAGAATATGTTCTGGCGTTAGATGGAAATCTTGCTGCGTACTCAGTAAACGTTCGTGAAGTTTGGCAACACGGCTTTTTAGATCTCTCTCCGCTCGAACAAATCGGCGTGCCTTGGCAATCTTGGCTTCTGCCATACGTGTATCAAGGTCTTTGAGGGAGCCCTCAATCAAACCAGACATTTGAGGAGCAATCACCGGATTGACGCTACCCATATCCGATCGCATTGATTCCAATTTTCTCAACGCACGAATGATGTCGTCTCCATGCCCACCGATAGTCGTTTGACCATGCTCACCGCCATCGACAGGATGCCAAATCAAAACCTCTTTTTGTTTCTGTCCATGACGATCAATACGACCATTGCGTTGCTCCATCACATTAGGGTTGTATGGAATTTCCAAATGGATGAGGCAATTACAGTAGTTTTGTAAGTCGATACCTTCGGATGCAGCATCGGTCGCGAGCAGGATCCGAACTGATGAATCTTTGGGTGAAGTCTGAAACGCTGCTTTTACTTTCTCGCGTTCATCCTGAGGCATGCCACCGTGAAGAATGGCTAATCGATCCCCACCAAACCCATGGCTAGCAAGTATTTCGTGCATCCATTGGTGAGTAGTTCGGTACTCTGTAAACAGAATGACTCTACGGTTATTCCACTTCCCAGAATCTTTTAAATTGACTGAAAGCCAGTCAAGGATTGCTTTTGCTTTTGCATCGACTTGACTCTTTGAAGACTGCGCCCAGGCTCGCAAATCATTCAGCATCTGTTGCTGCTCCGCTGTCAAGGGCTGAGCAGATCGAGAAGCTTCCTCAACAGCTTCAGACTGCGCATTTTCAACGTCATGGTCGTTCGCATAATCTTCTTCAACACGAAGAATAGCTTTGCGCAAGATACGTTCGGCCATTGCATCTTTATCTTTGCGCTGGTATCCATTAGCAAGGCTAGCAATGTGTTTCTCAAGCGTGGAAGCAAAAGCGGCGGGAGATGAAAAAAGCCTTTTCTTTAACAGTTGATTCACAAAGGATGTTCCAAAAGCATTTCCAGCTTTCTCAGCATCTCGCTCCCGACTTTTGCAATAGTCGTTGAGCTTTTGATGAATTCCACGCTCCTGCTCAGAGTAAAAGGCAGGTAAAGCTTGCAGTTTGCGCTGGGCGTAAAGCGGTTTACCTTCAGAATCAACCAAATCGCTTTTAAGGCGACGGATCATGACCTGGCTAAGCAACTTCTCGTCGGGCAAGATGTTTCTAGCAAAGCGCTGATCGTCAAGTAATTCAAGAAGAGAAGTGAATGACTCGGTGTACCCGTTGTGTGGAGTAGCAGTTAAAAATAATCGATGCTGGAAATGAGGGCTAATTAGTCGGATAAATTTTGTACGCTGACTCTCCAAGGCGTAGTTCGCTCCAGCGGCAGGCGCTATGTTGTGAGCCTCATCAACGACCAGCATATCGAACTTACGGGGATAACTGGTATGCGTAGGCAGCACATCACGCATGGCGCGCAAGCCCTCCCCGCTCTTCACCCAATCCATAGAGGCAATTAACCGCGGGTGAGAAGTCCAGGGATTGGCATGAATGCCACGCTCGCGTCGCAACTGCTTGATGTAGGCCGTATCAACAATTCTGAAATCAAGGCCAAACTTTTCCAGCATCTCGGTGCGCCACTTCTCCTGCAAGGAGGCTGGACAGACAATTAACACAGTGCGTGCACGATGCCGTAACAACATTTCCTGGACTACGAGTCCAGCTTCAATTGTCTTACCCAAACCAACATCATCAGCAATGAGTAAATTGACTCGTGCCATATCTATGGCACGGACTAAAGGGTCAAGTTGAAAATCTTCAATACTCACACCACTGCGAAATGGCGCCTGAAGAAACCCACGGTCAGCATTAGTAGCAGCGCCCCAACGAACTGCATCAAGAAAAGCCTCAAGCGTGTCGGATGCATCTTGACCTGTGATTGATGGCAAACCCGCACGTTCAATAATTTGCGCACCAGGCTCTATCTCCCAAATTACTTCTAACTCTTCTCCAAGTCCATCCTCATCTATTGAAGAAAGAGTCACTGAATGTTGGGGGGAGGAATTAGACAGCTGAGACGAAACGACTTCAGCAACAACCCACTGCCGCCGTCTAACCTCAACGAGTTGCCCAGGCTCAGGACGGGCTAGATAACCCTCAGAAGTTTGTTTATTCGAAAATTCTAGGCTGTCTGCCATCATTAAGTTCAATCAGTTCTATGCAATCAGCCATGCGCTGGGAGAGCATCGTTGTGGTATTTTTTTATTTTGCAATCGCTGCGAGGTGAGTGTTAATACTGCGTGCAATCGCACGACCAAGGTCAACGGGAACAGCGTTTCCAATTAGGCGCCCAAGCACTTTGAAATTCACCTCAGCATCGTTTGGGATAAATGCGTAATCTCGTGGGAAGCTTTGAATAATTGCGGCTTCTCTAAGGCTAATCGCTCGATCCTGCTCTGGATGACCAAATCTACCGTTCCCAAAACCAAAGCACTGCGTAGTCATGGTTGGAGCTGGCTTATCCCACTCCATGCGGGCATAAACACCCGAATAGGTCTTACCAGTTTCAGCCTTGTGACAGTCAGCAACTAAATGCTTAGGCCAGTCGCGCCATGTTCCACCAGGCAGCGACGCTTGGATACGTTTTAAATTTTTATCTGTCAAAGTGGATGAAATATGAAGCTTGTCTCTCGGCGCTGACTCACCTGCACTCAGAGCCCGCAAGCGACCAATCGCTTGGCGTACGGTCTTAGGCTTTGAACATGTAGGTTCAACCATCTTGATTTCAGCATGCAGCGAAGCCAACAAAACCATGCGTTTACGGTTTTGAGGAACCCCATATTGAGAACTATCAACGACACCAAACCAAACGTGGTATCCAAGGCGCTTTAAGGTATCGACAAAGTCATGAAAGACCTCGTGTTTAGATACGGTTGGAACATTTTCCATAGTGATGATGTCCGGACGGACACCTTTGGCCAAACGAGCGAACTCGTACAAAAGCCCCCACTTTCCGTCCTTACCAACTAACTCGTATCGTTGGGCATAAGATGAAAATGGTTGGCAAGGAGCACACCCAGCCAGCACTTTTACGTCAGCGTTTCCGAACAACTCACTTAACTCATCAACGCTCACTTTGCTGATGTCTCTCTCAACAAATTGAGCACCATTGTTAGCCTCGTAAGGGAAACGACATGCGGGGTCCATGTCAATGCCGGCGATAACAGGCAATCCTTCAAGAACGAAGCCATGAGTTAACCCCCCTGCACCGCAGAACAAATCAATACATTTGACGCTACTAGCCACGGTTAACCTCATTCACTTTTAGTCAAAATTTTCATGCTATCTAAGACAAAAACAGCCGCTTCCAAGAAGGAAATGGCTGAAATATTTACTGATCTTAGAGCAATCCAAGTGAATACTTATGGATCCATTTTAATGAGCGCTGCCTTTGTTGTTAACTTTTGAAGTGCGAACGGCTTTGTTGACCAGTAAATGACATTACAAGTCGCAAGCAATTGCAACAAATAAGATGCACTAATCCAGTAATGATTGGGCGTAAGCCAATACAAAATGGGTGAAATTGACCAAAGCGCCGCCAAAGAAATTGGAATTAGTCGCACATAACGCAACCACCCTCGTATCGGAGTAACAAGGCCCAACAGCGCAACGAAAACAATAGCAAACGCGTTAAAAGCTGCCCCAAAAATCGGTATTGAAATTGAATCAGCCTCTGGCGGATAAAGATTGGCATAAGCGTTCGCAGTAACAACACGACTCACCACTTCGATAGGAATGTAGCTAGCAACAACAAGTGCAAGCGCTTGATACCGGCGTTTCATGCTGTTATTGCCCTTGGAACAAATCAACTGCGGACTGGTACTGCTGCCTGAGCTCTTCTGTAGCTACACAAATACGAACCAGATCGATAGCATCTGAGTTTTTAGAGAAATCGACCAAGGCTTTAGCTGTGATCCTTGCTGCAAGCATTGCAGGAAACTTGAAAACACCTGTTCCAATTGCTGGCATCGCAACGCTCTTGAGTTGGTTTTCTTTGGCCGTGTTGAGCATCGAAATCACAGAGAACAGCATGTAGCGCTCAGGTTCAGGATTTAAGATGAAATGCGCAGCTCGGACGTGAATGACCCATGGGTTTGGCAAATCAAACCCAGGAGTGATTAAAGCGCTGCCCAGCTCCAATGGGGCAAAAGGCTTGCAGAACTCCTCCAACTTAGGGCCTGCAGCAGTGTGGATCGCACCAGCCACTCCTGAACCAAGACGCAGGTTTGCATTTGCCGAGTTGACGATAGCGTCTACATCTGGCTGCTTAACGATATTGCCAACGACTACTTCAATTTTCATAAACACCTCTAGTCCCAGCTATAGATGAATTCGGCCACAACTTTTTTAGATCTGACGATTGCAAACCCTCTGCTCACATTTTGTGGCTTCGCATACTTCGGGTAGTCCGGACTTTCAGAAGTCCAACCCTTTGTTTTAAACGACCACAACTGATCATCAGGCTCAAACTGAGCTAAGAAGTTAATCCAGCCTTGGTGCAAATGGCCAAACGGAGTATTCGGCACTCCACCTAATGGATCCGTAACGTAGCTTTGAGACTCAACCTCTGTCGGCACTACCTGCTTAATCAAATCTTTCTTTTGGCAGGTAAAGCGTGGCTCATCTGAGCTGTAGTGAGGTGTTTGCTTGTCAAAAAACGTTGCATAAACCACAAACAAAATTGTTATTGGCCATATGAGCACTAGGACAACAGCAGCGCCAAGCCAAGAGATCGCCTTTTTGATCCGTTCTTTAAGTGACTGACTTTTTTCGAATGCAGCCATAGCCTCTTGAACCCAGACAGAAGGGCTTTCTTTCCGATGAAATATGTAGACAAGTAGCCTTAAGACAGGAAAAGTTACAGCACCAATCCCGCAGTAAACCCAAAACCAATCAAGATAGCTCTCAGGCATCTACTCGCTCCTCACGTTTGGATGATTTTTTGAACAGAGAAAACAGCGTCCAGATCAACATATCAATCTCTCCCAAAAGTTGTCATAGCACCAAGGACATAACCAGTTTCACCCTTACCTGTTCCAACACCATTGGTTACAAGGCGCTCATTCTTCACAACGCCCTGCTCTATCTCAAGGAACAAATCCAACTCATAGGTACTTCCGTATCCCATGTGGACATAGTTCAATAACTCCCCCATAGGGCAGCGCAATTCACCGCTATACCAATGTGCAAATACACCGTCTGGATAGTCAGGGAACAGGTAGGACAAGCCAACTTCCTCAATGTTTTGATCTCTATGGATGAAGCCTTTGAGCTTGACCAAGTACAGGCGCCCTCCTTCAATCGCCCATGTACCTATGTACCCGCGCCAGAGCGCTGTAGACGTAGCGTAGAAATCAATTTGGCTTGATGAACTTTGCAGGTAAGGTCCCAGTGGTGTGGAGCAAAGCGAATGCTTCTCTCCTTTGTAAATCAACACTTCTGATACTTGAGCTGTCATAAAAATCCTGAATCAAATCTCGATGTCTTAGTTTGTCAATCCAGAGGCTCAAGAGATGAGCCTCTAAACAATCAGTTAAAAAATATTTGTGAACGCATGTCACGTGTTAAGACGTCATAAAACTGCTGCCAGAGTGCGTCATCGCTAGCTCCGCAAATGGCACTCGCGTGCTTGGCTTGATAAGTCCTCTGGACTTTGAGCGTTTTATTGAATAGTTCGTAGCGTGCTGAGTAACGGATAACACCGTTGTCAAACATCACAGGACAAGGAATTCGAGTTATCGTGACTTCAGGTGGGAACTCAAGCTCATCCCTTCATTCCTTCGCAAGAATGAATCTGAGGGACGAGACCGACGCCACCATAAATAACTGCAGCTAAAGCCAAGTGAGACTGGAG
>JACCDN010868077.1_pt1 | contig 11084 bp, 5 predicted proteins | sample 7441691 | NCBI WGS metagenome assembly JACCDN01 (sample SAMN15323439, study PRJNA562643) | freshwater metagenome | isolation source: river surface water | place: USA:Blue River Watershed | collected 2017-08-16
GCTGGCAGTGGCACTGTTGCTCGACCCCGTCCTCAGCCTGAATGCGGGGCAGCGCGGCCAGATGTTCCTGTTCGCCGCGCTGCCGCCGTCCGTGTTCAGCTTCATGGTCGCCGAGACCTATCAGCAGGAGCCGGACAAGGTCGCCGCGATAGTCTTGCTGGGTAATCTGGCGGCACTTGGTTTTGTGCCGCTCGGCCTCTGGCTGGGAATGTAAGCTGGGAATGTAATTCAACGCCGCTGGATCCCGGCTTTCGCCGGGATGACATGCCGATGGCCGAGGACCTTTGCCAGCGCTGCAAACGTTTGAACGTCATCCCGGAGCAGGCAGGGGTGGAGCGGCTTGAAGCGCCTGATTAAGCCCGCTTCTTTTCTTTCTTCGTCACCAGCATCGGCGCAAGGTACTTGCCGGTGTGGCTGACAGCGCTCTTGGCCACTTGCTCCGGCGTCCCGGTGGCAATGATCTGGCCGCCGCCGGCGCCGCCCTCGGGACCGAGGTCGACGATCCAGTCGGCTGTCTTGATCACGTCGAGGTTGTGCTCGATGATGACCACGGTATTGCCCTGGTCGCGCAGGCGGTGAATCACCTTCAGCAGCAATGCGATGTCATGGAAATGCAGGCCGGTGGTGGGCTCATCCAGGATGTACAGCGTGCGGCCGGTATCGCGTTTCGACAGTTCCAGTGACAATTTCACGCGCTGCGCTTCGCCGCCGGACAGCGTGGTTGCGCTCTGACCAAGCCGGATATAGCCGAGGCCGACATCGAGCAGGGTCTGCAGCTTGCGCGCAATCAGCGGCACCGGCTTGAAGAATGCGTGCGCATCTTCGACCGTCATGTCCAGCACGTCCGAGATATTCTTGCCCTTGTACTGAACTTCCAGGGTCTCGCGGTTGTAACGCTTGCCATGGCAGACATCGCAGGGCACATACACGTCGGGCAGGAAGTGCATCTCGACTTTCAGCACGCCATCACCCTGGCAGGCTTCGCAGCGGCCGCCTTTCACGTTGAACGAGAAACGGCCGGCGGTGTAACCACGTTCCTTCGCCTGCGGCACCGTCGCGAACAGGTCGCGTATCGGCGTGAACACGCCGGTATACGTGGCCGGGTTCGAGCGCGGTGTGCGGCCGATCGGTGCCTGGTCCACCGCGATCACTTTGTCGAAATGCTCGAGGCCGGTCACGCTGTCGAATTCGGACGGCTCGGCCTGCGAGCCATACAGGTGGCGCGCCAGCACGTGGTACAGCGTGTCATTCACCAGCGTTGACTTGCCCGAGCCGGATACACCGGTGACGCAGGTCAGCAGGCCGACCGGCAGTTCGAGCGACACGTCTTTCAGGTTGTTGCCGCGCGCACCCTTGATCACCAGTTGGCGCTCCTTGTCGGCCGGCGTGCGCTTTGCCGGCACGTCGATTGCGAGTGAGCCGTTCAGGTATTGCGCCGTCAGTGACTGGCGGTTTTTCAGGATGTCGTTCAGCGTGCCGTGGGTGATGACTTCACCGCCATGCACGCCGGCGCCGAGGCCCATGTCGACGATATGGTCGGCACAGCGGATCGCGTCTTCGTCATGCTCGACCACCAGCACTGTATTGCCGATGTCGCGCAGGTGTTTCAGCGTGTCGATCAAGCGGTCGTTATCGCGCTGATGCAGGCCGATCGATGGTTCATCCAGCACATACATCACGCCGGTCAGGCCGGAGCCGATCTGCGATGCGAGGCGGATACGCTGCGCTTCGCCACCGGACAGCGTGTCGGCGCTGCGTTCCAGCGACAGGTAGTCGAGGCCGACATTGTTCAGGAAGGTCAGCCGCGAAATGATTTCCTTGATGATGCGGTCCGCGATGTCTTTCTTGGCGCCTTTCAGCTTCAGGTGCTGGAAAAAATCCAGCGTTTCGCGCAAGGGCATTGCGGCGATCTGGAAGATCGCGCGCTGCTGCATGCCGGTGCCGACCTTCACATGACGCGCTTCGACGCGCAGGCGCGCACCGTGGCAGGACGGGCATTCTTTTTCATTGATGAACTTGGCCAGCTCTTCCTTGACGGCCATCGAATCGGTTTCGCGGTAGCGGCGCTCGAGGTTGTTCACCACGCCTTCGAAGGTGTGTTCCTTGATCACGGTACGGCCGCGTTCGTTCACATACGCGAACGGCACTTTTTCCTTGCCGGAGCCATACAGCACCACTTGCTGCGCTTTTTCGGGCAGGTGGTCGAACGGCATGTCGACATCGAATTCGAAGTACTTGGCCAGCGACGACAGCATCTGGAAGTAGAACTGGTTGCGGCGGTCCCAGCCTTTCACGGCTCCCGAGGCCAGCGACAGGTTGGGGAAGGCGACGATGCGCTTGGGGTCGAAGAATTCGATATGCCCCAGACCGTCGCATTCAGGGCAGGCGCCCATCGGGTTGTTGAACGAGAACAGGCGCGGCTCGAGTTCCTGCAGTGAGTAGCCGCAGGTCGGGCACGCGAACTTGTTCGAGAATATTTGTTCCTTGCCGCTATCCATCTCCATTGCAATCGCACGGCCGTCAGCCAGTCGCAGCGAGGTCTCGAAGCTCTCCGCCAGCCGCTGCTTGATGTCGGCGCGCACCTTCACGCGGTCAACCACCACATCGATGGTGTGCTTTTCGGTTTTCTTCAGCTTCGGCAGTTCATCGACTTCATAGATCTTCGCCGCGCCGGTGCCACTCTGGATGCGGAAACGCACGAAGCCCTGCGCCTGCATCTGTTCGAACAGATCGGCATGCTCGCCCTTGCGGTTCGCGACCACGGGCGCAAGGATCATCAGCTTGGTGTCCTCGGGCATTGCCAGCACGGCATCCACCATTTGCGACACCGATTGCGCGGCCAGCGGGTTTTCCGGATGGTCGGGGCAGTGCGGGGTGCCGACGCGTGCAAACAGCAGGCGCAGGTAGTCATGAATCTCGGTCACGGTACCGACGGTCGAGCGCGGGTTGTGCGACGTGGCCTTTTGCTCGATCGAAATTGCCGGCGACAAGCCTTCGATCATGTCGACGTCCGGCTTTTCCATCAGCTGCAGGAATTGCCGTGCATACGCGGACAGCGATTCGACATAGCGGCGTTGCCCCTCCGCATACAGCGTGTCGAACGCGAGCGAAGATTTGCCTGAACCGGACAGCCCGGTAATGACGATCAGCTTGTTCCGTGGCAGGTCCAGGCTGATGTTTTTCAGGTTGTGGGTGCGTGCACCGCGGATGCGAATTTCTTCCATGTCTTTTTGAAAAAAGTCGGGCCCAGTGGCCGAGAGTCAACCTGTTACTATAGCGGGTTTTCGCAACCCGCTCGTGACCACTTCGCTGGTGGTACGTCATGCTGCTTTCCCGCATGAATCCCTGCGGGTGCTGCCCTTGTTGTCACGCCAACCTGTTCCGCCACATCGCCGCCATGTCCGCTTCTCCGGAATCCCAAGACTCCCGCATGACCCGGTTGGAAATTCGCGCCAGCGTGTCGCTGGCGTCCATCTTCGGCCTGCGCATGCTGGGGCTGTTCCTGATTCTGCCGGTGTTTGCGTTTCATGCCCACTCATTGCCCGGCGGCGACAATGCCACGCTGGTCGGTCTCGCGATGGGTATGTACGGACTGACGCAGGCGATCGGCCAGATTCCATTTGGAATCGCGTCCGATCGTTATGGTCGCAAGCGCATCATCGTGATCGGTCTGCTCTTGTTCATCATCGGTTCCCTGATTGCGGCCGTCGATCAGCACGTGATGTGGGTGATCGTGGGTCGCGCCGTGCAAGGCGCTGGCGCGGTATCCGCTGCGGTCACCGCACTGATTGCGGACACCACGCGCGACGAACACCGCACCAAGGCGATGGCCATGGTCGGCGCATCGATAGGGCTGACCTATGCAGCGTCGCTGGTGATCGCGCCGCTGCTGTATGCGGCAGTCGGCATGCGCGGCATGTTCCTGCTGGTGGCCGCGTTGTCGGCTGCCGCGATCTTCGTCGTGCTGTTCGTGACGCCGGCCGCGCCGCCGCGTTCACCGGAGCGCGCATCGTTTGCCGAGGTGCTGCGCAATCCTGAGCTGATGCGCATGAATGTCGGGGTATTCGCGCTGCATGCGATACAGATGTCGATGTTCGTCGTGTTGCCCAATGTGTTGGTCAACGCCGGGGGTATTGCGATCAGCGAACACTGGAAAATCTATTTGCCTGTGGTGCTGGTTTCCTTCGTGTTGATGTTGCCGCCGATTTTCATCGGCGAAAAAAAGGGCAAGATGAAGCCGGTGTTCGTGTCGTCGATTGCGCTGCTGCTGCTGGTCGAGATCGGCCTGCGTTTCGCGGTTGCGCAGACGGCGTTGTCGTTCAATTTGGTGATCGGACTGCTGCTCGCTTTCTTCGTCGCGTTCAACATCCTCGAAGCCAGCCAGCCATCGCTGGTGTCACGGATGGCGCCGCCGGGGGCACGCGGCGCCGCGCTGGGCATCTACAACACGATGCAGGCGATCGGCCTGTTCGCCGGGGGTGCCGGCGGCGGTCTGCTGGCGCAGCATTTTGGTGGCGCTGCGGTGTTCACCGCCGGCTGTCTGCTGACAGTGGGCTGGCTTATAATTGCGTCATCCATGAAGAACCTGCCGCGCCGCGCACGGCGCGAGGCAGTCCCCACCTGACATCTGCCGGCATCATCGTCGGCGCACTCATCCCCACAGGAGATCTGTATGGCATCGGTCAATAAAGTCATCATCGTTGGCAACCTCGGTCGTGATCCCGAGACGCGTTACATGCCCAGCGGCGATGCGATGACCAGCATAGCCGTTGCCACCACCGACAAATGGCGTGACAAGGCCAGCGGCGAGCAGAAGGAAGCGACCGAATGGCACCGCATCGCGTTCTTCGGCAAGCTCGCTGAGATCGCCGGCCAGTACCTGAAGAAGGGTTCGCAGGTGTATGTCGAAGGTCGCCTGAAGACGCGCAAGTACACCGACAAGGATGGTGTCGAGAAGTACTCGACCGAGATCGTCGCCGACACCATGCAAATGCTGGGCAGTCGCATGGGTGGCGGCAGCGCGCCGATGGGCGGCGATGACGGCGGCTACAGCGCGCCATCGCGCGCGCCCGCACCGGCGCAGTCGCGTGCACCGGCCAAGGCGCCGAACCTGTCGGACATCGACGACGACATTCCTTTCTGAGCGGCCGCAGTCGCTGCAGGCGCTGACAGGATATCCATCGACACGCGATGGCGCGCCTGCCCCGGCTGGTCGTTCCTCACCAACTGCATCATGTGGTTGCGTCGGGTAACAATGGCCAGCCTGTTTTTCTTGACGACAGCGATTACCAGCAATTCCTGAACCTGCTGCGCGACACGGCGCAGCAATACGGTGTGGCCATCCATGCGTATGTGCTGCTGCCTGCGCGCGTGCATTTGCTGGCGACGCCTGTGAGCGATGAGGCGCTCGGCAAGATGATGCAGGCCATCGGTCGGCAATATGTCCCCTGGTTCAATGCGCGTCACCAGCGCAGCGGCAGCTTGTGGGAAGGGCGTTTCCGTGCAACGGTGCTCGATGCCGATGATTACTTCGTGCCCTGTGCCCACCTGATCGAGTACCAGCCGCTGCAGGAAGCGCTGAGCATGGACATCGAGCATTACCCGTGGTCCAGCCATGCCCATCACACCGGTGTGCGCCGTCAGGCATGGCTGACCGATCATCCGGCTTACTGGAAGCTCGGCAACACCCCGTTTGAGCGCGAGGCGGTCTACAAGGCCTTGTGCGCGACGCCGCCGGCGCCAAAGATGGTCGACGCGATCGGCGACGCGACGCGCAAGGCCTGGGCGCTGGGGTCGGACAGCTTCCGCGCGTCACTCGCCAAGTTGACGGACCGCCGGCTGGAACCGGCCCGCCGCGGGCGCCCGCGCAAGGTCGCTGACAAGCCGGCATGAATGGGTGCATTGGTCCGGAAACCCGCACCAGTCTTAATCTGTCCCCATTTAATTTTGCACCGTTTTGAGGCTGCAAATAAATTGCATCCGACCCTAATTTATTTAGGTTGAAGTTCGTATTGCGTTGCACTATTCTTGCCGGTCTTTCCCAAAGAGTAGTGGAGCACCGCAATGCAAGCGCAAGGCCTTTACGATCCGAACAACGAACATGACGCTTGCGGCGTCGGTTTCATCGCCCACATCAAGGGCCAGAAAAGCCATTCCATCGTCGAACAGGGTTTGCTGATCCTGAAGAATCTTGACCATCGTGGCGCGGTCGGTGCCGACCCGCTGATGGGCGACGGCGCCGGCATCCTGATCCAGATCCCGGACCAGTTCTACCGCGAAGAGATGGCCGCGCAGGGCGTGACGCTTCCGCCGCCGGGCGAATATGGCGTGGGCATGGTGTTCCTGCCGAAGGAGCAGGCATCGCGCCTCGCGTGCGAGCAAGAGATCGAGCGTGCGGTGCTGGCCGAAGGCCAGGTTGTGCTGGGCTGGCGCGATGTGCCGGTCAACCGCGACATGCCGATGTCGCCGACCGTGCGCGACAAGGAGCCGGTGATTCGCCAGATCTTCATCGGTCGCGGCGCCGACATCATGGTCACCGATGCGCTGGAGCGCAAACTGTATGTGATCCGCAAATCGTCGGGCCATGCCATCCAGGGCCTGAACCTGTTGCACGGCAAAGAATTCTTCGTGCCGTCGATGTCGGCACGCACCGTGGTGTACAAGGGCTTGCTGCTGGCCGATCAGGTCGGTGTCTATTACAAGGATCTGCAGGATCCGCGCTGCGTGTCGGCGCTGTCGCTGGTGCACCAGCGCTTCTCGACCAACACTTTCCCGGAGTGGCCGCTGGCCCACCCGTACCGCCTGCTCGCGCACAACGGCGAGATCAACACCGTCAAGGGCAACTTCAACTGGATGCGCGCGCGTGAAGGCGTGATGAAGTCGGCGGTCCTGGGCGAAGACCTGCAGAAGCTGTTCCCGCTGATTTATGAAGGCCAGTCCGATACCGCTTGCTTCGACAATGCGCTCGAACTGCTGGTGATGGCCGGCTATCCGATCGCGCAAGCGATGATGATGATGATTCCGGAAGCGTGGGAAAACCACACGCTGATGGATGACAACCGCCGCGCGTTCTATGAATACCACGCCGCGATGATGGAGCCGTGGGACGGCCCCGCCGCGATGGCCTTCACTGACGGCCGCCATATCGGCGGCACGCTGGACCGCAATGGCCTGCGTCCGGCGCGTTACCTGGTGACGGATGACGACTTCGTCGTGATGGCGTCCGAATCCGGCGTGCTGCCGATTCCGGATTCGAAGATCGTGAAGAAGTGGCGTCTGCAGCCCGGCAAGATGTTCCTGATCGACCTCGAGGCCGGTCGCATCATCGATGACAAGGAACTGAAGGACACCTTCGCGAACGCGAAACCGTACAAGCAGTGGATCGATTCGGTGCGTATCAAGCTCGATGACCTGAAGGTCGAAGCGGAACCGCGCAATGCGACCGAGTCGCTGCTGGATCGCCAGCAGGCCTTCGGCTATACGCAAGAAGACCTGAAGTTCCTGATGGCGCCGATGGCGGTGCAGGGCGAAGAAGCGACCGGCTCGATGGGCAATGACTCGCCGCTGGCCGTCATGTCCAACAAGAACAAGCCGCTGTACAACTACTTCAAGCAGCTGTTCGCGCAGGTGACCAACCCGCCGATCGACCCGATTCGCGAATCGATCGTGATGTCGCTGGTGTCCTTCATCGGCCCGAAGCCGAATCTGCTCGATACCAACAACATCAACCCGCCGATGCGCCTCGAGGTGGCCCAGCCCATCCTCGACTACAAGGACATCACGCGCCTGCGCAATATCAGTCAGCACACCGGCGGCAAGTTCCGCTCGTATGAGCTGGACATCTGCTACCCCGTCGGCTGGGGCAAGGAAGGTGTCGAAGCACGCCTCGCGTCCCTGTGCGCGCAAGCGGTGGATGCCGTGAAGTCGGGTCACAACATCCTGATCGTGTCGGATCGCAAGCTGGACCGCGACAACATCGCGATCCCGGCCTTGCTGGCGACGTCGGCCATTCACCAGCATCTGGTGTCGAAGGGTCTGCGCACCTCGACCGGTCTGGTGGTCGAAACCGGCTCCGCGCGCGAGACCCATCACTTCGCACTGCTGGCCGGCTACGGCGCCGAAGCGATCCATCCTTACCTCGCAATGGATACTCTGGCCGACATGGCCAAGGGCCTGCCGGGCGAGCTGTCGGCCGAGAAGGTGATCTACAACTTCCAGAAGGCGGTCGGCAAAGGCCTGATGAAAGTCTTCTCGAAGATGGGCATCTCGACCTACATGTCCTATTGCGGCGCGCAGATCTTCGAAGCGATCGGCCTCAACAAGGCGATGGTCGACAAGTACTTCAAGGGCACCGCCTCGAATGTCGAGGGTATCGGCGTGTTCGAAGTCGCCGACGAAGCGCTGCGCCTGCACAAGCTGGCCTTCAGTGCCGACCCGGTGCTGGCCAATGCGCTGGACGCTGGTGGCGAATACGCATTCCGCGTGCGCGGCGAAGACCACATGTGGACGCCGGACGCAATCGCGAAGCTGCAGCATTCGACCCGTGCCAACAACTTCAGCACCTACAAAGAGTACGCGCAGATCATCAACGACCAGTCCAAGCGCCACATGACGCTGCGCGGCCTGTTCGAGTTCAAGATCGATCCGGCGAAGGCGATCCCGATTGATGAGGTCGAGTCGGCCAAGGAAATCGTGAAGCGCTTCGCGACCGGCGCGATGTCCCTGGGATCGATCTCGACCGAAGCGCATGCGACGCTGGCGATCGCGATGAACCGCATCGGCGGCAAGTCCAACACCGGCGAAGGCGGCGAGGACGAAGCACGCTATCGCAATGAATTGCGCGGCATTCCGATCAAGCAGGGCGATACGCTGGCGTCCATCATTGGCCAGGAACGCGTCGAAGTTGACCTGCCGCTGCTGGCCGGCGATTCGCTGCGCTCGAAGATCAAGCAGGTGGCGTCGGGCCGCTTCGGTGTCACCACCGAGTACCTGACCTCGGCCGACCAGATCCAGATCAAGATGGCGCAGGGCGCGAAGCCGGGCGAAGGCGGTCAGCTGCCGGGCCACAAGGTGTCCGAATACATTGCGAAGCTGCGCTTCTCGGTACCGGGCGTGGGCCTGATCTCGCCGCCGCCGCACCACGACATTTACTCGATCGAAGACCTCGCGCAGCTGATTCACGATCTGAAGAACGTGAACCCGAAGGCCGACATCTCGGTCAAGCTGGTGTCCGAAGTTGGCGTGGGTACCGTGGCCGCAGGTGTGTCGAAGGCGAAAGCCGATCACGTCGTGATCGCCGGCCACGATGGCGGCACCGGCGCCTCGCCGCTGTCGTCGATCAAGCACGCCGGCACGCCGTGGGAACTCGGCCTGGCCGAAACCCAGCAGACGCTGGTGCTGAATGGCCTGCGCGGTCGTATCCGCGTGCAGACCGATGGTCAGCTGAAGACCGGCCGCGATGTCGTGATCGGCGCGCTGCTGGGCGCCGATGAATTCGGCTTCGCGACCGCACCGCTGGTCGTCGAGGGCTGCATCATGATGCGCAAGTGTCACCTGAACACCTGCCCGGTCGGCGTCGCGACGCAAGACCCGGTGCTGCGCGCGAAGTTCCAGGGCAAGCCTGAGCATGTGGTCAACTACTTCTTCTTCGTCGCCGAAGAAGCGCGCCAGATCATGGCGCAACTGGGCATCCGTACTTTCGACGAGCTGATCGGCCGTGCCGACCTGCTCGACAAATCGAGGGCGATCACCCACTGGAAGGCGCAGGGCCTGGACTTCAGCAAGATCTTCTACCTGCCGCCGGCCTCCAGCGAGCCACGCTTCCATCAGGGCGCGCAAGACCATGGACTGGACAAGGCACTCGACCACAAGCTGATCGCACAGGCGAAGCCGGCGATCGAGCGTGGCGAGAAGGTGTCGTTCATTTCGCCGATCAAGAACCTGAACCGCACTGCCGGCGCGATGCTGTCGGGCGAAGTGGCGAAGAAGTATGGTCATGAAGGTCTGCCGGATGACACCATCCATATCCAGCTGCAAGGCACGGCCGGTCAATCGTTCGGCGCGTTCCTCGCGCACGGCGTGACCTTCGACCTCGTTGGCGAAGGCAACGACTATGTCGGCAAGGGCTTGTCGGGCGGTCGCATCATCGTGCGCCCGAACACCGAGTTCCGCGGTCGTGCGGTCGACAACATCATCATCGGCAACACCGTGCTGTTTGGCGCGATTTCCGGCGAAGCCTTCTTCAATGGCGTCGCAGGCGAGCGTTTTGCGGTCCGTAACTCCGGCGCGGTCACTGTCGTCGAAGGCACCGGTGACCATGGTTGCGAATACATGACCGGCGGTACCGTGGTCGTGCTCGGCAATACCGGTCGCAACTTCGCTGCCGGCATGTCGGGCGGCATCGCTTACGTGTACGACGAAGACGGTTCGTTTGCAGCCAAGGCCAACATGGCAATGGTTACGCTGGAGCCGGTGCTGTCAGCGTCCGAGCAGGAATCGACGGTCGCCAAGGCGGCGTGGCACAGCCTGACCCGTGGTGGCGAGTGCCAGACGGACGAGGCGATCCTGAAGGGCCTGATCGAGCGTCACTTCAAGCACACCGGCAGCACGCGCGCGCGCACCCTGCTGGATGACTGGAGCGCCGCTCGCAGCAAGTTCGTGAAGGTGTTCCCGACCGAGTACAAGCGCGCGCTGGGCGAGATGTTTGCCGCCGCAGCGAAGGGCAAGGAAAAGGTCTCGGCGTAATCGTCGAACACAAGGTCCCGGCGCTTGCGTCGGGACCCGCAAAGACAGATCGAAAGAAAAGAGAACAACATGGGTAAAGTTACCGGTTTCCTCGAATACCAGCGCCTGCAAGAGGCGAGCGAAGCGCCTGCTTCGCGCCTGAAACATTACAAAGAATTCCAGCTGCACCTGTCCGACGCGGACGCCAAGGTTCAGGGTGCGCGCTGCATGGATTGCGGCATCCCGTTCTGCAACAACGGTTGCCCGGTGAACAACATCATTCCCGACTGGAACGATCTGGTTTATCGCGGTAACTGGAAGCAGGCGCTGGAAGTGCTGCATTCGACCAACAACTTCCCGGA
>JACCDN010497323.1_pt1 | contig 11082 bp, 10 predicted proteins | sample 7441691 | NCBI WGS metagenome assembly JACCDN01 (sample SAMN15323439, study PRJNA562643) | freshwater metagenome | isolation source: river surface water | place: USA:Blue River Watershed | collected 2017-08-16
ATTTTCAAAACTACTCTCCACCTTCTCAAATCCAGATCGAACAGATTTCATCTTTGGAGTTTCAAACCGACAGAAATCATCCGGCCTTAGATTCTCACCCGAGGATGGTTACACCTTCGCCCACCTATTTGCCATGGGCCTTCACTCCTATGAAAACGGAATCCCCGCAACTATTGAAGCTATTCAGAATGAGTTGAAAGAGGGCGCAGCAGATAAGCCAAAGCTGGAGTTACCGGCGAGCGAGTAGCGAAATGATCAGAGACTCATTCAACTTCTGAACCAATTTGACCTCTTGTACCTTAACCTTGGAATATGACTAACCGCTTTGAAATTCGGGTTTTGTTAACTGCCATCCTTTTCTTGATTCCAATTACGGCAGGTTTAACAACTTATGTCCTTTTGCAAGTTAAAGAAGATCGAATCTTGTCCACCTCTGCGAATGGATATTCACCTCCCCGAAATTTAGGGTCTTTAGTGCAGAGCGTCAACGAATCACTCGTAACAATAAATTGTAAAGAAGCTTTAGGAAGTGGTTTTTCATTTGGGTTCGATTCTATTGACCTGAAAAATGGGTTTGAGTTTCGCAGTGAGACTGCCCAAACAGCTCCATCGGTTATTGTGACTAATCATCATGTATTAGAAAGTTGTTTAGTAGACAACAAAGTGGAAGTTATAAGTTCTAATGGAAAGAAGCACTTAGGTAAGATTCTAGAAATTGACGAAGTGAATGACTTGGCTTTAGTCCGAATTGAATCTGAGCTCTGGAAACTATACGGGGCTGGATGGAAACCATCTCCTGGTTTTTGGACCATGGCACTGGGATCACCACATGGTTTTGATGGAAGCGTTACCTTTGGAAACATCATTAATTTTGATTCAGCATTAGTTTTTCATACGGCGAGTCTTTCTCCTGGGAATTCGGGTGGACCATTAGTGGACAATGAAGGCTATATCTATGGAGTTAATACCGGATCAAAACCGGTTGGACAGAATTTCAATATTTCAATTGGTGTGAATTCATTTTGTGACGCTTTGATCAAATGCAAAAAATCTAAATATTGGACGGAAAAGTAGAAACACCCTCTCTAACGAGAGGGTGTTTCTCAGGCATTAAAAAACTAGCAGGTCCAACCTGAGCAAGAACGCTTTGAATTAAGTGAATTTCCCCAAGTTGATGTAGAACCAAATCCATTGCTTCGGCTTGGTGTGCTCCATGTAGAACCAAATCCATTGCTTCGGCTTGGTGTGCTCCATGTAGAACCAAATCCATTGCTTCGGCTTGGTGTGCTCCATGTAGAACCAAATCCATTATTGCGATTGTATGAGCTGCTTCCTGGATCTGAGTATGAAGGGAAGCTCTTATTCACTCCACCGTTGTGTGAGCATGTTCCGCGACCAGAGTTTGCGCTGTAGGTACCGTTATTGCAGTAGCTTCCTGCAGATGCCGGTGCTACTGACACTAATGAGCTAGCAAGGAATCCAATTGCTACTGCTACCAAGATTCTCTTCTTCATTTTCTATCCCCTTAACTTGAACTCCATGTGAGCCCCTATGCCTTTATGACGGGCGGGCGGTAAGTTTGGTTCCTTAGAAAAGGAGATTTCTTGAAAATTCTTACCCCGGAGCACCAAAATGCGTCTGAAGAGACCCTTTTGGCATGGTTCAACGGGGGAGACCGGGCAGCACTTGAGGCCTTGCTAATCAGGCGCGAAAAGTGGCTCTGGAATGTAGCCAAGAAATCGATCCGTGACACCAGCCTGGCAGAAGAAGCCCTTCAGGAAGCTCTTGTCCTAATTTGGAAAAATGCCCATACCTTCCGAGGGGAATCCCAGGTTTCCTCGTGGATGTATCAGATTGTGTCTCGGGCCTGCATCGACGTTCTACGCAAAGAGCAAATTAGAACACATATGCACTTGGAAGACTTTGAGCATGCTGATGACCTAGGCGGAACATCGAGTTTTGAAAGCGCCCTCGTAGACGCACTATTTGTTCACACGGCTCTCCTTGAGCTCGAAGAGGAACATCGAGACGTAATCACCCTTTTGGATCTAGAGGGTAGAAGTGTTCAAGAAGTTAGTGAGCTTTTAGGCATACCCATCGGGACGGTGAAGAGTCGGGCTGCTCGGGGTCGCGACGCGCTCAAGGCAATTGTTACAAAAGTTTTGGCAACAAATGGGAACCAAGTTGGAGTTTCAAACGTCATACCTCTGGGGGTGAAAAATGGAAAAAAGAGATAGAGCAGAACAACTAATAAATTCGATAACTAGCATTGAACCGTTAGAAGAGGTACCAGCTGATGTCTCTGCACGTTTCCACGCGACTCTTAGTCAGCTTTCGAAGCAAGAAAGAACGTCATCTAAAAAGAAGAGCTTTCTTTCAGGATCAAATCAATTCGCGCTCGCTGCAAGTTTTGTACTCGTTTTCGCTCTTGGGGTAGTAATCAACTTAAACTCTGAAACGACAGTCCCTGGTCAAGTGAAACTAGTCGACGCCCAGCCAAGTGGAGGCACCAATTCCTCTGGGGTCGACGACGATCAAATTCAATATTCATCAGGGGAAAACGCGATCCCAGAGAAATCTGAGAATCCGATCAAAATTACCAATTCAGGCTATGAATACAAGGACATCCCAATGGACTTGGACAAGAAAATTGGCGCCAGCTCAACTTGGAATTCAGCTGAAATCCTGGAAAAACAGGATGCTTCTTGCCTTCGTGCTCTTGGATTGATGGAGTCAACCAACCTTATTGACAAAGGCAGCTTGAATGGAGAAGTAATTCGAGCTATTTGGACTCCTGTGACTCAATCGAGTTGGAATGTCATTATCGTCGATTCAATGTGTGAAGCTATTGATAAGAAATTTGTTCAGAAGTAGTGATGTATATCCCTAGTCAAAATCCTGATCCGCAAGCGGATTCTCCATGGGAAAACACAGATCAACGTGAACTCAATCGCCTTAGGAAGTTGTTGCATGCCAACATGGCTATGTCGGTATTTTTGGTACTCATACTAGCCTTAGGCGCAATTTTTGCCTGGGGGCCAATTACGCAATATCGAAATACTGATCCCAAATTTGATGGCTATGTCCAGCCGAGGAGTATTGCAACTCTTGTTGAGTTAGTCCAAGAATCTACAGTGACAATTTATTGCGAATTTGGCTCGGATGGTGATTATGAAATTGGCACAGGATGGGCTCTTGACATCGAAACGGCAAAAGAACAGGAATACCCAACTGCACTTGTCACCAACCACCACGTCATTAAGAATTGCTTGAATGGAAAGGGAAAGATTTTTGTTGAGGCTCTCGAAGGGTCTAAATTCCCAGCCATTATTGATAACTGGGATGCAGAAAATGATCTAGCAATCGTAGCTACCAAGTTAAAGCTCACGCCACTCGAGCTTTCACCAAATATTCCACGTCCAGGTTACTGGGTAATGGCGATCGGGACAGCAGATGGCTATGAAGGCTCTGTTGCATTTGGAAATGTATTAAATATCTCAGACACAGAGGTATTGATCACTGCAGCAATTTCAAGTGGCAACAGCGGCGGGCCTTTGGTGGACAATGAAGGAAAAGTCATCGGAACAAATTCCTGGTCTGCAACAAAAGAGCAATACAACGGAGCCAAGTCTCTAGATGCAATGTGTATTGGAATTATGCAGTGTGACCGCGAGACGTATTGGGATTGGGATTAATCTGATTTTTCAATTGACAAAAAGAAAGGAAGATTGATGCGATTCATCAAGACAATCGGAATAGTTATAGGAATGTATTTGTTAGCAGTTATAGCAGAATTGATTGTGGTATCAGCCGTACCTGATAGCGAGGGTGGAGTGACCCTCTTAGTGCTCCTTACACTTCTTGGTTTCATGTCAACCAAAGTTGGGTACAGATGGTTTGACTGCTTTTTCGCCCTGATTCCGTTCTATGGCATCTTTTTCTTGTTCCGCATTGCATACCGTGTAGCACTTCTCCCGCAACGTGACTGGTCTGAGCGAGTTATTCCTAGGAATTAAATTTGTCAGTCACTCTCAGTAACTTGGTGCCATGAAGCGAAAGTGCCCAACCTGTAATTCCAGCGACGGGGTCCGGATCATCCTTTGGGGGATGCCTGCAGGCCCACCGGATGAATCCAAGTACTACATCGGTGGCTGTCTGATGGATGACCAAATGCCTGACTACAAGTGCATTACCTGTGGCTGGGAAGGGTTTAAGAGGTCACGAACCACCTCTTTATCTGTACTCGCCTCTAAACTGTCGCCATGAACAATGCTGTAAATCCTTTAAATGGCCTGATCTTCGGGACAGCTAAGTTGAATCAAACTGAAGGATAAAAAAGCCAATGGCTACTACTGAACGCGCCGAACTTCACAAGACGATCTGGAAGATCGCCAACGATCTTCGCGGAAGCGTCGATGGTTGGGACTTCAAGCAATATGTCCTCGGCACACTCTTCTATCGCTTCATCTCCGAGAATCTAACCAACTATCTCAACGAACACCAGCACAAAGCCGGCATAAAGGCATTCGATTACTCAAAACTCAGCGATAAAGAGGCAGAGTTCGGTCGCAAAGAAACAGTTCTAGAAAAGGGATTCTTCATTCTCCCGAGCGAGCTTTTCGTCAACGTACGTGCGGCGGCAAAGAACGATCCAAATCTGAACGAAACCATGTCTCGTGTTTTCCGTAATATCGAAGGATCTGCCGTTGGCTCTCCAAGCGAGCTCGACATCAAAGGCCTCTTCGATGACATGGACGTCAATAGCAACAAAATCGGTGGAACGGTCACGAAGCGAAACGAACTTTTAATCAAACTGCTTGATTCTGTTGGCGAACTTCAGCTAGGCAACTACGCAGATAATTCCATTGACGCATTCGGTGATGCCTATGAATACCTAATGACTATGTACGCATCAAGTGCAGGTAAGTCGGGTGGAGAGTTCTTCACGCCTCAAGAAGTTTCAGAACTACTCGCAAAAATCACAGTCGTCGGTAAGAAAAAAGTAAATAGAGTTTATGACCCCGCTTGTGGATCCGGATCATTACTCCTTCAGTTCGCTAAGGTGCTCGGCAAAGATAATGTGACAGACGGTTTCTACGGACAGGAAATCAACATCACTACGTACAACCTATGTCGCATCAACATGTTTCTTCATGACATTAACTATGAGAAGTTCGACATCGCTCACGGTGACACTCTCACCGATCCGACTCATTGGGATGACCAACCTTTCGAGGCTATCGTCTCTAACCCGCCTTACTCAATCAAATGGGATGGTGACGATAATCCGCTGATGATCAATGATCCTCGGTACTCACCGGCTGGAGTATTGGCTCCAAAAAGCAAAGCAGACCTTGCTTTCACGATGCACATACTCAACTGGTTAGCTACGAATGGCACAGCGGCAATCGTCGAGTTTCCCGGAGTCATGTACCGAGGAGGGGCCGAACAGAAGATCCGAAAGTACCTGGTTGATAACAACTACGTAGATACAGTGATTCAACTTCCACCAGATCTCTTTTTTGGTACAGGAATACAGACATGTATTTTGGTTTTGAAGAAGTCTAAGAAAGTAAACAAAGTTCTTTTCGTGAACGCAGAACGCGAGTTTGCCCGATTTGGAAACAAGAACAAACTTAGGTCTCAAGACATCAAAAAAGTGCTTGCAAAGTACATTGACCGCACGGATGAAGAGTTCTTTGCTCGGCTTGTTGATCACACAGAGATTGCTCAGAATGACTACTCGCTTTCCGTCACAAGTTACGTGAGTGCAAAAGACGTGAGAGAGATTGTTGATATTGAAGTACTCAACAAGTCAATTGAGGAGATTGTCGCCCGTCAATCACAACTTCGGACTGAAATTGACGAAATAGTAGCTAGTTTAGAAGGCCCTAGCCAATGAACCAGATTGTTGGTCTAATAAACAAGCTGTCTCCTGATGGCGTGAGTTATGTAACTCTAGAGTCACTTTTCAAGATTCGAAAGGGAGAGAACCTAACCAATAGTCAGGCCGTGCCAGGTTTATATCCTGTCGTTACTGCCAGCCGTGGATCCGCTTTTACTCACAATGACTTCAATTTTAGCGGAGAGTGCATCACAATTTCTTCTCATGGGGCTTATGCTGGTTATGTTTCATACTACAATCAAGATTTTTGGCTGGGTAACAATGTGTTCCTTTTCGAACGTAATCGAGAAGGAGTTTCAACGCGCTTCTATTTTCACGTTCTGAAATCTTTCGCGCAGACTATTCTAGCTACGGTGAATACCGGAGGAATTCCGTACATCAACGCGAAGGACTTGCTCAAGATTCGCGTCCCGAATCCGCCTTTTGAAATTCAAAACGAGATCGTGAGAATTCTTGATAAGTTTACAGAGCTAGAAGTAGAGCTAGAAGCTGAGCTAAAAGCTAGGAATTCCCAGTATCGGTACTACAGATCTGTACTACTATCATTCCGCAATGCAGAAGCAGAAGAAGTTCGATGGATTCCTATAGGTAATGTCCTTCGCAAACTGAACTCTTACCAGGCAATCGAGAAAAGTGAATATCAGGAAAGTGGATTATTTCCAGTTATAAATCAGGCGCAGGAGCGGGTCGCAGGATTTTCTGATCGAGAGGATCTGGCGCTACAAAGCGGCGAATACATTGTGTTTGGCGATCACACCCGAAACATAAAATATCTGAACGAGCGATTTATAGCCGGTGAGTCTGGCACATTAATCTTCCTTGCTGCTGAGGGCTGTCGAACAAAGTATCTTTATTATGCATTTAAGAATCTCGATATTCAGAGCCGAGGGTATAACAGACATTGGAGCGTTGTTAAGGACATGAAGATCCCAATCCCAAGTCTCGAATGGCAAGACAGAGTGGTGGGATTGCTTGACAAATTTAGCGAATTAACTGGAGAAATTTCTGGAGGATTGCCTGATGAAATTTCATTACACCGCAAGCAATTTGCGCACTACCGGAACAAACTTTTATCTTTTCCTGTGATGGAGGTTGCATGAACTTTCAGAACATAGAGCCAATCGCAATAACATCAGAAAACACAGTTGTAGCGGAGCTTGATCCCAAAACGAATAGGTCACAGGTCTATGAAAGTGAATCTGAGCTCGAAAGTGCTTTCATCGAGCTCCTGAAAGAACAGGCATATGAGTATCTACCTATTTCGGACGAAGCTGCGCTGATCGCAAACCTAAAGATACAAATCGAAGCTCTTAACAAGATGACCTTTTCGGATATAGAGTGGGAAAGATTCTTCTCTGAAAGTATCTCAAGTGAAAAAGACGGCATAATCGAAAAGACGCGTCGATTCCAGGAAGACCATGTCCGTGTGTTAAAACGAGATTCTGGAGAAAGCAAGAACGTCTACCTCATCGATAAACAGTACATACACAACAATAGTATTCAGGTGCTAAATCAATATGCGGTTGAAGGCGCTCGAAAGAACCGTTATGACGTGACGGTACTGGTGAACGGTCTCCCACTAGTTCATATTGAGCTCAAGCGTCGCGGAGTCGATATTCGGGAAGCCTTCAATCAGATCAACCGATACCAGCACGATAGTTTCTGGGCTGGCTCTGGCCTGTATCAGTACATACAGATTTTTGTCATCAGCAACGGTACTTATACGAAGTATTACAGCAACACTGTGCGCGATCAACACATCAAAGAAGCAAGTGGAAACACTCGCATCAAGAAGACATCAAATAGCTACGAGTTCACGAGCTGGTGGGCTGATGCCAACAACAAACCGATCTATGACCTAATGTCATTCGGCAAGACTTTCTTTGCCAAGCACAGCCTTCTCAATATCCTTACCAAGTATTGCGTGTTTACCTCCGACCAGATGCTGCTCACTATGCGTCCTTATCAGATTGTGGCTACTGAACGCGTTCTCCAGAAAATAGTGATGAGCGAGAACCAGAAGACTCTTGGAACAATCGATGCCGGCGGATATGTATGGCATACAACGGGTTCTGGAAAGACACTTACTAGCTTCAAGACAGCGCAGATTGCTTCGAAAATGTCATCGGTCGACAAGGTACTTTTCGTGGTCGACCGTAAGGACCTCGATTATCAGACCATGAAGGAGTACAACAGATTCCAGGAGGGTGCTGCGAACGCGAGCAACTCAACGAAGCAGCTCCAAGAGCGTCTTGAGGATCCGAGTGCGAAGATCATCATCACGACTATCCAGAAGTTGTCCAAGTTCATCAGCTTGAATCCAAACCACTCAGTTCATGACAAGCGAGTTGTGCTGATTTTGGACGAGTGCCACCGTTCCCAGTTTGGTGACATGCATGTGGCTATCAAGAAGGCATTTTCAAACTACAACCTCTTCGGCTTTACTGGCACACCCATATTTGCTGCTAACTCATCAAGTGGAAACAACCCGAATCTTCGTACGACCGAGCAGGCATTCGGAGTAAAACTCCATACCTACACAATTGTGGATGCGATTACAGATAAGAATGTCTTGCCCTTCCGAGTTGATTATGTAAACACCTTTAAGAAGTCGGAGAAATTAGTCGACCGCGAAGTAAGTGCAATTGACACAGAGAAGGCATTACTGGCACCTGAGCGAATTACCAAGATTGCCGAGTACATTCTTGAGCACTTCGATCAGAAAACCCGCCGAAACGAGACTTACACACTCAAGAACAAGCGGGTTTCAGGCTTTAACTCACTGATGGCGACCGCGTCAATTGATGCTGCGAAGCGCTACTACGCCACTTTTAAGGAGCTGCAAAAGGATAAGCCGAGTGATTCTCAGCTGAAGATTGGAATCATCTACAGCTTCGCTCCAAACGAAGATGACGAGGGAGGATTTCTGTCTGAGGAGGAGTTCGAAGCAAGCAATCTCGACGCTTCATCTAGAGACTTCTTAGAAGCAGCAATCAAAGATTACAACGCGATGTTCTCCATGAACTTCGATACATCTTCTGATGGATTTCAGGCTTATTACAAGGACCTGTCTGAGAAGCTGAAGAAGCGCGAGATCGATCTTGTAATTGTTGTAAATATGTTCCTGACTGGGTTCGATTCAACCACTCTGAATACCTTGTGGGTTGATAAGAACCTTCGCCTCCATGGATTGCTACAGGCGTACTCGCGAACCAACCGTATTCTGAACTCGATAAAGACTTATGGAAATATCGTATGTTTCCGAGATCTTGAGCAAGCGACAAATGACTCTATATCTCTGTTTGGCAATAAAGATGCCGGTGGAATAGTCATTCTCAAGCCATTCCGTGATTATTACGACGAATACGCATCTTTGGTTTCAGAGCTCACATCTAAATTTAATCCAGGGGACCTTCCATCCTCCGAGACTGGGCAGCGAGAATTCGTCAATCTCTACAACAAGATTTTGCGCCTTCAGAATATTCTCAAGTCTTTTGATGATTTCAAAGGAAATGAATTACTTCCTGAGCGCACCTTCCAGGATTATCAGAGTACTTATATTGAAATCTACCAAAATCTAAATGGCAAGGGAATTGGAGATAAAGAATCGATTATCGAAGATTTAGTTTTCGAAATCGAATTGGTAAAGCAAGTCGAAATTAACGTGGATTTTATTCTCATTTTGATTCGAGGGCTCCAAGGCGCTTCAGCAAGCGAAAACAAGGAGATAAAGGCGAAGATCAATAAAACTGTTCTTTCAAGCTTCTCCTTACGAAGTAAAAAGGACTTAATCGAGAAATTCATCGAGTCAATTAATAATGATTCAGATGTAGAAGGACAGTGGAGAAAGTTCGTGGAAGAAGCAAAGACTGAGGAACTAGGGAAAATTATTGCTGACGAAAATCTAGATGCTCACGAAACAGTTGCATTTATAAACAAGGCCTTGGCGGATGGAGAGCTAAAGTCGGCCGGAACAGCAGTAACTAAGCTTCTACCGGCAAAGAATATGTTCAGCCCTTCCTATGAGCATAGCCTTCAGAAGTCCATGGTTATTGAGAAGCTCAAGGTTTTCTTTGATCGCTTTTCGAATCTTTAAAAACATACCAGGAATGTAGAGAGATATATTGCCACTAGATCATATTTTGCCCCGCTTTTATTTGAAGAACTTTGCGGATGTAGAGAATAAAGTCTTTCTTAACTCGACCGATGGCTTGGCCCTAAGAAACGTTAAATCCGCAGCAACTATTCTAGATTATTATTCAGAATGCCACATTCAAGATGACTTCGAAAAAAAATTGAATCGTATAGAAACTAGAGTTTCAGGAATAGTAATGAGATTAGCACAAAATAAAGTATGTCTCATATCTGAATCTGAAAAGAAAGATTTGTTCGATTTCATAAAAATGACTTATGCAAGAAGTCCTCGTGGACGTAAGCTCGTGTCCGAAGTCGGAGGTGTACTAAAAGAGCATGAGTACCTAGAAGTAAGGAGTAAGAATCGTTCTGAACCATTTATTTTGCATAGAGATTCCATCACTGAAGATATTGAGGTTCTTTATGATTTTTCACAAATTAACCCGTATGACGAATTGGATTTAGAAGTTAAATCGGTTCATTCACATTCATTTGAGCGCGTGATGAATTCGCGGCCAACTCTTTACGATGATTTCAATTATGAATTATTTTCAGTGGAGAGTGATTTGTTGATTACGGGTGACAGTGCTGTCACGATTTTTAGTGATTCGCCTATCCCGAAAGGGCTTTCAGGGGCGGACCAGATATATTTGCCACTCGGTTCAAAAGTTGGATTGTTCTGCTTCTCAAAGAGACTCAAGAGTGATAATTCAGTTTCAAAATTTAATAGAAATTTGATAGATATTTTGAACTCAAAAATCATCCAAAATTCGCGGAAATTCTTAGTTTCGCACCCTTCGAATCGGGAAGCTATCGAAAAAATATCTATCTGCCAGGATTTTACAGAATTGGATGTTAAGGGTTTTTAGTTACTCAACCAATAAACACTCTCCCCATCCCTCTCCAAAATCCCGTACTCGATCATGTATCTGCGTAATGCAGCGGTGTCAGGGTGGTACTTGGCGATGATCTCGTTGAGTTGCTTCTCGGGGTACTTGGTATCGGGGGAGAGCTCGGAGGCGATGTGGCGCAGGACTGCGAGC
>JACCDN010551275.1_pt1 | contig 11082 bp, 16 predicted proteins | sample 7441691 | NCBI WGS metagenome assembly JACCDN01 (sample SAMN15323439, study PRJNA562643) | freshwater metagenome | isolation source: river surface water | place: USA:Blue River Watershed | collected 2017-08-16
CATTACCAACAGTAGCGAGTGCAGGAGCCGATCAAACGATCTGTGCTCCAACAGCCACCTTAGCTGCCAATACCCCAATCATTGGAACAGGAGCCTGGACAGTAATCGCAGGAAGCGGAGTAGTAACTACCCCAAGTAACCCAAGCAGCGGAGTAAGCGGCTTAACCACAGGAGTAAATACCTTTGTATGGACGATCACCAATGGAACCTGTGCAGCGAGTATAAAAATAATTAGGTTCAGATTCATGTATAAATTTAAATCCTAATCTTTCATATAAATTACCATTACTTATATCTAATTCATTTGATATTATTTCTTTAGTATTAGATATTATTTCTCCTTTATAGTTTTCTTGTATAAAAGATAATAACTCTAATTCCATACCAGATTTGCCATGTAGAACTGGATTACAAATAAGACAAATTTCTTTATTTGAATCCATCCTTAATTTTAAATATTGTCTATTTATTTCAAATTCATTGTCACACTTATCACATTTAAGCTTAATTTTAATATCAGTTTTATTTTTATTATAATCACGACTAATATACTCTATTTCTTTTGGTAATCTATTACTAATCTTATCTGTTATATTATTTTGATATGATAGAATTCTTTTATCAATAACCTCTTTTGCTGAAAAGTGATGATCAGTTCCATACTTTTGGAGTGATTTTTCCTTAATAGAAATTTGTAAATGATCATAGAAATTATCAACGCTTCCCCAATTCTCTGATAATTTTTTAAATTTTAATTTTTTTATTATTTCTTTTTCTTTATCACTTTTATTTAATAATTTTAAAGTTCTTTGTGAAATTATTATTTCCCTATCTGGGTTTATATTAAATGTTTCCTTACTTTTAGATGAAATCTCATCTGATTGTTGTGCCCAATCAACACCATGATTTTCCCTCATGGTTTTATTAAATCTATCTCTTACACTTTTATCTAACATATAATGTTCAACTCCCCATTTCTTTTTAATATTTTCTTTTTCCTTTTCTAAAATTTCTTTAGACTTTTTTGGATTATCTACACCATATTTTTCAAGACATGTTTCTCTCCTCTTCTTAATAAAACATTCCTTTTTACCACATGTTGAACGATATCCACTTTTAAATCCTATAAAAGAAAGATGTTCCCCACAATCACATAATTGTGCATCAATAATATTATTAACAAAATAATAAATTTTCTCTGATATTGGTCTTGTTAATGATTCTCTTAGAATATTTGATTCTAAATATTCTAAAAACTCCCTATTTTTAGGATTTTTTAAAAAAAGACATAAACTCCCTATATTACTCTTAGCCATTTCATCTATTTTCTCTCTCATGAGTTATTATACTATTTTAGTTATATATTAAAAATCAATGATTTGTTTATTAATTTATTTAATATATAGAATAAATTAATATTTATATATGTCAGAATATGTACCTTATCAAGATGGTTATACAATAGAGGAATTCGTTGATTTTGTTTCAAATGAATTAACCATTTCATGTGCCCTACCAAAGACACTACCAGATGCTGAGATTAGAAGGATAGTTGAAACAAAGGCTATGCCTTACTTTTATAGAAATTATCAATATGCTGTTCAAAAAACATACTATATGATTAAAAGAGATGCTTTTTTTACGGAAGAATTTACAAAATATAGATATGTCACCATGCCATGTGAGATTCAATCTGTTATTTATTTATATGAGGTTAGAAGTGAAAGCTTATATCAACTTGGATTAAATACACCAAACCTATCAGTAAACTTAGGTGTCTCAAATCAGCCTTATTTATCAAGTTATGTTACAACAATCGGAGAACTTGGTGTTTATAAAACTATTTTAGATTCTATGTCTGATATGCTAAATCAGTTAAATAAATATACTATGAAGCATCATTATAATCAATTACAACATAGATTACAAATTTTGACTGATGTTAAATATGATGTTGTTGTTGAAGCATATGCAGATATTCCGCCGCAATATTTATTTAAAGATGATTTATTTATTAAATACGTTACTGGATTAGCTAAAGTGCAATTAGGCAATTTAGTTGGGCGATATGACTTCACTCTACCAGGTTCAGTGAAGATTAACAGCGCAGATATTGTATCTCAAGGAAAAGAAGAAGTAAAAGAGGTAGAGGAGGAAATCAAAGGCCAGTCAAATTCGTCTTTCTTCTTTTTAATACGTAAATAAAGGTTTTTCTACACGAAACATCGGTAATTTTAATTTTACATTGATTTGAATTTATTCCATATATATACACTATTTAATAATGGATATGGTGAAGTTATGCCAGGTATGAATTTCTATTGTTCAACTGATGCTTCTTATGAAGCAGCATTTAATGTATTTGTTACCGTAGCAACTACAATTAGACATTAAACATATTCCTGATATTTCATATAAAATATATGAATAGAATCTCGCTTTGTATGATTGTTAAAGACGAATCTAAAGTCATTAGACGTTGTTTAGATTCGGTTAAAAAAATAATTGATCATGTGTTTATAGTTGATACAGGATCAACAGATGATACAATATCTATAATAAATAACTGGATGATAGATAATTCTATACCGGGTCAAGTTATATCAGAACCTTGGAAAAATTTCTCTTATAATAGAACATTTGCTTTACAAAACCTTTTCGAAAACAAGTCTATTGATTATGCGCTAATGATTGATGCTGATGAAATTTTAGTATATGATGCAGATTTTGATGTTAATAAATTTAAGTCTGAATTAAATAAGGATATTTATGATGTTGTTACAAATATGAATGGTTTTGTCTATAATCGACCTACTCTAACTTCTAATAAAAAAAGATATAGATATGAAGGGATTGTTCATGAATTTCTTGCTATGGATGGTGAGAACACAAAAGGTATAGCTAAAGGATTTCATAATTTTCCAATACAAGATGGTAATAGAAATTCACTTGGTGATAAATTTCTAAAAGATGCTAAATTACTAGAAAACGCATTAAATGACGATATAAACGATTTTTTACGGTCTAGGTATACATTCTATTGTGCTCAATGTTACCGTGATGCTGGTGAGGGGGAATTAGCTTTAAAGTACTATAAAATGAGATCTGAGCAAGGATTTTGGCTTGATGAAGTATATATTAGTCTATATTCAATTGCAAATATTAAAAGAGATATGGGTGCTTCAAATGAAGAAGTTATAGGTTTATATCTAAAGGCTTATGAATGTAATCCTAATCGCGTTGAAGCACTATATTCAATAATTCATTTATGTAGAATATCTGGATTAAATCATATTGGGTATATGATTGGTTCAAAGGCATTAAATATGACTTGTCCAGAATCTGCACTTTTTGTTGATAAATGGATGTATGATTATGGTGTTTTAGATGAGTTTTCAATTGTTGCATATTGGTCAGATCATATTATTGAGTCTAAAGAAGCATGCGATAAACTCCTACTAGAGAATAAATTCCCAGAACATTATAGAGATAGAATTAAATCTAATTTACAATTTAGTAAAGATAGATTAGGAATATAAATATTGTTCATATTTCTCTTCATCTGAAATATCTATTTGTAAGTTTACTTCACCAAAAGATGTTTTGAACTCAACAGTAACTAGGTGAAAAAATTTATAATCTTCATCATTTAAAATATTTTCTAAAGCTTGATCTCTATTTTCTTCTATGGAAATTTTCGGACCACACTCAATTTTAATGTCTAAATCATATTTTAATTTCTTTTTTAAGAAATTTTGAATTTGTAGTGCATAAAATTTTTCATCTTTTCTCGCTCTTTTAAACATAAATACGGAGAAGATTACAAGTCTAATTATATAATGATGATTAATTTCGCCAATATCCATTTTCATATTTTTTATATATAGAATATGTTGAAAAGATGGAATAATTTTATTATAGAAGCAAGTGAAGAAACTATTGTATCTAAAAAAATTCAATTTTTAAAAGATATTTTTATTGATTTAAGTGGTGATGGATATGAAGTTGATGTTAAATTAGATAGAATTTATGGTCGCAGAAAAGCGTATGGAAATGATAGATTAACAATATGTGTTTCGATATTTGATAAATATACAAAGGGTAGTCCAGAATCGGTAATGAGTAACGAAATCTATAATAGAGAAGAAGTTAAATCTATAATTGATGGATTAGCAGCAAATGGTATCATTCCTATATCAACAATAGGCGGTTATTATGATGGAAAAAGATATTTAAATATTCAATTTAATAGATATGGAAAGACACGCACAATTCCAAATAGCATGCTGTAAAATATACTATTCCATTAAAATACCTCTAGAAGTCAATTGCTATTTCTAATAAATAAAGCGTAATATCATGAGATATAGTTTTATCCATTAAAAAATTCCTCTTCTGTTTCGTATTAATTACAATATCTTGATCGTATCTAAAATTATTGTCAATAATTCTAGGTGTGTAATCAGGTAAATTTTTCTCACAATATTCAACTAAATAGCTTCTAATTGATAATATTGTCCTTTTATTATTTGTTTTATTCTGCTCTACTAATTTTTGGCCAATTATACCCTCACTATCTTCTTCTACTCTTATTATAATTAAAAAATAATCACTTTTTTGTTCTATTTTAAAATAATACTTATCTATATCTTCTATTCTACCTACAAGAGTTTTGCTAAATCCCTCTAATATTTTCTTAGCTTCTGTTGGATCAACCTTATCTTTATTTTCTACTTTATCATAGACAATTCTAAGATGTAATCCGACAAATTCATCGCTATGATTGGTATTTGATATTGATCCATCTCTCTGAGATGTTAAGAATTTTAATTTTGGATACATTATTCTTAATCGTAAAACACATTCATGAAAAATAATAATTTCATCAGAGTTTTCTTTAAATCGAATGCTACCATCATAAAAATAGTCATCAGCTTTCGCTATATACTTTCGAAAACTAACATCTGTATACGGATTGAAAACTTTGAAGGCTTGTCTTTTACTTGTCTTACCTCCATTAGCATCCATATACATATGACTAAAATTGCAGTCATAATCACAATCTAATAAATCCTGAAACACATCAATTATTTCTTGATTTTCGACATAATGATATTCGGAATTTTCTAAACTTTCATTAATTTTTGAAAATTTTCTCATGCTACAAAATATTGTTTTTTAATAGTAATGATATTGCCATTCATTATTACCTCTCTATTTTGAAATAGTATGGAATTTTTTGTTCGACTATCAACGAAACATAGATAATCTGTTTTATATTGCTTTACATTACCTGAACTTTTAATAGTCCAGTTTATATTATCATTTTTCGCATCAATTAAAGGCTTTACTTGGCAAGTATGAGTTCTATTTCCTATTTTGAAAGTTATATCTATTCCTAGAATAAGATCTTCATATGAACCATTTCCTGACTTTATAGGATCAATATCTAAATTTAGTTTAGATTTAATAACACTTTTTATTTTTCCTATAGCTATTAATTCATTTAAATCGCCATAATGTTCAGAAATTTTTAATAATCTTAATATCTCATTAAAATCACTTGTACCAACTTTAAATAATTCATCTTTCTTTGTTTTGATTAAATTAATTATATCATCAAAATTCTTTAAATTAAATGTTCTAACTAGATGCTTTAAAACCATTACATTAGTGCTGATTTTATTAATTATTGATATTTCTCGACCATTTTCAAAAGGTAAATTACATATAAAAGTCATGATAGAATATCTCTTTAAATAATCCTTATACATATCATTTAAAATTAATACTACTTCATCTTTATATCTTAAGAATTGTTCTCTCGTTATAGAAAATCTTTCTAGATCATAGCTTTCTGTTAGGAGTGTAAATTTTTTCATACTTCTTATATATTAAAAGTTAATAATAAATTTAGTTTAGGGAATTATGATATACAAATATATACATGTAAATAAATGTATTACAAATGGCAAAAGACAGAATGATAACATTTCGTATGAATGTTGATACCATTGAAAGATATAAAAAATTTTGCGAAGAAAATTCTTATACTTTTTCAAAGCGAGTTAGACGACTAATTGAAATGGAGCTAGAACGATGGGAGAAATATAAACTTGATAAAATGAAAGAAGAAATTATTAAAAAAACATTTGGTGATAGATAATTAGATTTTCTATTTAAAGGGGCATGATGATATTTTATATATAATAAAATGAAAAAATATATAGAAAATTTTGATAATATTTATTCGATTGATATAAATGGAAATATTAAAAATGAATTAAGTGGTAAATATTTGACCCCAAACTACTCAGGTGACTACCCAAGAATAAAATTATCAAAAAATAATAAAGATTATGTATTTTCTATACATAGATTAGTGGCTGAAAATTTTTTATCAAATACAGAAAATAAAATGATAATAAATCATATTGATGGTGATAAGAAAAATTTTAAACTTTCCAATTTAGAATTTTGTACTCATAAAGAAAATATGAAACACGCATTTGAGACAGGTTTAAAAAAGATTAGATATAGGGGTTCTTATAAGCTTAGTGAAAAAGATGTTGTTGATATTTATAAATCAAATAAATCTCTATATGAACTATCAATAGAATATAATATTACAAAATCTTCTGTACATAATATAAAGAATAATAAAACTTGGAAGAACCTAGATAAAAACTCGACAAATCTATCAACATTAAAAAAGATATCAGATAATAATTTATTTGATTATGAATACTCAAAAGAAATAATTAATCACCCGAACTATAAAATTGATATAAATGGATATGTAATTAACATTAAAACTAATAAATTAGTAAAATCAGTTTTAGATAAAAATTACTTTAGAATTAATCTAAATAAAAAAAACTATTTTATTCATAGGCTAGTAGCAATTCATTTTATTCCAAATGAAGATAAAAATAGAAATATTGTAAATCATATAGATAATATTACTACAAATAATAATGTAAATAACTTGGAGTGGTGTAATACATCAGAGAATGCCAATCATTCTATAAAAAATAATTTTAGAGAAATAGTAAAAGGAGAGAATATAGGAACCTCTAAACTAACAAGTGAAGATGTTCTAAGTATTTTTAAGTCAACTAAAAGTTATAGCAAAATATCTATTGAATTTTCAATATCCATAGCAACGATAAGTATGATTAAAAATAAAAATATTTTTTTGTGTCAAACCAATATTTTGTGGGCAAGTTTCGCCAGCTCATGGATTCCAATAAAAACAGACACTGGCTGGAAGTGGCTCACACGGATTAGAGAAGTTTTAGTTTCTGATGATGGTAAAAAATATCGCGTTTTTATTCGTAAAGAATACCGTTATCGGAAGTCATTTATTAATCAATTAAATAATTAAAATAAAAAGATATGTTACTAACATTTACATTTTTTGCCAATACCATGTTACCTGCTGCTGCGGATATGAAAGGACTACTTTCTTTGCTGGCAGAACATGGTGGAAGTATTATTAGTAGCAATGATTTACATCCTGACTTGATTGCTCAAGCGAGAGCAAGCAACCGAATGTATGTAGATGAAAATTCTCTTGGTTATGTTTGGGAACCACCATTTGCAGGTAGATTCCCGATGACTGAAAATGAGTTTGAATTGTTTGAGCGATGTTATCCGATAGAAGTAGAACTACCAGCAGACCTAACTTTTGAAAATCTAATGAAAAGGATGAACCGAAGCGGAAGGTAGCAGTTGCAGGTAACGGTTTGCGGCTTGCCGAAGTGCCGCACAGCAGAAACTTCGGATTTGAGCAAGAACTTCTTGCGGCATTTTGGCAAACCGCTGTTATGCGTATGTGCCGACTTGTTTAGCAGAATGTTCATTTGGAAACGGAATAGAAATTTTTAATTAAACCATAACGAAATGACAAAAGATTGGACAGGAAATAGCAACAGCATCTATAAGACTTTAGGTGCAAGCAACCATACTGACAAAGAAAGGCAGAATGAAGATTATTACGCAACAGACCCAAAAGCAGCCGATTTGCTTTTAGAACTTGAAACATTTGCCCCTGATATTTGGGAGTGTGCTTGTGGTGAAGGACATTTAAGCAAGGTATTTGAAAAGGCTGGGCATAAGGTAAAAAGCACCGACCTAATGGATAGGGGCTTTGGTGAAACAGGAATAGATTTTTTGAGTATTGATAATTTGGAATGGAACGGAGATATAATAACAAACCCACCATACAAATATGCACAGGAATTTATTGAAAAGGCGTTGCAGATTATACCCAAAGGAAACAAGGTAGCAATGTTCTTGAAAATACAATTCTTGGAAGGCAAAGGACGAAAAAAACTATTCCTATCAAATCCGCCAAAGACCGTTTATGTTTCAAGTTCTCGGCTGCTTTGTGCAAAGAACGCTGAATTTGAAAAAATGATTGCTGGCGGAGGGAGTGCTGTTGCTTATGCTTGGTATGTGTGGCAAAAAGGCTTCAATGGAACGACAGAACTCAAATGGTTTAATTAAAAATTTCAAACGATAATGTCAATTGAAGCACGTCAGTAAGGCATTACGCATAACGTTTTGCGGCTTTGTGTCTGTTTGCCCCTTGCACAATGCTTCAATTTAACGACAAACTTAATGGGGCAAATAGCACAAAACCGCTGTTAGTAGCTGGCGGGATTTTCAGCACTAAAGTTTAATTGGAACACTAAAGAAAGTTTTTTAAAAATACGAAGCGAGGGAAAAATATATCACGATGATTGGATGAATAACGGATTACCTGGCAAATCGGTGCAACTGATTATTGCAGACCCACCATATTTTGAAACCAAAGGAGAGTTTGATTTTGTTTGGAATACTTTTGAAGATTACCTGCAAGATGTAGAACGCTGGGCAATAGAATGTAAAAGGGTATTAGCTGAAAACGGAACGCTCTACCACCACCTGATCCACCAGATCCAATTGAACTGGAAGATACAGCGCTTGATGCTACTGCATTAGATGCCATAGACATATTGTTCGAAAACATTGATTCAAATGATCGAATCTGAAAAGAGTTTCTTTTTTTGATAAGCTCATTATGCTTCATAATCATTTCCTGTTCTAAGAGAATGTTCTGAAGTTCTAACTCCTTATTAGTCCTTTTCTTTTCTTCAATATCTGCATATATTTCCTCTAAAGATTTTGCAATAAACTATATATTAATTTTTATTTTGTAAAATAATCACAACACCATCATCTTTTGGATAAATCATTTCATCTTCACCCATTGCTCTAAAATATTCTACTTCAGCTTTTAAATTAAAACCGAGATTCATTCTTTTCATAAAATTATTAATTTCCTCTCTACTTTTATTAATTTTAGCTTTTGACGGTGCGCTATTTCTTATATCCATTTTTGTAGATTTTTCATTGGCTAATAAATGAATAGCGCAAACAAATTTGTTTGCGGAGCCAAATTTAGTTGACCCAATCTCTCGATCCCAATAATCTTCAGGAAATCTATAATTAACATAACCAAAACTTATTAAATCTAACTCAAATCCTAAATCAGTTATATCAGTTAACATATCACGTAAATCTTGCTCATCCGGCATTTTATACAATTGATAATAAAAATCCATTTGTTCTTTAGCGATATCAATCATCCAATCACTATTACTAGAGCTATATCTCCTATGTAGAACAGGTGATGCTAACGAATCTAACCATCTTAATTCATTTAAAATTTCATTTTTAAGATAGAAAGGTGTATTTATAATATCGTCATTTTTTCTTATTAATAATAATATTTTATATCCTTTTTCAATCAAATATTCTGCTGCAAATATAGTATTTGGATAAGTCTCTGATGGATTTTTTAATTCCTTCCAGCCTTTAGTATATCTTATCTCTGAGATAAGCTTATTATAATTGAAAGATTGACTCTCTTTTATAAGCGAATATCTATTTAAAAATCTCATATAACTATATATTAAATTCTATTTCATATTTAATAAATCATTATACATTTCTCTTGTCCATTCACATCTTACTGACATAGTTTTAGCCTCAACTTTAACACTTGTGAGTTTCAAATTGATCGACGGTTTACGTAAACTTTGTATCTTTTTTATTTTCTCAACTAAACTCATTTGAAATATAGTTTAAATTAATTAAAAGTTTGGATTTCCTAAAATCATCTCTGGGTCGGTCTTCTTACCATCCTCCAATGTTCGCTGATATAAATCATTACCAAGATAAACAACTTCAGATTCAGGAAATAATTTTCTAACATCCCTAATAGATAATCTTTTTAAATTTCTACTTAATAATTTAGCAGGGTTTCCAGATATTTCTATCCAGGGCATGATAATGGGGTTGAGTCTAAAAAATATTTATTGAAAAGACTTATTTCTCTACTTAGGAAAAAAGGTACTGGTTTGAAAAAATCTATATCTAAAATAAAGAAGATAACATCTCCACCTTTTTTGGTGGTGAGAATAAAAAAAATTAAAAATATGGAACAAATATTAATTCTACTCAGAATAATAGAAGCAATTAACAACAATAAAAGGAAAGGAAAATATTAAAACAAAATTAATCTAGATATTTAAATTTAAACAAATCATCTGCTACATCAGATAGAAACTCTGGAGCATCAATAATTGGTTCATCAGATTGCATGATCGATTCTCCGGAAAAATAACCTTGTTCTATATACCAATTTAGAACTGATTGATATACTTTTTCTTTAAGTTCGGGTGTTTCATCAAAAGAAACACTCCCATGTTTATATTTTACTATTTTAAGATGCGTCTCCTCCATTTTTTTCTGATTCTAGTTTATTTATCTTATCTCTGACCTCAGCAGCTACTTCATAATCTTCATTAGCTATTGCATCCTGCAACATCTTTTTTAGATCATCGATAGACATTAAACCTTTTTTCTTTTTTCTCTTTGGTTTATCATTTGTTGTTGATACAGATCCATCCTCATTGGTTGTAACTCCACAAGATGATAATACTTCTTCTGTTACATATAATGGGCAATCAAATACCAAAGATAGTGCAATTGCATCACCAGCAGTTGTTTCGATTTCAACATCATCAACTC
>JACCDN010971950.1_pt1 | contig 11082 bp, 9 predicted proteins | sample 7441691 | NCBI WGS metagenome assembly JACCDN01 (sample SAMN15323439, study PRJNA562643) | freshwater metagenome | isolation source: river surface water | place: USA:Blue River Watershed | collected 2017-08-16
AATGATCGGTTTGCTCGCCTTTGCGGCAATGGTGCTCTTCCGTCTGCTCTCGAAGAAAAGCGCAAGTCAGCAACCGACCCCAGCCTTTGCCGGGCCTATGGAAAGGAGCAGTATTCCTGAAGTTGGTTCCAATCTCGGGTCGGCACCTCAGCCTGTAAATTGGCAGTCTGGATCCGCGCCGGCGATTCCGGCCGACTTTGATACGGCGGGTTTCCTGCGACACGCAAAAACGAATTTTTTGCGCATGCAGGCGGCCTGGGATAAAGCTGATGCGCAAGATATTCGGGAGTTCACGACGCCAGAAATGTTTGCGGAACTGAAAATGCAACTTACCGAGCGCGGCGCATCAGCGAATCATACCGATGTCGTTAGCCTTGACGCGGAGTTGATGGGTGTGGAAACGGTCGCTGATGAACATCTCGCCAGCGTGCGTTTCAATGGCATGGTGAAAGAAGACGAGCAAGCTTCTGCCGAAGCCTTCAATGAGATTTGGGTGCTCTCCAAGCCGGTGAGCGGTAACGGCGGGTGGCTGCTGGCAGGAATACAGCAAGCCTGATAGTAAATGCTGGCGTCATTGCCGGCGGGAAGTACATCGTATGTTTAGCAGCAAAAGCCGTTCGCGGGTAACTGCGAACGGCTTTTTGTACATGGCTGTCTGATTTTCTTTTCCTTTTTGTGACGAACAAGCGCATGACTGCCCAGACCCGCGCCTCATTACCTGAATTGGCTTCTTACGTGCTGGCCGCAGCCGGATTGCTTCTCGTGCTGCAGGGCGGATTACTCGCTGCACTGTATGCGGGTTTGTTGGTTTTCGCGCTTGTACACTTGCTCGCCCCGCGGTTGAGTGCCTCATTGGACACCCAACGGTCGCGCCTGGTCGCAGTCGCGGTGCTCGGTTCCGCAATTGTCTTGCTGCTCACTGCGATGGTGTGGGGGGCGGTGAGTTTTTTCCTGTCAGACGCAGGAAGCTTGCCGGTCCTGTTAAAAAAAATGGCAGATCTGATTGATCAGTCGCGCTCTCAGATTCCCGGCTGGCTGGCCGCCTATCTGCCTCAAAGCGCAGAGGCTTTGCAGCAATCTTTTGCGCACTGGATCCGCGACCATGCGTCGCAAGCGACAGACCTTGGAACGCAGATGGGCCGCTTGATTGTCCACCTGCTGGTCGGTATGGTCATAGGCGCGATGGCAGCCTTGTATGACACCACGCATATTCATCACTACAAACCCTTGTCAGCGGCATTGCATCAGCGCATCGTGCGCCTGCATCTGGCCTTCAAGCAGATCGTTTTTGCTCAGGTCAGAATTGCAGGCATCAATGCGATTTTTACCGGGATTTTTCTCGCGCTTGTGTTGCCTATGGCGGGGATTGATTTGCCCTTCGTGAAGACCATGATACTGATCACCTTCATAGCCGGACTATTACCGGTGATTGGCAATTTGATTTCAAATACGGTCATCGTGGTGATCAGCTTGTCTCACTCGCTATCGACAGCCGCTTTTGCGCTCTTGTTTCTTGTCACGATACACAAGCTCGAATATTTCTTGAACGCCAAAATTATCGGTACCCAGATCAATGCAAGGGCTTGGGAACTTCTCATCGCAATGCTGATCATGGAGTCGATGTTTGGCATACCGGGGGTCATTGCTGCCCCGGTTTTTTATGCTTATCTGAAGACCGAGCTAGTCGCTCTGGGCCAGGTCTGAGCAACGTAAAACTGCCGAGCAGTTTCATTTTTTGTTGGGCTCGTCCGGCGTCGCAATCGATGCGATGATATCTACGGGCCGGGATGATCGCTTGCGCATTCGCAAATTCAGCATTTCAACAGTGACCGAGAACAGCATCGCGCTGTAGATGTAGCCTTTGGGGACATGCGTGCCGAAGCTTTCGGCGATCAGCACCACGCCAATTGCAACCAGGAAGGACAGCGCGAGCATCTTGATGGTCGGATGGGCGGACACAAACTGTCCAATCGGCCTAGCAAACACCATCATCAGTCCAACGGAGGTAACGACTGCGGCTACCATCACGGCCACTTGATCGACCATCCCGACCGCCGTAATAATGGAATCAAGCGAGAACACGATGTCAATCAGCATGATCTGCACGATGATGGAGACAAATGAGGCGTGGACAATGTTTCGCTGTGTCTCATGCGCGCCCTCCATAGATTCATGAATTTCGCCCACGCTTTTCCATATCAGGAACAGTCCGCCGAGCAGTAATACGATGTCACGACCCGAGAATGGCTGGCCGAAGACCGTAAACAGCGTAGCCTTCAATCCAACGATCCAAGCCAGAATCATCAGCAAGCCAATACGCATGAACATGGCCCCGAACAGACCGATTTTTCGGGCTGTTTCGCGCTGATGCGGCGGCAGTTTGTCAACCAGGATCGAGATGAAGATGATGTTGTCGATACCCAGAACCAGCTCGAGTGCCGTCAGCGTTAAAAAAGCCAGCCAGATTTGTGGGTCGGACAGCAACTCAAGCATGGGAGGTTCTCCGAAAAAGACGTCGTCATATTGAATCGGTGAAGTTTACCAGCGGGCTTTTGCGGGCAGGCATCTGCAGGCGCTCAAAAAACCAGAGATAATCGAATGATGAGTTCGTAAAACTGGAAAGGTCCTCTCAGTGAGCCTGAATTTTCGTCATCTGCATTACTTTTGGGTCGTGGCCAAAGAGGGCAGCATCACCCGTGCCGCCGAACGTCTTGGCCTGGCCGTCCAAACAGTGAGTGCTCAGCTCTCGCAGCTGGAGAAATCCATCGGCAAATCTTTGTTCAAACCCCAGGGACGACGCCTTGTCCTGACCGAGGCCGGCGCGCTTGCGTTGCGTTACGCTGATCAGATTTTTCTCCTGGGTGAGCAACTTCAAGATGCGCTGAGTACCAGTGATGTCGATCCTGTGATGCGCCTGACCGTAGGCATTTCCGATTCCCTGCCCAAGCTGATTGCTTCCCGGCTGCTCGAGGCAACGCTTACATTGCCTCAACGAGTCAGATTGGTTTGTTATGAAGAGCAGTTCGAGTCACTGCTCGGTAAGTTGTCGGTACACAAACTGGATGTGATGCTGACGGACAGGCCGGTACCTCCGGGTTCGTCCCTGCGCGTGTTCAGCCACTTGCTCGTGGAGACCGAGACCAGTTTGTTTGGTATACCAGCACTTGCAGAGAAATATATGCCTGGATTTCCCGGCAGTCTGAGCGGTGCTCCCCTGCTTCTGCCGACACGCAACAATGCGATTCGCGCACGTATCGATTACTGGCTTGAAAATCATGATCTACATCCGGATCTGATCGGCGAGTTCGATGACAATGCCTTGTTGCACACGTTCGGCCGTGCGGGTCGAGGATTGTTCCCGGCGCCGTCTGTGCTTGCTGATGATGTGCTCAAACAGTTTGGTGCAGTACCTGTCGGTCCCATGTCTGAGGTGACGGAGCAGATTTATGCGATCTCCAATGAGAGGAAAATCAAACATCCTGCAATAGAAGCAATTCTGAAGGCAATGCACAAAGATGTTTTGTAAGACGTCCAGCACGAGAGGTAAAAATGAGCCGGCGCAGTCTGGCGCTTCAGGCACAAGATTCTGAAAACAAGCTGTCGTCTTGCCGTCAAGCGTGTGCCAAGTGGCGTTCCTGACAAATGAGCGCACAACCAATGTGGACGCAATCTGGTCCCGAGCAGGTGGCCGTTAAAACAAAATCGCCCGCATGTGCGGGCGATTTTTTTGAGTACATGCCTGGATGAATTACTTTTGCTTCAATTCGATTTCAAATTGCGCAAACCACGCTGAAATATTGTCAATATCTTCGTCGGACAGCGGCTTGGCGATCACGTTCATCACCTCATTGTGACGTTTGCCGTCGCGGAATTGTCTCAATTGGCTTGCAAGATATATTTCTGGCTGACCCGCCAGCGATGGGGTGCCGGGCATTTTCGAGAGGCCATTTTCGCCATGACACATAAGGCAGCTTTGAGCGGCTTTTTCGCCAGCTTTCAAGTCAGCGGAGGCGGGCAGGGAAACGCAGGCCAAGGTCAGAAGCGTAGTAAAGAGTACGGCTGATTTCATGATTTGAATCTGAATGAGTTAAGTGATGAAGGTGATACGTTAAATCAGGTCGGCGCTTGAATAAAACTGCAAATCATTGCGGCAAAAATGGCACCAGGCCCTTGATTTTGCTGGTCCCCGCGTCGCACAGCTGCGCTGGTTCGCAATAAAACAGAGATTGATCAGCGCCCGTTTAAAACAAAATCGCCTGCCACGTTAACACGGGACAGGCGATTTGCATTACAGCGACCAGGCTTGTGGCCTGGCCGCGTTCAGGTACCTCTTAGTTCGCCGTGTAGGTGATGCGATAGATCGCACCAGCGTAGTCGTCGGACACGAGGATAGAACCGTCAGGCATGTTGGCAACGTCCACTGGGCGGCCGATAGCGCGCTTGGTGTCTTTGTCCAGGAAGCCTTCAGCGAAGATTTCCGCCTTGCCTGCAGTACCGTCTTCTTTCAGAGGAACGAAGTTGATCAGGTAGCCGCTAGGCTCGGTACGGTTCCATGAACCGTGCGATGCCACGAAAACGCCGCCCTGATACTTCTTCGGGAAAGCCTTGCCAGTGTAGAAGGACATGCCCAGCTGAGCCTGGTGTGCAGGGAACTCAACTTGTGGGAACACAGCATTTGCTGGCTCAACCATGTCTTTCAGTTCAGGCGCTGCAGGCGAGCCTGCAACTTTGTACTTGCCGTTCCAGTAAGGGAAGCCGAAGTGCTGGCCAGCCTTGGTGATACGGTTCAGTTCGCCCGGAGGAACATCGTCACCCAGACCATCCACCTGGTTGTCAGTGGTCCAGATTGTCTTGTCTTTCGGGTTGATGTCGATACCAGCTGGGTTACGCATGCCCATTGCATACACTTCCTTGCCGGAGCCATCAAATGGGTTCAGACGGATAACGCCACCAATACCAACCTTGTTGTACAGGTCGATCTTGTCTTTTGGTTGGACGTTGTATGGCTGACCCAGGGTCACGTACAGTTTGCCGTCATCAGCAACGCGGCATACGCGGCCAGTGTGGTTGTATGACTGCTCTTCAACAGGAATCAGGCCGCCTTCTTTGACAGCGGTGATCACTGCAACGTCCGGACCTTCGTAGAAGTATTCGGCAGCTGGGAAGTTCAGAACGCGGTTCGATTCTGTAACGATCAGGAAGCCGTCTTTAGTCCAGCAAACGCCGTTCGGGTTCTTGAACTTGATCGAAGGAGCGAATGGCTTGACTTCATCAGCGGTCATGTCGCCGTTACGGTCTGTAACAGCCCAAACCGTGGTCTTGCGTGTGCCGACAAACAGCATGTTGGTCGAAGGAGCAACTGCCATGTAACGCGCGTCAGGAACGACAGCGTACAGTTCGATCTTGAAGCCTTCTGGCAGCTTGATCTTTTTCAGGTTGGCCTTGAGCTGGTCAACATTCTTGCCGGTCTGGGGAACGGTAGGAATGTCGATTGCTGTGTCGGTGTTTTTCATTGCCGAGATCTTTTCCAGATTCTCGTCTTTCGCAAAGCTGGATGCGGAGAACGCAACGAGCATCGCCGATGCCAGAACGCTCTTTACAAATACATTGGATGTAGCCAAGTTTAATCTCCGATTGGTTTTTTGTTGACTGAGTGATAAACCACGTGACCCAAGCAAAACTTTCATTTATGTTTTAACAACAAAAGTTTGAAAGATTCGCACTGCTTCCTAGTTGGGCTTTGGAATATAGAGTTTGCGCTGATCAGGCCACAAGTGAATTTTTTTCACCAATGAGCTTGGCATGCGAAACTTGTGCTTTAAGTATCAACAATGTCTCAAAGCTCTCGCAATTTTGACAAAAAACCGCCTGCACACATAACCTGTGTGCAGGCGGTTTGATCTGATCGCCAGCTTCGTTCAGTGGATCACGACGCCCCAGGGCATTTCGCCCACTTTCACTTCGCCTGATGCGGTTAGCCGCTCCGTATCAATCACCGTCACCGAGTTCGACCGACCATTGGCAACATAGAGCTTTTTCCCATCGGGCGTGATGGCCATATTCCATGGACGTTTGCCCACCGGGATGGTTGCAAGGATAGAGTTGTCTGACGTGTCGATAGCCGACACAGTGCCGTCTTTGCCGTTGGAGATGTAAACGCGTTTGCCATCGGGCGCCATGGTGACGCCGTTGCAGAAGTTCCCCGTCTTGATTTCCTTGATCACCTTGCGAGTGGCCACATCGATCGCATATACGGTGCTGGCAATCTCCGAGGCTACATAGGCCACCTTGCCATCCGGACGAAAGGCAATACCACGTGGACGACTGCCTACTTTCACCGAGCCGATCTGCTTGCGCTTGCGCACATCAATCACATCAACGCTATCGGCTTCCTCCGCCGACACGAACATCAATTTGCTGTCGGGACTGAATACGGCATGCTCAGGATTTTTTCCTTTAGTCTTCACGGCAAACATTTTGCGACCCGTGGCTGTCGAAATGAAATTCACCGAGTTGCTGATTTCCGAGGCGGCTGCTACCCATTTGCCGTCAGGAGAGATCGATACGCCCTCCGGTGATTCGCCCAAATCAACGGTGCCGGATACCGAACGTTCCTCGAGATTGATTTTGACCAGCACATTATTTGGCTGATCACTGACATACAGAGTTTTGCCATCAATGGACACGGCCAGACCGCGGGGCTTGTCGCCTGCCTTGATTTCGCTGACAACCGTGTCGGTCTCTGTATCGATGACCGACAACGTTCCCGATTTCTCGTTAGGGACGTAGGCAAAAGGTGCTGCCAGCAAGGCAGCGGGTATGCAGAGCACTGCAAGTGCCAACGTCGACGCGGAAAATGAAGAAAGATTTTTTTTGAATTGCATGGATATGCGCCTCTATTCAGTAAATTCAGATAAATGCCGGATTCAGGGAGAGACCGCGTAAGCTAAGCCATTTTGGCGAGCCAGCCCAGACAAACAGCGCTGGGCTATGGACACCTAAGCGATTGAGCCTATTTTTTCAGCCACAGTTTTCCCAAATTTTTATACCCGATGCGTCCCCAAGGATAAAACGGCATGCAAAGGATAACTCATGGTGCTCCCTGCAGCGGCCTCAAACGGCCGCCAAAAATAATTTTCAAATTCGGGTACGATGGCATGGCCATCAAGGCGCGGCGTTGCAGCCAAGCCCAATCTTGCCGGTCGCGCCGCTCATTCCGTTATTTTTTGAAAGATTTTGATGTCCGAACATTTCACCGAACATGACTGGCGGCGCTTTCTCACTAGCATAGGAGAAGACCCGGATCGGCCAGGGCTGCGGGAAACCCCGGCGCGCGTGGCAAAGGCCTGGATGGCCTGGACATCTGGTTATAACCAAGACCCGGCTAATGTGCTCAAGACCTTCGAAGATGGTGCTGAGGAATACAACGAGCTTATCGTCGTCCGTAACATACCCGTTTACAGCCATTGCGAGCATCATCTGGCGCCGTTTTTTGGCAAGGCGACCGTTGGCTATATGCCCAATGGCAAAATTGTCGGTCTATCTAAGCTGACACGTCTGGTCGAATGTTTTTCACGCCGCCTGCAGGTGCAGGAACGTATGACCATACAGATTGCCAATGCCCTGATGGAAACGCTGGAACCCAAGGCCGTGGGTGTCGTCGTGCGCTGCCGGCATCTGTGTATGGAAAGTCGGGGCATACGTACAGCGGGTGAGGAAACCGTGACCTCGGCGATGCTGGGAGAATTGCAGCCCAATCTCGCCATGCGAACCGAATTCCTGGATCTGGCGCGAGAGGATTTGGGTCGCTGGTAGATTTTTTAAGTATTTGCTGAACGCACTCGCGTTCAGCTTTTCTTTTTCGCGACTTTCTTCCCAGGCGATTTTTTTACAGCAGCCAGCATGGTTCCGCGACAGTTGGCTGAGCCGCAGCGGCATGCGTAAGCTGCCTTGAGCGCCTTGCTCATTTTTTCTTCAATCACCAGCCCGTAGTCATAAAACAGCTCCTCGCCACGCGAGATATCGCGCAGCGCGTGAATGTAGACGCGCCCTTTTTCTTCCTGCGCTTCGCAATTGGGCTCGCACGCATGGTTGATCCAGCGCGCATCATTACCTTGATCACCGCCATCGATCAGCTTTCCGCTTTCCAGACTGAAAAAAAACGTGTGATGGGGATTGTTCGGGTCCAGTCCGAAACGTTTCTCTGCCTGTGCTTCGGTAATTCGCTTGCCCGCATACTCAATAATCTTTGCACCGGCAGGAATTTTACGAGTCGCAAACACGCCATTGCCATGAATGGCCGAGTGCCTGACGCGTATGTGCGTATCCGCCAGTAATAACTGCGATGGTGTAGGTGGGCTGCCTGATTTCATGGAGTGAGGTCGATGCCAGGGTGATAGTCATTGTTGGTTTTGTTTCGTCAACAACGCAGATAAAGATCTTTGTTGGCGTAAGCGTCGGATGATAGCTTGTGATGACCAGATGACACAAGGAATGCCTTTGCGATAGCAGCTGCAATGCTCGCAGAGTGGGCATTTTTTCCTCGAGAGCGGTATTTTTTTCTAACCCTGCGGCCCTATTCAGCAGAGGTGTCTTGTTGTCTGTTCGTGGCATGTGATTTGCAGAGCAGTGCAGGCTTTTTCCATCAATAGCAAGGAGAAATCTATGCCCATGCATCAAATTAAGTCAGGTGTCGCCGGAATTTTCTTTGGATTGGTCAGTGCAGCACTTCTGATGAATTCCCTGACCGTTCATCCCCAAGAGAAAGCAGGCAAGCCTTCCGGATCGCAAAGCAAGGAAACTTCATCCGGCGCATCCCAGACCAAACTGAATCAATCCGATGAGCGAATGATGAAGCAGCTCGCGCAGATGCAGCTCTCCGAGATTGCTCTGGCCAAGCTGGCGAAGGAAAAAGCCCAGAGCAATGAAGTTAAAAGCTTTGCCAATAACATGCTCGACGATCACATGAAAGCGCATGATGAGCTGAAGCAGCTCGCCCAGTCCAAGGGGGTGAGTTTGCCTGTGGAGGCAGATCGCCAGCAGCAGTCAGCAGAGAAAAAACTGGCAGCGCTCCCGGGGGATAAATTCGACCGCCAGTACATGAATCATGAAAGCACGCGCACCCTCAAGCACACACACCGGTTGCTTGAGCGCATCCACAGCAAGGCAGAGGATGCGGACTTGAAGACCTATGCCAGCAAAATCATCGCGACCGTAGAAACCCAACAGCAAATGGCTAACGATACCCGTAAAAATCTCAGGCCAACCAGCGAGGGTAAAAGTGGTGTGGGTAAATCCGAATCATCAGGATCCCCAGCATCGTCAGGCGCATCCGGTGAATCTGGTGCCGGGGGTGGAGCCGGTAAACTGGGCGGAGCGTACGATTCAGGTACTCCGGGTGGTGCCCCGGGTGGTGCTCAAACGCCTCGCCAGTAAGCCCCGGGCAGGCCTGGACAGTAAGCTTTGGGTACAATGACTGCCTTCCGGCTGCACGGCGATGAGTTTGCATCGCCGGCTCTGCCCACTTTTTACCGGGCCTGCCTTCATGCTGCGACTCACCGATGTACATCTTCCGCTTGATCATCCCGAGCACGCATTGAAAGAAGCCGTGCTCGGCAGGCTCGGCATTGCTGCCGATCATCTGCGGGCCCTGCATATCTTTCGTCGTGCGTTTGATGCGCGAAAAAAATCAGCCATCCAGTTGGTCTATACCGTAGACGTCGAAGTCGATGATGAGTCTGCGCTCTTGTCGCGTCGCGTGCTCAAGCTGGGCCCCACGCCCGACCTGAGTTACCAATTCGTCGCACGAGCGTCCGGTCGAGCAGGACTTCGTCCGGTGGTGATTGGTTTCGGACCTTGCGGATTGTTTGCGGCACTCATTCTTGCGCAATCAGGATTTCGACCCATCATCATCGAACGCGGTAAACCCGTGCGAGAGCGAACCAAGGATACGTTTGGCCTGTGGCGCAAGCGCGAGCTGCATCCGGAATCCAACGTGCAATTCGGCGAAGGTGGTGCCGGTACTTTTTCTGACGGCAAGTTGTGGACGCAAGTCAGCGATCCGAAGCACTACGGTCGCAAGGTACTTGAGGAATTCGTCAAGGCCGATGCGCCGCCCGAAATTCTGTATGTTAGCAAGCCGCACATCGGCACTTTCCGTTTAGTCAAAATGGTAGAGCAGATGCGCGCCAGTATTATCGCGTTGGGCGGTGAGTTCCGATTTGAACAGAAGCTCGATGGCCTCGAGATCGTGAACGGAGAAGTGCGCGGCCTGCATTTATCGACGGGCGAGCAGATCGAGGCGGATCATGTGGTGCTTGCTATTGGTCATAGCGCGCGAGACACCTTCCAGATGGTGCATGAGGCTGGTGTTCATGTGGAAGCCAAGCCTTTCTCCATCGGCTTCCGAATCGAACACCCGCAATCGCTCATTGATCGGGCACGTTTTGGTGTCAATGCCGGAAATCCCATCCTTGGCGCTGCAGACTACAAGCTGGTTCATCATGCGAGTAACGGGCGCTCTGTGTACAGCTTTTGCATGTGTCCTGGCGGTACCGTGATCGCTGCAGCGTCTGAGCCGGGGCGAGTGGTCACCAATGGCATGAGTCAGTATTCGCGCAATGAGCGCAACGCGAATGCAGGCATCGTCGTGGGCATCACCCCTGCGGATTATCCGGGCGGACCGCTGGCCGGCATTGAGTTTCAAAGGCAGATCGAGTCACGCGCTTTCGAGGTTGGGGGTGCAGATTACGATGCCCCTGGCCAGCTGGTTGGTGATTTCATTGCCGAGCGGCCGTCGACCACCTGGGGCTCTGTGACGCCTTCGTACCAACCCGGTGTCAAGCTGGGCAGCCTTGATCCGGTATTGCCAGCGTATGCGATTGAGGCCATTCGTGAAGCCTTGCCTGCATTTGACAAACAGATTCGTGGTTTCGCCATGCATGATGCGGTACTGACTGGTGTCGAGACACGTACTTCATCGCCAGTGCGCATACGTCGTGACGAGAATTTTCAGAGCATCAATACCGTAGGTCTTTATCCGGCCGGTGAAGGTGCGGGTTATGCCGGCGGGATCATGTCAGC
>JACCDN010292379.1_pt1 | contig 11079 bp, 12 predicted proteins | sample 7441691 | NCBI WGS metagenome assembly JACCDN01 (sample SAMN15323439, study PRJNA562643) | freshwater metagenome | isolation source: river surface water | place: USA:Blue River Watershed | collected 2017-08-16
GGGGCAGAGAGCAAGGCCATCGGAACAATTTTTTGAATGTCTGCAAGGGAGAAAGCACAAAAAAAACCAGAAAGACCGAACATAAGAAATGTTCTTTCTGCTGAAACTCCTGCAGTTGCCTGGGAAGAGATCATTCAATCTTTCAAATTTATTTCCGTTTGAGTTCAGTGAACATCGCTTGATGGAGTGTGGGGAGTTAATGCAAAATATGTGCCTTGCGGCGGATTCTTTTAAAATAGTAGTATTATCAGCTCGATCGGATCGATGGCAGGTTTTGGTTTCAAATATTGGATAGAATCTTATCCTTCTTAAGAATTTGTGGGACTTATTTTTTATCCCTCGAAAAACTCGGCTCATTCAAAAATTTCTTCGCTGAAATTTTTTCCATCCTTGATTCCCCCTGAGAAAGTCGATGAGCCCTTTCATTTGATAGACGAGTTGAAGTTGGCGGTAACCCACCATCGAAAGCGCGGAAAAAACGATCAGTTTAAAAGTGCTTTTATGACCATGATATCGGAAAAGCGTTGAGAATTTTTTTTCTTCTGCGATTCTCCCTTCACTCCAAAGGCCCATCAGAACGCCGAACAGAGAAACAAAAGTTCCATAGAGGATAGACGCCACAAAAAAGAGAAGGAAGAGCTCTTGTGGCAGCAGGCCTAAAAAATAGAGAATGGGAACGAAAAAATATCCCCCTGCCTCCAGAATTGGACCTAAAAATTCAAAAATGAACTGATAAGGCATGGCAAAAAGACCGATTTGCTTATAGCGCGGATTGAAGAGCATTTTTTTGTGATAAAAGAGAACTTGAGCCAATCCCCGGTACCAGCGATTTCTTTGTTTCCCAAAATCTGAGATGTTTTCGGGAGCCTGAGACCAGACAATGGGATAGGGAAGGAAAGAAATTTTACCCTGAATTTTTTTTTCTAAAAGGTAACGGTGGAGACGAACGACCATTTCCATATCTTCACAGATGGTCTGGTTTTTTCCGCAGTACTCAAGAACAAGTTTGGAAGAAGATCGCCCATTTAAAAATCCTCCAACTTCCAGAACAAGATCTCGTCGAAAAATGGCGAATACTCCGGAGAGGATTAAAAGAGAGTCGAATGCGGCGAGTCCCGTTCGTCCGGCTGTAAAAGATCTCATGTACTCGACTACCTGAAACATGGAAAGCCAGTCTCGAGGCAACCTGACTTCGATCATCCTTCCCTTTTCGATTTTGCACCCGTTTGCAATTCCAATCTGACCTCCGCAGGCAACCGTTTTCTCAGGGTTTTCCATGATGGGCTGAATCACCTGAAGAAGCGCGTTTTCATCAATGATTGAGTCGGCATCCATACAACAGATATAGGGAGAATGGGCGACATTGAGACCGACGTTGAGGGCATCCGCCTTTCCTCCATTTTCTTTATCAATCAAGATAAAACGCGTGATTTGTTTTTTTTCAGGAGAATAAGGCGTTTCGTAGATTCCACGAATACGCGCGGTATTTAATTTTTTTTCATATTCGATGTCTCGTCGAATCAATCCAAAAGCGGAAATCAGTTTTTCTACCGTTTGGTCTGTGGAGCCGTCGTTGATAATAATAATTTCAAACCGGGGATATTTAAGCTCTATGAGAGACTGGATGTTTTCTATAATCGTCTGTTCTTCGTTAAAGGCGGGAACGAGCAAGGCAATCGAAGGAGTGGAAACCGACTGATAAATGAGATCCAAGTTTGAAAATTGTTGATATTGCAAAAAAAATCGGATTTTAATCCAGGCGACGAGAGTAAAAAAAAGAAGAATCGAATGGTAGAGAAAAAAATAAGCAAGTGTCAGGTTTTCCCAGATTTGAATCAGAATCATAAGCAACAAAAGTACGGCCTCAAAAAATGAGGAAGAGTCAGGTTTGAGTAATTTTCAGCAACTTTAACAGGATGTCCATTTCCTGTTTCTTATTCCCCGTCGGTCGTGATACATTGCCCATTGTACTGTCTGATAAGGGGGAGGTGAAACGTGGTTCAGAAACAAATCCTCATCGTTGATGATGATCCCGGTCTTTGTTTTATGCTCAAAAAGAGACTCGAGTTCGAGGGAGACTATCTCTGTACTTGTGTACAAGAAGCAGATGCTGCCCTCGAAATGATCTCAAAGTCGAGGCCCGATCTCATCATTCTCGACTTGAATATAGGACGTTTCGATGGAACTGCAGTTCTGAAAAACGTCAGGGAATGGCTTCCCGAAAATTTAAATCCTCCTCCCATGATCATTCTGAGTGGTTACGACGAGAAAGAAATCGTCGATTATTGTATCGAATGTGGTGCCAAGGGTTTTATGAAAAAATCTGCTGACCTGAGCACTTTGGTGTCGATGGTTAATGAGTATGCCCATGTGGCATGACTCATGACTCCTCCTGTATCGTTCCTGGTTTGATTTTTTCGGCCGCGGTGCTTCCCTTCTCCCCAGGGTCTTGGATGAGAAGTGCGGTCGGTTTTCGCAGGTGTTCCCCTTCATTTTTAGCCAAAATTTCCATAGCCTTGATACGAACCTCACTGGCGGGGTCTTTTAAACATCGAGTGAGTTCGTCTAAATATCTGCAAAAATTGAGAGTGGCCAAAATTTCCATAGCCTCTTTTCTCCTGACCACTTCGTGATCCCTTTGAAGGGTCGTGATGAGCTCTTCGAAGAAATTCTCCTTTTCAAGATCCCGATTCAGTTTTTCCATCTCCTTTTTTTCTTGCTGAGAAATAAGAGAAATGATTTTTGGAGTGAGGTTTTTTTCGCCCAAACGAAACAGAGAAATAAAACTCATGATCTGAACTTCTGTTTCCGGGTTTTGGGAAAGATGGCGTAAAGATGAAATTTGTCGGTCGAGAGTTGAGGATTTTTGTTTTCCTAAAAAAAGGGAAATTTCTTTTCGAACTTTTGAAGAAGGGTCTTCCGCACGATCAATAAAAAATTGAATGACCTCATCATCCATTTGTTTTCCTAGCCCACGGATGGCAGCAAGTCGAATGAGTTCCTGGGGGTCATCGAATGCCGATTTCCATTCTTCTTTAGAGAGGAAATTGGTTCCATTGGCTACTGCTGTTGCAGTTGCGCCACGAATCTCAGGGTCTTGATGTCTCATGAATTGGATAAAAAGGGCCGAAAGTTGTGGGTCTTGAATAGTGCTGAGTGTTTCCAGGAGGCCTACGATACGCGTTTTTTTTTCAGTTCCGATCAGTTGGTCAACAAGGGAATGCCAATCTTGATAATAGAGATGACTTAAGAGTTTTGAAATTGGGATTCGAATGGATTCCTGGTTGATATCCAGGAGAGGAATGAGTTTTTCTCGCACTTCCCTCAAATCCTGAGGCTTCAGTTGATGAATGAGAGAGAGAGCACAAGCATGTACTTCCTCAGAAGAATCAAAAAAAGCTGCACGAATTTTTTCTAACCGCTCAGTGCTTTCAAGCCAACTTCCAAAAGTTTCTAAAGCGGCAGCCCTGACCTGTGGGTTGGGATCTTTGGTAAAAGAGGCTTCAATTTCTGGCAGCGAAGATCGTTCGTTGAGAAATTTTAAGGCTTCAATCGCACGAACCCGCTGAGAGGCATCACGATTTGATTTTAAGAGAGCGGAATAGTGTTTCGCCATTTTCGGAGAGTTGTGGTTCCAAAACAGTTTTGGGTCGAGAGATAAAAATGAAAAAAATCGATTTTGGACTTCAGGAAAAAGCTCTTTTAAAAGTTCCTGCATGAGTGAGTTTAAGGATGGGGTTTGAATGTCGATGAGTATTTTCTGAAAAATTGAATCGTCGTGCAAGAGAACCAATGCGATAAAACCTGCCATACGGCTTTTTTCGTTCCGTGTATTTTCAACCCATTGTTTAATCATTTGAGTGAGAGAAAAAATCACTTCAGAAACTTTTTGATTTTGAGGGGTATCACAAATGTTCAGTGAGCCAACCGTAAGTGCAATTCGTTGACGTACAAATTCATCGGGTTCGCTTTGAAACATAGGGAGCAATTTTTCAATCACAGAAGCTTCATGACTTTGCCTTAAAGCATTGACAAGTGCGGCACGTACTCGTTCATCAGGATCATTCAGTGCTTCGACGAGAACAGGGACCATTTTCTTTAACCCAAATTTTCCCAGAGCACCGGCGGAAGCGGATCTTACGATCGACTCGGGATCTTTTAAGAAGGTGGTGATAAAAGGGATGATTTTTTCATCTCCGATCAATCCCAGAGTCCAAACGACTCCTGCTCTGGATTTAGGATGGGCAAGTCCCATCAGTTCATCTGTGAGTTCGAAAAAATTATGAGTGGGTATAGAAATCAATGCGGCAGAGATCTCATTGCGTGATTGTTCGTCTGCCCATTCGAAAGACAAGGCCAGGGGGTGAATGGCCTGAGGATCTTTCAGTGAGCCTAAACTTTTTACGGCGGCGATTCGAACCTGAGATGAAGCATCTGAAAGGGTATGGATCAGTTTTGCTATGATGGTTTTTTATACATCGGTTGATTCTTGTTCATGCTTTCCCAAAGCCAGAGCCGCTTCTCTGCGTACCTCCCAGGCAGGATCAGTTAAAGATTCGAGCAAGGCCGGAGTTAATTCTGAGAGAGGCAGCCGAGAGAGAATTTGAACAGCTCTTTTTCTCATTTCAAGATTTACGTCATTCAGAAGTTGTAGAACGGATTTCCAAAGTTGCTCGAGAAGTGAACGGGGGGCATTTATGAAGAGAGTTAAAAGATGGAGTCGAATCATCTCTTCTTCGTCGTGATTTTGAATGATTTTGATGAAAAGGGGAAGGGAACGAAAATCGCCTAATTTTACCAGAGCGGACAGAGCTTCCAGGCGGACCGCCCACTCCTTGTCTTTTTCTACGACATGGATCAATCCTTCGAAAGTTCTGGGGTGAGTGGCCTCTGCCAAAATTCGACAAAGTGCAACTCTTACTCTAAAGCGAGGATGGTTGAGAGAACGGATTAAAGCTTCGACAACACCTGTTTTTGCAATCAATCGCAAGCAGTCAAAAGACTTCCGTTCTTGGGGTCCATCCAACTCTTCTATTTTTTGTGCGACGACACCCATACGTTCAAGGGCAGAGGCTGCCTGAACTCGGGCTTCAGAAGAATCTGTGAGCGCATCCAAAAAAAATGGAATTGCATTTTTTCCCATTTTTTCCAAGGCCTCCATCGAACGCAGGCGGGTGGAATAATTTAAATCGGCAAGACCCGCTTTTAAAACCGTCACACTACTTTCATCGGCAATAAGTCCCAACGACTCCGCCGCAGCCTCGCGAACCTGAGGGTCTGGATCTTCCAGAAGCATACGGCATAAAGGAGAAATTCCTTCTGAAGCTCCGATATTTCCAAGGGCATGAGCAGCCTCCGTGCGCACTTTAACGGTGTGGTCGGCAAGAGAGAAAATGAGAGGTTGTATGCCACGTCTTTCTTTCAGGTTTCCTAAAATACGAGCGGCCCAAAAACGTTGTAACTCTTGATCGGAAGAAGAAAGGGTTTGGATGATTGGATCCAATGCAGATTCTCCGAACGGAATCAGGGTATCGGCTAAAATTTGCCCGGCCATGACATCCGGAAATTTTAAACTCTCAATCAAAATGGGAATGGCGCGCTCATCTTTCATTCTCCCTAAGGCACGGATGATTGCATTTTTGACCTCGCGATCTTCATGTGGGTTTTGAAGAGTTGTGATAAGGGTGGGGAGGGCACTGACATGTCCAATCTTCCCCAGCTTCTCAGCGGCATTGGCTCTTTCTGACCAGCCTTTGGCCTTTTTCAGGGTTTCCAAATGTTTTTGGATGAGGCCTAGACGATTGTAGATTTCAGATAATTTGATTTGGTTTCTGTTTTTATCTGGATCTGAAATGGAAAGAGAATCTTCCAGTACGGATTCAATCAGAGAGAGCGAAAATGTTTTTTTGAGTTCGATCGTCAAAGAGAGCAATTCGTTGGGAGAGAGGGCCTGACCCTGATGGATAAGAGAGAGGCAACGGCTTTTTTTTTCTTGCCATCTTTTTCTTCGAAACGAACACACCTTTTCACGAAAAAGAACGGCAAACACAAGGATCCCAATGAGAACGCCCAAGTAGGGCAATGCGTACGAGAGGAGAGTTTTCACAGGGTTGTCCCTTAGGGCAAAAGTGATCTTATCTTTTGCATGAGAGCGATATCTTCATAGGGTTTTCGAATAAATTCATCCGCGCCCGCTTCTTTCGCTTCTTTTTCAATGTTGGGACCAGAAATTCCTGTCATCACAATGACCGGTACTCTCATGGTTTCTGGGCGAGAGCGAAGAGCGTGGAGAACAAACTGCCCTCCACCGACGGGCATCTTTAAATCGAGAATCACCAGATCTGGTTTTTCTTTGTGAATTTTTTCGATCACGCGAATCCCTTCTTGAGCGGTAGAAGTTTCGAAGCCGGCAAATTCCAATCGTTGACTCAGGGCCTTCACCATTTCCAGATCGTCGTCAGCAATTAAAATACGATGTTTTTTTGTGAATCGTGTGACCTGCTTTGAAAAACTCGTTTGATAATCTTCCATTAAGCCCCCAGAAGTTTTTTAATTTTGTCCAAAAGATTTACGATTTCGAAAGGTTTCACAATATAATCGTCAACGCCCGTCTCTTTGGCCCAAAAACGATCGCTTTCCTGAGCTTTGGCCGTTAACATGATGATTGGAATTTTTTGGGTAGGTGCGTTCGTTTTAAGTTCTCGACAAACTTGATATCCATTTATTTTTGGCATCATGACATCCAAAAGCATAAGATCGGGCTTGTGGTTTCGTGCGGCTGTGAGGCCTTCTTCTCCGTCGTAGGCCAGTAAAACTTCATACCCTTGCATTTCCAAAGTCATTCGAATCATGTTGGCGATTTCTTTTTCGTCGTCGACAATCAATATTTTGTGAGCCATTTTGTTCTCCTTAACCGAAATATTTTGAGCCTCACGCTTGTGGAATGGTGAAGCTAAAGGTCGATCCCTTTCCTGGCAAACTTTCGACCCAAATTTTTCCCTGATGTCTTTCAATGATCTCTTTGCAAATGGCGAGTCCCAGGCCCGTACCTTTGTATCCTTCCCCTCCCGCAGGCCGATTGAGTTGTTCAAATTTGTTAAATATTTTTTTCTGATCTTCTTCAGAAATTCCGAGTCCGTCATCGACGACACTTATTTTCACGCCTTGTTCTGTTTTGCTTCCGGTCACAATGACTTTTGTTTTGCCAAATCGAATGGCATTGCTGATCAGATTGGTTAACACCTGGATGATTAAATCAGGATCCGCCGAAACATGAGGGAGGGAAGATAAGTCTTCAATCAGGGTGATCGAACTTTCTTGGGCTGTTTTTTCAAAGTTATGAATCACTTCCTGAACGAGCAAGTTGGGTTTTAGGTCACAACGATTGATGATGGACCTTCCGGATTCCAGACGAGAAAGATCGAGAGTATCGTTGATGATTCTTGCCAATCGATTCACACTGCGAAAGATTGCATCGATGACTTCTGTCTGAGCTGGTGTCAGTTCGCCGACGACTCCTATTTTAATGTTTTCCAGCGAGCCCTTGATAATTGTCAGGGGAGTGCGCATTTCGTGTGAAACATTGCTGATAAACTCGTCCTTCATTTTTCCGAGACGTTTTCTTTCTGAAATATCGTGGACGAAGGCGTTGAAATAGGTTTTTTCTTTACTTCGGACGGGCCAAATGGTGAGTTCCACCGAAAATGCGCTTCCATTTTGGTGGAGTGCTGTCATTTCTACCCATTTGTTCAAAAGAAATCCCTCTCCTGTTTTCAGAAAATGTTTCAGTTCTGAGTGTTGATTTTTTCGTTCTCCCGGAGGGAGGATGATTTCCGTTAAACTTTTTCCCAGTGCCTCTTTTCGTGACCAGCCAAAAATGGTTTCTGCCCGGTTGTTCCATGCGGTAATCGTCCCGTTCTCATCCATTCCTATAAAAGCATCGTAAGCGGTTTCTACAATTTGTCGGTGAAGTTCTTCGCTGCTTCGAAGGGCCTCAGTAATTCTTTTGCGTTCTACGATCTCTCGTTCCAGGTTCAGTTTTTCTCTTTCGAGATCCTCAAGAATGTTGAGCGTGGCCTGTTGGGCGAGAGCCATTTCCCGCATGCTCACTTTCCATTTTGCCTCGATCTCGGAAATGACTTCTTCTTTACGATGTCGTTCGCTGATGTCCCGAAAAAACAGGGCAACTCCCATACGCTTTCCCTCCTTGGAACAGGCCAGAGAGGCTCGGCAATCAATGGGAATTTTATATCCTTCCCGAGAAATAAGAATCGATGGAACGATGGCTTCTGTCACCCCTTCCTCCCTGAGGATGAGATCCACGGGATCTTCGAGAGACTGATGTGAGCTTTCATCGACGATATGAAAAATTTCATTGATTTTGAACCGATCTCTGAAATCATATCCTGTGAGACGGCACGCTCTTGAATTCATAAAGATGATTTTCTTTTCCAGATCGGTGACTATGAAGGCATCGTCGATACTGTAAAGAATCGCCTCAAACCATTCTTGCGAGGAGGTTAAAAAATTCATCGTGTTTTTAAATTGTCAGATTACTAATATTTTTTAGGTCGTCCCAGTTTCTCCAACAGTTCATTCACCTCATTCTTTAATTTCACCATCTCCAGTTCTCTTCCCACCGTGAGTTTATGAAACCGTTCGAGGTAATCCTGTCTTTCTTTCAGGTCTTTCTCAATTTTCTTGCGCTCGGTAATATCTTTAACGAAAGAGGCCACGCCTGTTGAAAAACCATTGGCATCTTTCACCACGAAACGTGTGATGGAAACGGGGACTCTGCTTCCATCTTTTCGAATATGTTCTTTTTCATATTCAACGGACGTGCCTGTTTTAATGACTTTATCAATCATCTCCAAATCTGTTCGATGGTAGTCTATCGGAGTCATCTCTTCGTATTTCAAATGGAGCAGCTCATCACGGGAGTATCCCATCATTTGCAAGAAAGAATGGTTGGCATCCAGAATGTGTCCTTTAAAATCGATAAAAGTGATTCCGTCTCGGCAGGATTCATAAATGCTTCGAAAACGTTCCTGAGCTTTGGCCAAGGCCTCTTCAGTTTTTTTCTGTTCTTGTTCAAGATTTCTTTCCCGGAGTGCGCGCTTCACTGAGGGGACTAGCCGCGAGAGATTGTCCTTCATGATATAGTCCTGCACGCCTGACTTCATTACTTCGACCGCAGTTTCTTCTCCGATAGATCCGGAGACGATCAGGAAAGGAGTTTTTATTTTTTTTTCCCTGAGTAGCTTTAGGGCTTCCAAACCGTTAAACCGGGGAAGGGAGTAATCGGAAAGGATGATGTCCCATTTTTTTAGATCCAGAGCTGCAGACATGGCCTCGGGCGTATCGACGCGTTCGTAAAAGAGTTCAAAGCCCCCTTTGCGTAACTCCCGGATTAAAAGGGCCATGTCATTTTCTGAATCTTCGATGATCAATACATGAATGGGAGTGGCACTCATCGCATATCCTCAAATCGTTTTCGTCTCTTCCCGATGATGGTTCTGAATAAGGTCCAGAATTTTTTCTTGGGAGACTTGGATGTTTTTTGAGAAGAAAGAGGTGGAGTCTTTTGACACCCATATGCCTGGAGTGGAGAAGGTAGAGATAAAATAAAAAATTTCTGAAATGAGTGGTTTCATCCGCAAGAGCGCATTGTATTTTTCTGACGGTAAAGGTGGACTAGATCCGCGGGTTATACAAAAGCAAATCTTATGCCTTAAAATAAAAAGAGAGATCGATTTAAAATTATTAAATTAAATCAAGGAGGTTTTATTTTTAATCATCAGGGGATGAAGATTGAGTGGATATGAGTTTATCCAACTTTAAAAAGTGCTGGATAATAATTAGCCCTCTTGAAATAAAAATACTCCCGTTGAGACAAGAGATTTGGCGTTACTCTCGACCTACACAAGAGATGTCTTCTTTTGGGTTCTGCCTAGTCTCTTATTTTTTGTGGCGGCGATCTTTCTTTTTCGTACCAAACTACCGTTCGTGCTTAGCTTAGGGCTTTCTATGCTCGCACTTTTTGTGGGAGTTTTTATTTTTGAAAGGCTTCTTCTGTTAAGCAAATAGATTGTCTGGCACCTGTTTTATCTTTCTGGATCGTTTTCCAAATTCTTTGGATTGTCGAGGATGTGACTTGACCCATGAAAATTCATAACGCCAAAATTCAAATCGCTAGCGATGAGGATCACGAGAAGGTTTACGCCGAAATTTATTTTGAAGGTGAGGAGATGGCTGTCATTACCCAAGAAGAGGAAATTCGCATTTCAATCTTTCCCCATTCTTCTGGAAAACCTTGGCAGCTTAATTTCGATCAACTTCTCGAAATTCTCTCTCAAGCGAAGAAGCATCTTGTTTCTGAGAAAGATTAGATTATTACAAAAATGAACGAAAAAATAAGAATACAAATTGCCAGCGTGCCGCACCGTGAAAAAGTTGTCGCGGAATTATGGTTTGAAAATGAAGTCATTGCCGAACTTTAGGATGACACCGGTAATCTTTTAATAGAAATCTATCCGCGCCAAAATACTCAACCCTAGTCTTTTCCTTTTGAAGAACTGATTGAGTCCTTCCAAAAAGCAAAAAGGCAACTTTTAGAAGAATAAGTCGATTGGCTTATGAAAATTCATGATACTGTAATTCAAATCGCTAGCGATGAATTACTCAGGACGAATACGACAAAAAAGGGCAGCAATTAAAACAAAAACAATATAACTTAAATCGCCAATTAGAACTTCATACCCAAGCGGATGAGGCTTTTAGTGGTACGATCTTAACCTTACTAGGCTTAGCTTCTCGGGCGTATGAGCTTCTTGAGAGTTCAAACGTAGATAAAAAACGCAAACTCATTGGTTTCGTACTTTCGAACTTAAATTTGAAAGAAAAAAAGCTAGAGTTTTTAATAAGAAAGCCCTTCGATGCCTTCACAAATTTGACCAACCAACAGAAAATACTCGGGGACCTGGATTCGAACCAGGATAAACAGCTTCAAAGGCTGCTGTCCTACCATTAGACGATCTGGCAAAATTTATGTACAGTATTATAACAAAAAAACTGTATAAA
>JACCDN010422548.1_pt1 | contig 11075 bp, 10 predicted proteins | sample 7441691 | NCBI WGS metagenome assembly JACCDN01 (sample SAMN15323439, study PRJNA562643) | freshwater metagenome | isolation source: river surface water | place: USA:Blue River Watershed | collected 2017-08-16
AAATGTTGGCCAAGGGTGGCCTGCCACGCCATGCGGTGACGCCTGAAGAAATGAAGGCCATCGAACCCACCTTGGCCGGCAAGTACTACGGCGGCTATTTCACAGAGAGCGATTCCACTGGCGACATCCACAAGTTCACAAACGGTTTGGCTTTGGCGGTCAAAGGTTTAGGCGTTCGAACTTTGTACGATCAAGACGTGACCAACATCAAGAGCCAAAACGGGCAAGTGACCATTACGGTGGCGCATTCAGATGCCCCCACCAGTGTTCACACCTTCGACAGTGTGGTGGTGTGCGCAGGCGTGGCCAGCAAACAGTTTGCATCTCAATTGGGTGACCGCGTCAACATCTACCCTGTCAAAGGCTATTCCATCACCGTCAATTTGAACGACGCCGAAAGCCAAGCAGGTGCACCACAAGTGAGTTTGCTTGACGACGAAACCAAGCTGGTCACCAGCCGTTTGGGGGATGACCGATTCCGTGTAGCAGGTACTGCAGAATTTAACGGCTACAACCGCGACATTCGCTCAGACCGCATCAAACCACTGGTCGATTGGGTCAACCAATGCTTCCCCAAAATCAACACTCGCTCGGTAGTGCCTTGGGCTGGCTTGCGTCCCATGATGCCCAACATGATGCCCCGCGTAGGCCGCGGTAAGGCTGCGAATGTGTTTTACAACACAGGTCATGGTCACTTGGGATGGACTTTGTCAGCGGTGACTGCCGACATGGTGGCTGAAGTGGTTTCGGCTCAAGCTGAGTCGGGCAGATCTACGATCATTGCTGGGTCGGGTCCATTGGGACAGTTGTCGACGTCATAAATGCTGACATGGGCGCGTTCACAACTTGAACGCGTCTTGCTTCAAAACTTGAAGCACATGGGTCGCAGCACCCACCCCCATGTTGATGTAGGCATCGTTGGTCACACCACCAATGTGAGGACTTAAAAATATTTGAGGTACGTCCTGAAAGATGTGAGGCGCTGTCATCGGCTCTACAGCAAAGCTGTCCAGACCAGCTGCAAACACTTGGCCACTTTGAACAGCTGACAATAAAGCAGGTTCATCCACCAAGCCACCACGTGCGGTGTTCACCAATATCACACCAGGCTTGCAAACAGCCAATGTTTGGGCATTGATCAACTGCCGGTTTTCAGACGTTAGGGGACAATGCAATGAGATGGCATCGGACTCTCGCCACAGAGTCTCAAAGTCAACCGCTTGAATGTAATCAGGCAAGTTTTTGGCGAATGGGTCAACGCCTAAAATTCTCATGCCCATGGCATCGCACATTTTGGCAAAGCGCAGGCCAATAGCACCTAAGCCCACCAAGCCAATGGTGCGGCCGTGCAGTTCAATGCTTTTGTGGGTGGCTTTGTCCCAGAAACCTGCATGCATGCGCTCGTTCAAATGCACCACTGATTTGGCGCAGGCCAACAACAAGGCCATGGCTTGTTCCGCCACAGCAGCCGCATTGGCGCCTACTGCAGCGCAGACTTCAATACCGCGTGTTTTTGCGGCTTCTTTGTCGATGGTATCGGTACCACTGCCGTGCTTAGAAATGACTCGCAAAGCCGGCGCAGCGTCCATCACTTCGGCACCCACACTGCCATAACGAACAATGATGGCCACAGGATTGTGGCGTTGGCACAAAGCAACAAGGTCCGCAGTCTGAGGCGTTTTACCAGCATAGACAATTTCGAAATCAGTCAACAACGCCAAAGCTTGGGATGCCAGATCTGCGCCTGTCACGATGACAACGGGACGCGAACTCACAGCGTTTCGCCTTCTTTCAACACACCCGCCGCCACCAGAGATGACAACAACCAAGACGCGCTGGTATTGCCTTCTTTGATTTGTGCAATGCGTTTGGCCTCGTCCACCACTTTTTTCTCAGCCAAGGGCAGCAAGCCTGGCAACTTTTCGCGCTCAACCACTACGATGCCATCGGCATCGGCCAACACAAAGTCGCCAGGGTTGACAGACACACCGCCACAGGAAATGGGGTGACCAATGCGGCCTCCGATGTTCTTTGTAGGGCCATTGGGATTAGTGCCAACAGAAAAAACAGGGAAGTCCATCTCTTCAATTTCCAGACTGTCACGCACGGCAGCATCCACAATCACGCCGGCAATACCCAACTGTTTACACGCAGTCATCATGATGGTGCCCATCAGTGCAGCGGTTTGATCTGCCTTGCCATCAATGACCAAAACATCGCCAGGCTTGGCCATGGCAATGGCGGCATGGATCATGAGGTTGTCGCCAGGGCGAACTTCCACAGTCAATGCTGGGCCTGCCACTTTCATGTGGGGACGCAGTGCACTGATGCGGCCGTGCATCACACCTCGGCGTCCAGCCACATCGGCAAAAATAGCGGCCTGATGGATGGATGCTTTTTGCACCAGTTCGGCGGACACACGTTCAAAATTGCGAACAATATCTTGGCTCATGAATATTCCAAATAACAATTAATCATTCGACACGCGCACCAGATTCTTTGACGACCTTGCCCCACTTCACCAAGTCATCACGCATCAGTTTGGCAAATTGCTCTGGTGTGCCGCCTGTAATTTCCAAGCCTTGATCGTTCAACTTTTTGCGTAAGTCCTCGGCACGCAATGCTTTGTTCACTTCCGCATTCAATGCAGCGGTCATATCGGCAGGCAACTTCGCAGGACCTAACAAACCAAACCATGTAATGGCCTCAAAGCCTTTAACCCCGGACTCATCTACCGTGGGCACGTTAGGCAAATCGTCTGTTCGTTTGGCCGAAGTCACCGCCAAAGCTCTAAGCTTGCCGTTCTTGATATGTCCAATGAGGGTGGGGACCGATGAAACATAGGCATGCACGCTGCCGCCAATCACATCGTTCAAACCTTGGGCTGCACCCTTGTAAGGTATGTGCGTCAAGCGAACGCCTGCTTCTTTTTGCAGCATTTCCGTCGCCAAGTGAGCGACCGTGCCATTGCCAGAAGTTGCATAGTTAATGAACGTAGGTTGTGCTTTTGCAGCGGCCAATAAATCAGCCAAAGTTTTGAAGGGCGAATTGGTTGCAACCACCACAATCAAAGGTGAATAGCCAATGTTGACAATGGGTGTCAAGTCTTTTGCAGGGTCATAGGGCAACTTGCTGTACAGACTGGGATTGATCGCTAAATTGCTGGTTTGCCCAACGACCAAATTCAAACCATCTGGTGCGGATTTGGCGATGGCATCAACCCCAATGTTGCCTCCCGATCCAGGTTTGTTGTCGTAAATAAATGTCCATTTGGTTTGGGTGATCACTTTATTGCCCACTTCACGAGCAATCAAATCAGTGCCGCCACCAGCTGGAAAGGGCACCACGATGCGAATCGGCTTGGCGGGCCAGGTTTGTGCCAATGCATTGAAAGACAAGGTGGAGCCCACCAAGAGAGTAGCCATGGCGGCATGCGTCATGGCACGGCGATGAAATGAAAAAAGTTTCATGTTTGTCTCCTAAAGTAAAAAATTCGTTTGATAAGGATTGTTGAACCATATTTCATTCAATACAATGGCATTTCACACGATGAAAGATGTTTCATGGCACGAAAACCCATTCAACACACGACCTCAGAAGAAGTGAGCAGCGAGAGCGGCGTGATTTCTGTCAAGCGTGCTTTGCAAATTCTGGAAGTTTTTGAAATAGGTGATCAACACCTCTCGTTGGCTGAAATCAGTCGACGAACGGGCCTGCACAACACCACTGTGCTGCGACTAGCACGTACCTTGGCGCTGTCTGGGTACATGGTGCAAAAAGAAGAAGGAACCTGGCGATTGGGCGCAGCTGCTGGATGGCTCGGTGCGCGGTACCAGGCAGGCTTTGACATCCATGATGTCGTGGAACCCACCCTGCGACAGCTCTCACTCGACACCCAAGAAAGTGCATCTTTTTATGTGCGCGAAGGCGATGTTCGGTCTTGTATCTCTCGCATTGAAGGCCCACAGTCGGTTAGGCACCATGTGCGAATAGGCATGCGATTGCCTTTGAATTTAGGCGCGCCTGGCAAAGTTATCTTGGCATTTTCTGGTTCTGCGGGTGATGAATTCGAGGTGATTCGACGCCGCGGCTTTCACCTGTCAATGGGCGAGAGAGAAGCCGAGGTTTCCAGTGTGGCGGCACCTGTATTTGGATTGAACTGGCGATTGCTGGGGTCGATGTGTATTTCAGGTCCCACCGCTCGCCTCAGTAAAAATAAATTGCAGATTCATGCCAAAACTGTGATGAATGCAGCAAACCAGTTGTCTTATGCATTGGCAGGTTCGGCATCTCAAGAGACACCTAAAGTGGTGTCTACATGGCACCCTTGAAATTGATGCCAGTTAACTGGCCTTCAAATAAGCATTCACTAATTTGACCCAATAGCTTTCTGCAATTGGAAGGATGGCGTCATTGAAGTCATAACTCGGGTTGTGCACCATGCAGCCCCTGCATGGTGGTGCTCACCCTCTTCATTGGCCACATTGAAGTGGTAACCAGGGCGCTCTTGCAACATGAACGAGAAGTCTTCGCGATAAAAATTTGTAAAGCTTAGTCCTTGAGCCTTGAGATTGGCCAAAGTACCATCTAATTGCTGAATGTCTTCAGGTTGATGTTGTTCAATCCAACTTGTGTCTGCTTGAATATCCTTTCCTGTCTAGGAGGCAGATCCTTTCATTGGATTTTTGAGGATGACACTCATGGTGTTTTAAGTTTGTATCGATCGAGCTGTTGCGCAATTTCTACCAATCTGCTCGCCAATTCTTCACGTGAACGAGAGTCCATGTGCTCGGGCGATACATTGATCTGAACACCAGCAGGATGACTCCAATGCAAAGCCTCTTGTGCGTTTTCGATTCGCTCTCGCAGGGCAAATGTTTTAATTTCTCGGGTTATGCCTTTCAAATGCACTGATGGTTTCTCTTCTGCTTTGAAAAGGTGCTTCACGTGCGAATAGGTTTCATAACTGAGCAAAATACCACCTGGCTCTGCGTTTGACTCTAGTCTCTGGGCAACGTTAACTTCACCACCAATGATGGTGTAACTCAAGCGCTCTTCGCTGCCAAAATTACCAACATTGCAATAACCAGTGTTGATACCAATTCGAATGACAAAAGGCGTTTCGAAGCCGCGCTTTTTCCATTGCTCGCCCAGTACCTTCATTCTATTTTGCATCTTGACGGCCATCTCAACACAAGCAATGGCATCTTCTGCCACACCCTTGGACTCTGGATCGCCAAAGAAAAGCATCATGGCATCGCCAATGTATTTGTCGATTGTGGCGCCATAGTCCAGCGCAATTTTGGTCATCTCCGAGAAATACTCATTGAGATACTCGGTCAGAGCTTCTGGCTGAAGTGATTCAGCTGTACTGGTAAATTCTTTGATGTCACTGAAAAAAACTGTCAGCTTTTTTCGTTGTGTGGCAACACGTGTATCTTGTTTTCCAGAGAACAAAGCCTGATGAATTTGAGGCGGCAAGTACTTGCTTAACTTGATCGACAGCTCTTCGAAGGCTTGTCCACGCAGCTCAACCTCTTTGGTTTTAAGTTTGAGATTACGGTTCAAATCAACCAACTTAGCTTGCTGTCGATCGGCATGACGAACCAACTGTTGGTTTTCACTGAGGGTTAACTTCAATTGCTCTAACAAGCGCCTTGCATAATCATCAAGCACATCGACGGATGCACTTGACAAGGCTTGGATGGCCTCTTCGATCAGCGCATTTTCTCGCGCATAGAGATCAAAAGGGGTCATGCTCGTTTACCCTTTAGACCGGCGTGAAATTGAAATTCAATTCAGGAAAACGGTCTTTAAAGTCTTCACCCAACTCTTGCATGACGTCGTCATCTTCCTCGAACTTCCAGTCAATTTTGACGGGCACTTGTGACTCGTGTTTAAGTTGGATTAATTCAAAAACTCGATAAAGGGCTTTCATGCTGCTGCTGTTCACGTATATGAGGTGAAAAGACGCATTGACTTCAGTCGCAACTGCCATCAACTCTGTGATTGCAGCCACAACTGGCCCATAAAAGGTGGCCACATCTTCAGGATATGACTCACCTTCAAAAGAAATAATGCCGCCCTCAGAATGCACTTGAATGTGTGGTGTTCTATCTGTACCTGCGATGTCAAACTGAACCATTTTTCTTTTCCTCAAATTCGGGCTGCCAAGAAATACTCCACATCCCCATCACTTGTTTCAACAAATGCGAATGTCAGGGGTTGTTTGGATTGTCTGGCCAATTGCAACAATCCTAAACCTGCACCCGGTCCTTCGTGGCTACCTGATTTTGACAGACCTTCTCGGTAAAGTTGCCGAATTGTTTCTTTGTCTACGCCTTGAATAGATTGGAGAGTTTGCTTCAAGACTTCTGCTTTGTCGCGGTCCACACGATTGCCACACACCAGAGTGACCTCATCACCATCTTCGGCAATGACAATCATGCCTGCTGCTCGCTCTTCTCCTCGCGTGTGCCAAATTAAGTTTTGAACTTGTTCCACAAACAAGGAGAAGACAGACCGAGCTTTCTTTTGGCCATCTCCCATGGCTTCAAAATGATTTCGAAGAATCACACCCAATGAAATCATCAATTCATCGGAGATTTCGCCGTTGTAGGCCATGATGACGCCAGCTTCGCGCATCTCATGCCTTAAATTGATGACACTTTGGATTTCCATATCAATCCATTTCTTTTAAGTTGATAGAAGATGCGTGGGTGTTTGCCAAAAGACAATAAACCAAAAGTTCTATATCGAACCATTTCAAAGAATTATAGGTTCACCAGCAATTGAAGCACTTCGGGCAAGTACTTACCAAGAGTGGTATCTAAGGCAGAAATTGCGAACGATAATTTCTACTCATTGAGCCAATCAGTAGCCATGACTTTCACCTCAAATTACCTAAAAGCATTGCCTTTGAGGGTTTGGTTATGCCTACTCTCTATTTGGTTATGCGTTTTATTTCTGTCGGTGCCAACTCAGGCCATGGCACAAGCCCCACTTGAGGTTGGCGCTAACACCACAGTCTTCTTTGCAGACACGCTCAACTCATTGGTCTGGGAAGATAAATCAGGGAAAGCTTCGCTTGAAGACGTAAAAGGCAAGCTAGCAGCTTTCAAACCTGCGGATGCTTTCCAAGCAATCGACCCCAAATCACACTATTGGGTGGCTCAGCGTTTGGTCAATCGCTTGGGTGAGAATCGTGAAATTGTAGTGAACGCAAGCATCAACAAAGAAGGAATTCACTGGCTTCGCTATCAGCATTTTGTGGTCTATGCCAACGGACAAACCAAAGAACTCAATGGGCCTTACAGCAGCAATATACCTGTACACATGAGTGACATCGATCCATCTGTATTCACCATGGACACGTCACTCAGCCGAAGCCCTGTTTTTGTCCTTCCAAGAGACAGTGAAGTTTTGTTATTTTCGCGCCTTAAGTCCAACAGTACTTATCCCGCAAGAAACTTCACGATTCAACTCTATGATCGCGCTTCTTATCTTGAGTTACGCAAACAGGGCTTGTACATAGAAGGCCTAATGGCGGGTCTGATTTTGGCATTGGTTTTAAGTTCTTCCTATGTCCTCATTTTCAAACGCGATGTCGTTTCTGCCATCTACAACACCTGGCTTGTTTTTTGTTTTTTACAGATCATTACACTGCCAATTCAAGATGGACAACGCTTGTTCGAATTGCTGTTTGACCAACAACCCAGCACCATTGGGGTTATGCCAAGCAATGTGTTCTGGATGAACGTCATTGCCTATTTGCAAATCGTTTTCTTTTTAGGTTTTGGAAGGGCGTTTTTAGGAACGCATCGTTACTTTCCCAGATTTCACATTTGGTCCAGTGCTTTCATGGTTTTTGAAGGCATCAGGTTCATCGTGGGTAATTTCTTTGAGCATGAAATTAGCCCTGTCTATTTCAGAATACCGGGCAATGTATTTTTCATGCTGATCATGTTGGGTACGTTCTACTGCGCTATCAACAGGGTTAAACAAGGCTTACGTACTGCAAAGTATTCAGTTGTCTTATCGGGCAGCACCTTGCCATTTTGGGGTATGCATTATTTAAGCCTTGAAGGCATCCACGTGCTAGAGGATCTGCCCATCAATAGCTTTACGCTTCACCTCAATGACACCTATATTTTGCTAGCCATTCCAATTTTATGGGCTGCATTTGTATCGCATTTCTCTATACATGCACGCACACGTCGCATCGAGAAAAAACTCAGTGCAACACTCATTGCGCAAAGAGAAGCAGCTGAAAATCAAACCAAACTTCTGGAAGTCACTGTTGAAGAGCGGACCCGCGAACTTCAGCATCAGCACAAATCTTTGAACGCTGCGCACAAAGAAGTATTGGCGTCTGTCGTCTATGCTAGTCGCCTGCAGCGCGGACAACTTCCTCGCACCATTCGAATTGAAAATCGATTTTCAGATTTCGCAACGCTGTGGGAACCACGAGACACCATTGGTGGAGATTTATGGTGGATTTCGTCTTCTATGCGCGAGGGACCATTTACCCTGGCTGTTGCTGATTGCACAGGACATGGTGTACCTGGCGCAATGCTCTCTTTACTTGTCAGCAATTCTCTTGAAAGAATTTACGCACAGGGTACAGCCGAAAATCCAGCATTGGCCCTGATGTCCCTCGATCATTATGTGCGGCATGGTTTAAACCAAGATCGACCAGACAGCGAGAGCAATGATGGCTGTGACGCGCTGATCCTTCGAATTGACAAGGCACAGCAGATCATTGAATTTGCGGGTGCCAAAGTCAATTTAATTCAAATCACTTCAAAAGGTGACTACATTCGACATGCGGTGCAACGTTGCAGTTTGGGATATATGGAAAAGATTGACGATGCAGACAAACCTGTTCTTCAAAAAATCACCTACACGTCTGAAGATTTATTCGTCATTGTGACCGATGGGTTAACCGATCAAATTGGCCTCCATAGAAACAAGCGCGTTGCATATGGCCATCGGCGTCTGCAATTGCTTTTACAAAAAAATCACAATGAAAACGCACAAGACATCGCACAACGGCTGCGTGAAGATTTTGAGAATTGGCAGGGTATTGAACCTCGTCGAGACGATGTCACTGTGGTCATGTTTAAATTGTGAAGTCGGCTGCACGGATGATGAAATCTAAATCATACGTAGCCTTGGTCAGTGAGGCGCTATTGGCAAATGTCAATTCCAAACGAGCTTTGGAAATGAAAGCCTATTTGCGCAATCAGTTTGAGTTCCTAGGCATACAGACACCCACTCGCAGGTCTATTTTCAAAGTTCTGCCCAAACTTCCCAAAGATGCCCCACTCATTTTGCAAATTGCCAATGAACTCTGGAAAAAACCAGAACGTGAATTTCGATATGTGGCTTGCGATTTACTCAGTCAGAATGCACAAGTTTTTGGTTTAGAAGATTTACCCGCCATCAAAAAATTATTGCAACAAGATTCTTGGTGGGAAACAGTTGACAGTCTTTCAGGCGCCATTGGCGACATCGTGTTGAAAGAAAAAATCAATCATCTAAACAGCCAAGCCATCATGGACGAATGGCTGCAAGACTCAGATTTTTGGGTGAGGCGTTCAGCCATGATCCATCAATTAGGATGGAAGGCTCAGACTGATCAAGAAAGACTCAGCAACTATGCCTTAACACTCTCGGGCGAATCTGAGTTTTTCATTCGAAAAGCCATTGGCTGGGCTTTCCGAGACTACGCAAGACATGACCCTGTGTTTGTGAAGTCATTCATGAAGAAAAATGCGTCTCAATTTTCTAATTTGACCGTTCGAGAAGCCACCAAGCATCTCTAAAAAACGGCGTGTTCTCGACGGTCAGGTGCGTCAGCACCCTCAAGCCAAGATGAATACGCGTCAAACAAGGTTTGATGGCCATATGAGGGCGTACCCTCAGGGTCGTATTGGTTCAAAGATTCATTCCAAACCAGCATCGATTCAGTTGCATAGTAGCGGCCTATTCGGGCAAGTTCAGCTTTGTCTGCTGCAGCGGGAATGACTTTTCCAATAACAGTGAGTAGTCCAATGATGAAGTCAAGCATACCCACCGGCACACTTTTAAAATGAGGCGGTTTGTTCAATTGTTTGAACAAATACTCGCCTTGCTCAAGCGGCGTGATAGCAGGACCTGGCCCGCCGATGGGCAAAATTTGATTGTGCTTGCTAACGTCAGTTAAGCAACTCGCAATGTAATCACCCAGGTCATCATCACTGATGGGCTTGCAAGCGGTGAGTTGGCCATTTCCAAAAATGAGAAAAGGCTTGCCTTTTTTAACGCGTGCCAATTGGCCAGACAATGATTTGAAAAAAGCGGTAGGCCTCACGATGGCATACGTTAAGCCTGAAGCGATCAATTCTTTTTCAAACGCCAGTTTGGCTTGTTGAAAAGCCAACAAAGGTTTTTGAACACATATAGCAGAGAGTTGAACAAAATAACGTACGCCCGACGCTTTGGCAACGTGAAGGACATCTACATGCGCCTGATGATCAACAGCCCACGCATCACGCGGCGTTCCCGTGCGAGATGCCATGCACGAAACGACGGCATCAAATTGCTCATCACAGAACCCGTCTTGCCTTAATGACTCAAGGCGACACGGGTCACCGTATCGGAGCGTTGCGCCCTGAAGTTGAGCGCTCAGTTTGGATGTGGCACCTGTTGCATCTGTGGTTTTTGCTTTTCGTAAAAAACAAACAACATCATGGCCTTGACGCAATAACGCACTTGCAGTTGCCAAGCCAATGGTGCCCGATGCACCTAGTACAAGGACGCGCATGGGTCATCCTTCCTTGTGGTGCAATTTATAGGTGAGGATGACAGAAATAAGGCTCACAAATTTAATCATGTGACGAAGTCAAACCATCACCCATTCTTGATGTATCAGGCGTTCAGAAACATTTTTCGAACGGCTTCTCGAGCTTTGTCTCTTTGTTCGACTTCTTCATGATGCAGTTCACGCAAAGGGCCATTCAGCATCTTCTTCATCAAACCCATCGAAAAGGATTCCAAAACCTCTTCTAGTGGTTGGCCTTTTTCAATCAATT
>JACCDN010940744.1_pt1 | contig 11075 bp, 8 predicted proteins | sample 7441691 | NCBI WGS metagenome assembly JACCDN01 (sample SAMN15323439, study PRJNA562643) | freshwater metagenome | isolation source: river surface water | place: USA:Blue River Watershed | collected 2017-08-16
CATCATTGCTACCTGCAAAAGACCATCGTTTTCTTCAATTTCAAACACTTTTCCAATAAGACCGGCTGTAGCATCACGTAGCTGTTGATAGTTCCATCTTCGTCCTGTGATTTCCTCTATTTGCAAGACGCCAATTTCATATTTGGTATTTTGATCGTCTCCTGATCTCAGAAGTGACAAAAGCATAAAATAAATATCTAGTTGGACAGAGGATAAATCATGTCTTGCATTAGTAATGGCATTATGTTGTCTGACTTGAATTTGTCCTTCTTTATCCTGCATATCTTTGGCAAGATAAGTCAAAAAACAGGAATAAAAAACAGACTGTTTTTTATTCCTGTTTTTTGACTTATAAAACCTGTTTTTTAAACTTATAAAACCTGTTTTTTGACTTATAAAACCTGTTTTTTGACTTATAAAACCTGTTTTTTGACTTATAAAACCTGTTTTTTAAATCGCATAAAAGACTGATTTATAATTAGTTGTGAGGCCCCTCAAATATATACAAATATGATACAAATAATCACAATATTGTGATGTCCCCCCTTTTAGGGCATTTAGAAGGATATATTATTAAATTTTAGTTCAACAAAAAGTAATATTTCTCGGTTCGAATTAAAACAACAAAAAACAAGAAGCGATGGGAGTTTAAAAAAGAAAAAAATATTGCGCGGATTTTTTTATCCATGTCACGTATTTTAAAGCGATATGAGCGATTATAGTTCGCTTGGTGATACAAATACACTTAAATAACTATAATCGCTCATATCGCTTTAAAATACGTGACATGGATAAAGGCGAAATTGTGTAATGAAATTTGGCTATGTTCTTAAATGATTGATATCCTAAGATTCCTGTGATACATAACCAGTTTGATGACAATACAATGATTCAAAACCAAGTATTAACTCCTTTAATAGGTTTGCAACGGTAAATCTGTAATTCATTTTTTACCACTTTTACGCCCTAACAGGGAGAGTAAACTAATTCTTTTGTGTTTCAATTTTATGAAAGAAAAATAGAACTTTTCTATGTTTTTAACTTCATCTCAATTAATCATTTAAAAACATGGTCGAGTGATGATTAATAATATAATTAATATTATATTATTAATATTGTTTATATTAATAATATCTTTACTAATTAAAATGACCTTATGGAAATAATTGCTTTATCAAACCAAAAAGGTGGAGTTGGAAAAACAACGTCTGCTATTAATATTGGTGCTGGTCTTGCCAGGATGGGAAAAACTGTTTGCTTGGTAGATCTTGATTCACAAGCAAATATGACACATGGTCTTGGGATTTATAATCCAGACTATACGATCAATGGTATTATGTTGCACAAACAAAAAATCAGTCCGTACCTAATTACAGATAATTTGTCATTAGTTGCTTGTGATGATTCTATTTCTTCATTTGAAAAGAATATACAAGATAAAATTCAAAGGGAATTTATTTTGAAGAAGGCACTACAACCATTGATTGGTAAATACGACTTTTTGATTATGGATTGTCCACCAGTTATGAGTATGATTACTATAAATGCTTACTCATTTGCTAATGATGTATATGTCCCTCTAGAAGCCCAAAAATACTCTATTGAAGGATTGTTAAAGGTTGAGGAAATGGTTGATGTTGTTAAAGAAATTAATCCGTCATTAAATATAAAAGGTATCTTCTTTACCAAGCACAACCCAAGAAGAATACTTAATAGGGATGTTGAGTTAAGTGTTCGAAAAATATATAAGAAGCTGGTACTTAACACACACATTAGAGAGAATGTTTCATTAGAAGAAAGTCCTCATGCTAGTTTGGATATTTTTAGATACGCTCCAAATAGTATAGGTGCAGACGATTATAAAAAATTAATAGAAGAGATTTTAGACAAAAAATATTAACAATATTAATTATATTAAAATTTAATATTATTAAAAACAATTTTTATGAAAAAAAAATTTACATCTATAAGTATCAATACAAGTGAGCAATCACAGAAGCCAACTTATAAGAAGACCATATTAGATCAAATAGTTACTTCTAAAAACGATGTTATATCTACCAATTTTGAGGACGAAATCCTACAAAGACACACATTTCTTCTAAAAGGAGAAATCATTGAAAAAATAAAAGACTTCGTCTATACACAAAAAATAACAGGAAATATTATGTTCACACAAAAAGATTTACTTGAACAAGCACTTAATAGTTTTTTTGTTGGAAAACAAATCCAAAAAAGGCCTCCTGATTTTATAGAAAAAAGGGGGAGAAAACGATAAATTATGAACAGCACATTAAACACTAAATGGTCTGTCTAGATAGAGAAAAGCAACATAAAAATATTTAAATATATCTGAAGTATTATTTTAATGTATTATATAAATATGATAATGTACTATTACATTATACAAATTATTGATTATCTTTCTGTTATATGAATATTCAGTACTAGAAACTACATTAGTTTAGATCATTACTTGACATCTATGACTTAGATTGATTGTTATTAAGAATAATATTACATTTGTCATGTGTGTTTGGTAGTAATAGTCGTTATTCGTCAGAAAATCAGTACGATGCGCATACTGTACTAGTAATGGCTGTAACTATGAGTAAGATAATACTGAGTATTTATCGATAAAGAGATAGTTTTTAATTTAAAAACGCTTATTATGAGAAAAAGTATCATCGTATTTATCTTGTCGTTCCCGTGGTTTGTCATGGGAGTTAACGCACAGCAACAACCACTATACTCTCAATATGTATTTAACGGTGTTGTAATTAATCCAGCACACATATCTATGGAAAGCGAGTATAGTAACATTACTCTAATGAATAGACAACAATGGGTTGGAATTCCGGGTGCGCCAAAAACAACAACACTTAGTGTGAGTATGCCAATTAATGCTACAAAAACAAGTATAGGCTTATTGGCTGTACAAGACAAAGCCGGAGTTAATACACAGACACAGGCCAATTTATTGGTGGCGCAAAGAATTACTTTGGCTGAAAATGCTTATCTAGCAGTAGGGGCTTCAGCTGGAATCAATGTACTAAAAGAGGAAGACTTATTATTAGGAGCACCTAATGATCCACTTTTTAATAAAAACCTAACATCTACCAGTGGTGATATTGGATTTGGACTAACATTCTTTACTGATCGTCTTTTTGTAGGACTGTCTGCTCCATCTTTTAGAAAATTATCACTTAAAAATAATGCATATGATATTGCTGGGGTTTCACACTACTATTTAAGCTCTGGTTATTTATTTGACCTTACCCCAATGCTTAAATTCAAACCAACTCTTCTCATTAAAAAAATAGGTGAAGGAAGTATACAAGGAGAAGCAACAGCAAATTTTTTGCTTAATAATATCATCTGGGTTGGTTTAGGGTGGAGGCAGGCAGAGTCAATTATTGGGATAACACAGTTTCAGTTAACGAATAGTATCAAGTTGAGTTATTCTTATGATTATGTGACAAAGAAAGAACTTCAAACAGTTCAGCAGGGGTCTCATGAAATATCGCTGAGCTTTAGATTTGGTACTAAAGGGCGTATTGTTTCACCTTCTTATTTTTAACTATAAATGAAAAGAAGTTTATCAATAATTATTTTGATAGTATGCTACACGGTTACACTATTTAAATGTTACGGGCAAACATCAAAAAAGGAGTTGGGGCGTGTTTATGATCGGGCAAGTCACTGGGTTGATATCCAAGATTATGATCGAGCAAAGCGTGCGCTAGAGCAAATTATATCCGATCAAAGATCTAGTTCTGATCAAGTCTTTTATTCCAAACTCTTATTGGCCAAAATTTATAGTGAAGGTCGAGAACTTGGCAAATCATTAGACTTATATAACAGCGTATCTGATGATAAAGAGCACGATATGCCTGCAGATCACGTATGTAGGTATTTAGATTTACTACGTCGAAGTGGTTTTGTATCAAAGGCGATAGAGGTGGCTAAAAGATATCATTCCGATCTTAGTTTAAATGATCGATTTGTCAACTCGGAATCTGCTTTGAATTCTTATTATCAATACTATCAAACCCAGAAAAACGGGAAATATGTAGAAGTCTCTGCTGTTCGAACACCAAATGATTTGGAGAATACATATGCCTATGGAATTATTCCATACGGGTCTGACTATCTTTTGTTGATGAATAAGTATAATTATAGTGATGCACAATCATTTTATACCAACGCAAGGATCATCTTTTTATCTAATAAAAGTCATCCAGATAACTCTTCGTCATCGTTTAATCAGATAGGTGGATTTGTGCAACAAGGGCCTTCAACCTTTTTTGATAATAACAAAACAGTCATTTTCACAGCTAATCAGTACGATAAATACAATACCGGGAACCGTCCTTATGGTAGTATTAATCGGTTACAACTTTATTCATCTACATTAAAGAAAAATGGAAAGTGGAGCCATCCGGTGAATATTTCCAATTACTTTACTAGAAAGGCGAGTAACTATTCTTTTCTAGATCCATGTGTAGATCAAAGCGGCAAGGTGCTTTACTTTGCTTCTGATATGAAGGGTGGATATGGGGGTACAGATATCTATTATTGCAAATTCGATGATAAGCGCAATGAGTGGGGAGATCCTATAAATATGGGGGATCAGGTTAATACAAACGGAGATGAGTTATTCCCATTCGTTAAAAACGACACCTTGCTTTTTTCGTCAAATGGACTAATCGGGTTTGGCGATCAAGACATTTATATGAAGAAGTTATTAACAAACGAGCCATCCGTACATCTTCCATACCCTGTAAATACTCAATTTAAAGACACCAATCCAATGTTCGACTCTAAGACGAATATGCTTTTCTTTTCATCTGACAGAAACACCCAAAAGACCGGGTATATTCTTGATCAGGTCTATTCAGTGCGCTCCAGCTTGTCGGAATTAATCCTTAGGGGTGGAAAACTTTTAGAGGAAACGAAATCTATTCAAAAAGATACCAGTGGGGCAGATCAAATTAGAGATTTGGTGGCAGAAAAGAAAAGATTGGCTTTTAGAGATACGATGGATATCATCCATTTTGATTTAGATAAGTATGTGATAAGGAAAGATCAGTATCATCGGTTAGATAGTATCTACTCTGGTTTTATGACGAGCCCAGATAAGTGTGTTATTGCTATTGACGGACATACAGATATAACCGGTACAGAGAGATATAATTTGACACTTTCTGAAATGAGGGCAAAGAGTGTAATGGACTACTTAATGAAGAAGGGTGTTCCAAAAATAGCATTTGAAATACAGTGGTTTGGATTCAGTAGACCCATTGCCACATGTGATAGAGAGAAAGTATCAGAAAAAAGATGTTTAGAAATTAATGCACTAAATCGTAGAAGCGAGGTATACATAAAAAGAATAAAATAAATAAAACAATGAGAAAAATACTACCTGTTGTTATTGGGTTGTCCCTTGCTAATATAAGCTATGGTCAAGAGATGCCTTCTGTTTTCAACAAGAGCTTGGCTGGGGATGATAATCAATTGAAGAAAATTGAGTCCTTGGCAAACGGTGAGTTAATAGTCATCGGCGGTGGTGCATCAAAATCTTATTTTGCCAGATTAAACGCAGACGGAAAGATCATATTTGAAAAGAAGAACGATAAAGACGCTGCTATTTCATATAATGATATGGTGGTAATGAGTAATGGCTCTGCATTGGTTGTTGGAGGAGGGAATAAGGCTGAAGGAGCAGGGCGCATTAGCTTATTTGATAATAAGGGTGTGCTTGTTTTCGATAAGGTGTTTGGTAAAAACTCAGGAGGGTATTTTACAAAAGTAAAGCAAGACCATGCAGGTAACTTTATAGCAGTTGGAATAGATGGAAGTAGTCCATCTAGATCCAGGATAACCAAGATAGGTTTAAAGGGAGATATCATTTTTGATAAAATTTTCAGAGAGGGTACTGTTTTTAATGACTTGATTATAGAGGATGACGATAGTTTTATTGGGATAGGTGGAGACGCTGGAGACTCAAGAGGGAATGGATTATTGATTAAGCTATCTTCAAATGGTGATAAGGTGTATGAAATTAACTCAGGAAAGGGCGGATGTAGCTATACTAGTGGTTTTTTGATGGATGATGGGAGTTTGCTGGTCATAGGGGGAGGGCGCTATGGTACAGGTAATCAGTGTCGTGCCACGCGTGTTAGAGTTGATGGACAGGTGATTTTTGATAAAACATACAGTACGGTTGATAGTTGGTTTAGCGCTATGGCTATTGATAATCAAGGTCAAATTATACTTTCTGCAGAGGAGTTTGATCGTGGCCGTATTCTTAAGCTTAGACCGGATGGAACTATTGTGTTTAATAAAGAGACGGCCTCTCCTATTGTGGACTTAAAGGTTAATGCGGTAAATCAGGTTATTGCTGTAGGATCAAAGGAAAATGCATATGAATTATTCAAGTTATCGCCGGAAGGTAAAGTGATTTTTGATATTCCATCATCAAGTGTAGCATTGAAAAAGATTATGATGGCAGAGGATGGAAAAATATATGCAATTGCAGACAGGTTTTGTCGAATATTAAAATTCGATGATGCTAACGGCGATCTTCTTTTTGATAAAGACTATGGAAAGATTGGATCTGATGCGTCATTTGCTAGCATCACTAATTTGCCATCAGGAGAAGTTGTTGCTATAGGTGGTGGTAAAGGAGACGGAAGCAGGATTACTAAAATAAGCCATGGGGCAAGTATTAATGATATAACAGTTATGGAGCCTATCGGTGGAACTAATATTGCTAAGATAACTGTTTCGTTGACTGGTTTTTTACTGGAAAATGGGGTGAGAAAACCAGTTACTATATCTTATAAATCGCTTTTTAATAATAAAGTTGATAATAATGATATCACTCCGATTGATGGAGTATTGTCATTTATACCATCTGATTATGCCCAAGGTCAGTCGATAGAAAAGACGATAGAATTACCTGTTCATAGTGATCAATTGTTTGAGGGGACAGAAAAGGTTTCCATAGAGATATCGGATGCTAAAAACACGCATATTTCTAAAGCAATTGGGGTTGTAACGATAGAGGATGCGGAAGCCTCTATTCGTTTTGTTTCAGGGTCTGACGCTGTAGAAGGGAAATTTCTAGGATATACTGTTGGGTTGTTTAAATCGGATGGTACGGCTTTGATTAATAAAACGGGATCTCCAATAAAGATCAGTTATAGATTTGGGCCTGGATCAGCGGCTCCAGGTGTAGATTTTGATGCTAATACAACGAAAAAACAATTAGTTATCAATGATGGAGAGTCTACGGGTAGCATATCGATCAAAACGATAGAAGATTCGTTTTACAGGGATCCTCAATCTGTTCAATTGGTATTATATGACTTAAATTATGCTAAGAACTCTGTAGTTGGATTTTGGGGGAATGCAAAAATATTATCGGCTACACAGTATATAAATGATATAGGTGCAGAAGTACAGATTTCTAAGATATCAGATCATAGTATAACTGGAGAAAGTGCAAGCATGTTTAAAGTATCACTGGTAAAGGCTTCAGACGGCTCGAATGTAACCAATTGTTCTGGTGGAAATATCCGTGTAAAGTTTGTAGTGGATTCTGCTAGTACGGCAGTTCTTGGCAAGAACTTCTTCATTGGAGAGGATGTGTTTATTATGGGAAATTGTTCGGATAGAGAAGCAGACGTCAAGGTTGTTTTTAACCCTTATAGTAAGATAACAACTAATGGATCTATTATATTAAATATTGTGTCAGTTTCGGGTCCCCCATCCTCGGGTCCATTAAATATATCGTCAAAGAAAAAAGCTACAGCATTATTGCTTGCTGGAAACAAATAAGGTAGTATTAAATTACCAGATGGGGTAATTTTCGTGTGCAAAAACAGAAGCAGTCATATTAATTAATATGACTGCTTCTGTTTTTTGTGTCGTTTTCTTTAGTAATAGGGGGTCATTGTGGGGGCCAGGCCCCACGTTTTTGATGTTTGTGTGTCGTTAGAAGGGCCTATATGCCTTTATATTGGATGGTGGTTATATGTATAGCCACTATGGTGTGCTTTATAATAAAATAAATAGGTTATCTTGAAAAGAGGTGGACTATTTATTTTATTATAAACCCTGCTCGTCGAGACACGTAAAAATTGTGCTCGATAATCTATGCGGAAATAGAATAAAAATACGAATCTATAAATTAGGCATTTTCATACAATTGATCTGTTTTAACTACATATCCCATTCCTATTACTGTATGAATAAGTTTTACTTCGTGACCAGCATCAATTTTCTTTCTGAGGTAGTTAATATATACATCAACCACATTGGTTCCCATATTGAAATCAAGATCCCAAACACTTTCAAGTAACTCTACTCTAGAAAAAACCCTATTTTGGTTTCTTGCGAAGAATTCTAATAGCCTAAACTCTGTAGCAGTAAGTGAAATAACTTTTCCAGCCCTTATCACCGTTTTTGATAAGATATTAATTTCCAGGTCAGCTATTCGTAGTAGTCCACTTGATACAGAAGCTTGTTTGCCCCTTCTGGTGATAGCTTTAATTCTGGCATTAAGCTCTGATATATCGGGTGGTTTATTCATATAGTCATCGGCGCCATAATCCAAACCGGCCACAATATTTGCAATAGTATTAATAGATGATAATAGTATTATTGGAACTAGACTACCTTCATTCCTTAATCTTTGACAGACCTCAAGACCATTTAGTCCTGGTAGCATGACATCTAAAATAAGTAAATCGAAATCATTTTCTTTGGCCATTTTTAGGCCCATGATTCCATCCATTGCTACACTAATTTCGTAGGAGTGTTTTTTTAGTCCTTTTTCTATTGTTGAAATTACAGAATATTCATCCTCAATAAGTAGAATTTTCATATACGATGTGTAATTGTTGATGTTTTAGTTTTTTTTGGGTAGAAAAATATACGCTAAAAGTAATTACTTTGTTTAAAAGTAAAGGTAAAAAAAGATATTATAGGTAATTTTTGTCATTTTACACAATAATGTTGCTATAGAATATACACTTATGTGTCTGTAGATCAATATTTTATAAAGATTGTATGAAAAAATAAAGAAACTTCTTTGGTATCAAAAAATAAGTGAGTGATTATATAGGTGATGTTATTTTGAAAAATGAAACAGGAAACAATGATTAATTCTTACTGGCGATAAACTACGAAATAGGTTGTACTTAGGCTTGTTTAGGTTTTTCATATTCTTGTTTATCAAATAATTTATCGGCAAATGGCTATTAAATTGTTTTCTAGATATGAATCTATGTTTTAAAGCAATTTATGCCAAATATAGGCTTAAAATTGAAAAAGAAAAAAGTAATATTAAGAACAACTATCTAGTGTTTTTTAATTTAATTAATATGTTTCTTATACATGTAATTAAAACAGTGTGCATATATTAACAATCTTAACCTCTAAACCCGCGTTGCCTTTAATGCTATGTTTATTAATTGTTTTTTTACTATTATGAAATTTTATAATAATTTGTAGTTAATTATATAAGGCGTGTTCAATTGTTATATTCGCTATTTGATTTGATCTAAATGATCAGGTTTTTGTGTAAATATCATATTAACTATATCACAAGCTATCATGAGTGTTATTTTTATTCCTACCGATTTTCAGGTAGGTTTTTTACAGATGCTTCCAGCTTTATCTAAGGCTTTAGATAATGTTTATACAGATGTTATTATGGGCCATTTATTTAAAGCGAAAGACTATGAGCAGCTTTATTGGAAGAAAAATATTGAATTTAAAAAAATAGACCCACGGTTTATAGAAGCGTGCGAGAGTGTCTTTTCTGGTAAAAACGGGTTTTCTGTACGAAATTTTGCTGGATCTTCTATTTCTGGTTTAAAGCTCTTCTTTGAGATGAATCACGTGGATTTAATCCTCAATCCAGCAGACTATCATTTCAAGAAAATATCAAAGTACAGTATAGGAAATCCAGGTAGAATAATTAAAAGGTCTGGATATCCTGTTCATGATGTTCATGTGATATACGAGCAAGAGCAAGTTTTGAAAGTATCTTAGAAAGTATTCTTAGTGTGTCAGAATAAGTGTTGGTTGGGATAGATACTAGATAAATACTTATGTTTTTAATTTGGGTACGTTTTAACAAGAGCTATTGTGCCATGGAAACCTATAGGTTTGTATGATACACTAACTTTTGTATAATAACAAAGCTGTACCGTAAAATAAAGACGATATTAGGTACACCAATAAACTCAAGAAATCTCATTTGGTGGTCTTGTTAGTATAAAAAACAGATTTTATAAGTTAATTATATACCGATTGATGTCCGGAAGTGTCCTGCTGGACTTTTTATTTCTTCTTTTTTGTGATTGTAATCATAGAACCATTTGTGTGCTTTTTTACGCATCTCTGGTTTTTCTAATATTTTCTTTATTATTTTATTATCTTGTATTCCGATGCTATACATTTTGTTTTTGAGCTGAATGCCTTCTGGGTCGTTATCGCTCATTTCAAATGGGATAATGGTTTGTAATCGTCTAACTTGAGATATGGTAAAATTAATTCGATGAACACTTTTACCTTTTTTTTCTATTTGAAAGGTAATATTGATATCTGAGAGTTCATTTATTTGTCTAACAGCAGGTTCTAATACATTATCTTTAAACTGGCCCCATTGTTTATATTGCTCTGGTACTCTTCCTTTTGGATCCTTTAGGTTTAATAGTACTTTAAGATCGTCTAACTCATATGAATAATAGCCAATGTCCTTCCACCTTGAGAATTGTACGTACATCCATTTTGCATATTTCGAGCTCATAGATAGGACGCAGTATAACTGAAAGCTTGTGAAGTTATTCTTTAGATCAACTAAGTATGGTTTTAAGTCTTCTGAAATGGTTAACTGTATTTTCCCTTTTCCCTTTAAGTATTTGGCACTAGACATCATTGCTACCTGCAAAAGACCATCGTTTTCTTCAATTTCAAACACTTTTCCAATAAGACCGGCTGTAGCATCACGTAGCTGTTGATAGTTCCATCTTCGTCCTGTGATTTCCTCTATTTGCAAG
>JACCDN010281835.1_pt1 | contig 11070 bp, 8 predicted proteins | sample 7441691 | NCBI WGS metagenome assembly JACCDN01 (sample SAMN15323439, study PRJNA562643) | freshwater metagenome | isolation source: river surface water | place: USA:Blue River Watershed | collected 2017-08-16
AGTTAAAATTATAAAAATTATCGCTGTACTAAATTTATAATCACCTTTACCTATGTAGCGCAGCTCGTTCACTAGGTAAAAAAATACATCTACGCCCAATAGCGCCACTAAAACCACTAAAATCGCAACAATTATTTGCTTGCCTATATAACGGTCTAAAATATTCATGCTATTTGTTTCCGCAGCGACCAGTTATATCTAAATTCATCCCAACGCCCAGATACTTTTAACGCCAGTATTACTGCTAATAACAGAAATAATACATGTACAGCCCATAATCCTGGCCAACTAGTTAATACGCCATTCGCAATCCAACGCTTAACCACTGTTAATAAATTATAATACAGCATATAAATTAACACTGCTGGTAAAAACTTTGCATACCGTCCTTGACGCGGCTCTACTTTAGCTAACGGTATTGCTAACAAGGCTAAGATTATTACAGCAAACGGCATCGCACAGCGCCATTGGAATTCAGCAATATCTCGTGAGTCTGTTGAATTAAAGATCTGCATTGAAGGTCGCAGGTATTCAAAACTTGGTAACGGCCCAGAAGAGTATTTTAACTCACGCCCATATTCAGCAAAAGATGTTACCGTGTAATTAGCATCTCCTGGATTACCTACATAACGATAGCCATTATGTAACACTAAATAAAATTCGTTTTGATTACCTAATTGTTTTATATCCGCAGTTTCAGCCGTTATTACCACCATATCCTGATTCGTAACTTTTTCGGTATTTGGTTGCTGGGCAATAAATATATTTTTCAAAGTACCATCTGGCAATACATTTTCAACATAAAATACTAACTGATCATTTTCATCAATGGTCTGAAATTGTCCAGGGGTAATAGCACGCATCACGCCAGCAATTTGCCCATCAGCTAATATTTTTTCACGTTCAACACTTATAATTGGCACCAACACTAGATTTAAAATTGCCACAATTACCGCCACACCACTAGCCATAATTAGCGTAATGCGAGTCAATTTAGCCCAGTCAAAACCACAAGTTAACAACACCGCCACTTCACTATCAGCATGTAGACGGCTATGAGTAAATAAAATAGCCACAAACATAGCAACCGGCGCCAACAAACCAAATAGCTCGGGGATATATAATCCCACTACCTTAAAGACTAAACCTACCGGTAACTTACCAGATGCCGCTTTTGCTAGAAACATAACAAATTTATTGCTAATTGCAATAAACAGCAACACGAACGTGATAGCACAGAAAGTGTTGAATATTTCTTTGGTAATATATCTGGCTATAACCATCTTGCAATTGCCTGTTCTTGCAGTAAACTACTGTGTCTGCATTAAATAAAAATAGTCGCGGGAGACCCCATGGATTTTAACATAAAAAGTGGCCAGCCAGAAAAACGTCACACTGATTGCTTAATACTGCCTGTTTTTGAGTCTGTTAAATCACCCATAATTAATACAAAATTAGAGAAATCTTGTCGTGAAGCCCTGACTAATATCCTAAAACTCGGCGATACCAACGGCAAAGTTGGACAAAACCTACTGTTACATAATATCCCAGGAATTAATAGCGATCGAGTACTTCTAGTCGGTTGTGGCAAAGAAAGTGAATTTAACGACAAAGTATTTAGAGAAGTCATACAAAAAATGGCCACCTCATTAAATAATACTGGTGTACGCGAGGCAATCTGTTATTTAACTGAAATCCCATTGAAAGACTATGATAGCGCTTGGAAAATTCAACAGGCGGTGATGATTACTGTTTCAAGTAGGTATAAATTTGAACAATTTAAGTCTAACCAGGATAAAAGTAAAAACCCGCGCCAAGAGTTAAAAAAAATCACCTGGATTATCAATAACCCGCGAGAAACTGGCAAAGCCGAGCAAGCTATTAAAATCGGCCTGGCTTTATGTGCGGGGCTACAAATTATTAAAGATCTAGCTAATACACCACCAAATGTTTGCCATCCAGACTATCTAGCCAAGTTTGCTCTTAAACTAGCCAAGAGCTACAAAGCTATCAGTGCCGCAGTGTTAGAACGCAAGGATCTACAAGCGCTCAAAATGGGGGCATTATTATCCGTAGGACAAGGTAGTGCGCAGCCGCCAAAATTAATTACCTTGGAATATCGTGGCGCTGCAAAATCTCAAGCACCGTTAGTGTTTGTAGGTAAAGGCATAACTTTTGATACTGGTGGTAACTCCCTGAAATCGCCAAGCGGTATGATTGGAATGAAATTTGACATGTGTGGCGCAGCTACCGTGTTAGGCATTATAAAATTTGCAGCTGAATTAAACTTACCATTAAATATAGTCGGGGTAATTGCTGCTGCAGAAAATATGCCCGGTGGTTCAGCTAGCCGGCCGGACGATATAGTCACGACCATGTCAGGACTAACTGTTGAAATTTTAAATACTGATGCCGAAGGCCGCTTAGTGCTGTGCGATGCTTTAACTTATTGCGAGCGTTTTAAACCGGAAGTAGTAATCGACATGGCTACGTTAACTGGAGCCTGCGTGGTAGCCCTGGGTAATTTTCACTCTGGGTTATTCACTAATTACCAACCATTAGCTAATGATTTGCTTAATGCTGGAATAGTAAGCGGGGACAAATGCTGGCAATTGCCATTAACTGACGAGTATCAGCGGCTATTAGACAGCAACGTCGCCGATCTAGCGAATGTGGCTGGTCCTGAAGGTGGTAGTATTGTGGCCGCGTGTTATCTATCCCGTTTTACCAAAAATTATCATTGGGCACACTTAGATATAGCTGGCACTGCCTGCAGATATACTGGCAAAGACAGAGGCGCTACTGGTCAACCATTGCCATTAATTGCAGAATATTTGTTAAATAAATGCAAATAGATACGTAGCATCTATAATTAGTGCATGCCAGATTTAAAAACGCTACTTGCAGAGTTAGAAGAAGACTTACGTTCGCTCACTGCCGTTGCCGAACTTTCGCAACAACGGCTTACAGAAGCGGCGGAAGATGCGCATGCCCTGTTATTAGAAATTAATAAACTAGCTGAGGCCGCCAAGAATAAAGACCTTGCTGAATTTTTATTAAAAATGACTGCGATGTTAAATCGCCTTCATCAAATAGCGCAAGAAAATGCGCCTGCTGACGCCAAGAATTTACCAGCACCCCAGCAGATTTTGCAACAACTTAACGCTGCTTATAAAACAAACCTACAGCCATTAATCGAAAATTTGCATAAAGATTTAGCAAATAATACTGGCGATAATTCGCTTAAAATTCAACAACTAGGTATGGTTGCGACTTTAGGTTCAGAGGTTTTTCGTTGCTGCTCCGCGGTGAATAATAATTGGGATAAGATGAACAGCAATCAAAAAATTGCTTCCACTATCGGCATGGTGATGATGTTTACCGGTCTTGGTATGCTAGTAGCAGCTACTATCAATCCTGTATCAGTTCCAGTATTAGCCGCTATAACAGTAATAACTTTAGGCTGTTTTTTATGTAAAAAAGCTGTAGAAAAGATAAATACGCCGGAAGCTAATATCATTCGCGATTCTACCGATAAGCAACTAGAACACACTGATACGTTATCTAAAATCTTCGGCGTTAATAATTACCCACGTCAGTTCTTAACTTTTGTCCAGCCACAAACCAACGTTAAAGTTAAAGCAGAAGAACAAACACCAGCCACACCAAAACCTACGATAAATCTGCTAGATCGCTTTAAAGCCAGTTTAAAAAGCTTTTTCGATCCTAACTAGTGATTATTTAGTCTAAAACTCTACATTTTTGACTAACGGTTGATGAAATTTTATAAGTTTGCATTACTTGGGCTTCGGCTAAAATAGCCTCTAGCAATTTTTGGCCTGAGGTTTCACCAACTAAGAACCAGTCAGCAGTTTTATAATCAGCTTGGTTACTAGGCTCAAGTACCTGGTTAATTTCAGTAACTAATGCATATAAGTTTTCAGCTAGATTAGCACTGGTATATTTAGGATTCTCAGTATTTGCCGCGAGGTGTCGGTAATTTATAATGCAAACTGCAGTATATTCTAAAATATCCACTAATTCTCGGTATGGGCAATCGCAAGGCATAAGCGTGTCGAAATTGCTGAGCAGAAGTTTTCGGTATTGTTCTTTAAGGCAGGCGATTGCTGCTAATTCAGCAGGCTGCGAGGGCTTTAAACTAAACGCTGTGTACATATTTTTACTACCACTAATAAAACTACAACTACTTACTACTCATACATCTGAACTAACCCGGATACTGCGGCTTGGGAGAACCAGGGGTTATTAATAGAAGCTTAATTTTTTTTGTTTCATCTAACATATTTTCCAACAAACCCTTACCTGAATCTTCATACCAATCATCGCCTTTAAAATCATTGCCTGCATCTTTATCTTTTATGTTAGTGATAGCAGTAACGATGGAGTCTAATTTATTACTTAGTTCTTTTGCCTCAGAAGCAGATGGCTCAATTTGTGGAGTTTTAAATATCTTATCATAACTACCCATAAAACTAGCAACATCATCTAAAATTTTTACCAGGTTTTGATATGGGCAATCGCTAGCCGTGAGAGAACCGTATTCCTCAACTAAAACCGCTCTAAAAGTCTTATTAAGGTCATCTAACCGCGATAACTTTTCGTTGCGTTTAGGAGAACTTGGCATTTTATACATCTGGGCCTCCGTGTTTATCTTTTTTATCTCTCGACCTACCCATAGCCTCTTGTATAGGTGTACATCCACGCTCATGTTTCTTATAAAGTAAGTTTACTCTATCTGTTATGCTTTGTCCAGGCTCTTTAGTTTTTTCATACTCTTTATTTAATTTTTCCTGTAATTTTTCAACAAAACCTATAGCTATAGCTCTATATTCAGCTAATTTATCGTCTTTAGAATCCAAACCCTTTGGACAGCGTAAGTTATTGAGGATATAACCGAAGTAATTATCCAAAGGCTGACCTTGCAACAGGCAATTTAACGCCTGAATCTCTATAATATCTCGCCAAATTTGTGAGCATGATTCGTCTCCAAGATCTCGTAGCCAATAGGCATTTACACACAATGGATACTGTTTTAAAATTTCTCTATCATGCAATAAAAAATGTAAATATGCGCTCTCATTTGCAGCATAAAAATAAGTATCTTTCCAAGCCGTAAGCGTAGGGCCAAACTCTTCCGCTGTAGGATTTGAAGTTTCTGGTGCATGACAAATTAGATTGGTAAATCTTGGCATATTCCCATTAACTTCACCATTCAATTTTACATTTAAATAATATTGCATCACCAGATTATATGCGCTGGTGGTACCGAGCATCTTAAGTTTATCTGGATCTTGACTTTCAATACTTCTATAATATTCAATTGCATCTTGAATGTTATCAGTAAATATTTTAGCAAGAGCAGATTGTGTAGTGTCTTGTGATGTGCTTTTTATCCCCTTGGCCCAACCTGCTGCTCGCTCGAGATTGTCAAAAAGATCTGCCGCAGTAATATTGCTTGACATATAAGTTTCATGGACATCAGCCGGTAAATCGAAAGGCGCGGGGATATGTAACATATCAATATCACCAGCAATAGCTAGACCATTTGCTCCCGCCCGCACCATCAGAGGTATTTTAATATTTTCTTTAGTGGTTTCCCAGATAGGGCAATGATAATCCTGATCCAACATTTTATCAAACAATTCAGTATATTTAGCCTGATCTTCGATATTCATTACATCTTTTTGATTACTATTTTCTTTTTTAATATTTAAAATTTTTGTTATGGTTTCCTGCAGGTTATACTCCCATAACTTTTGATCTTCTATTGCAGGCAAAATGTCTCTTATATTTAAAGAAAAATAACTGTCTTGAATATCTTTATGTCTAAAACTTAACTGTCCATTAATAATCTGTGGCTTTAAATAGATCCCACGCGCAATGTTCTTCAGAATTGAATGCAAAGACTCGGATCTTTGTATGTAATGAACTTCTTTTTTCTTTATAGTGGTTAGTTTTGGAGTTGAATCTTGTTTATTAGTTTTTGCAAAAGTAGGCGCTATTTCTGAGAAGCATATCAAACCGCCACGACCGTTACTACCGCCTAGAACCTTAACTTCTACTATATCTACTCCGTCGGTAGCATGAAATTTTTCTCTCAATTCACTGCTCATTGAGTCACCAGCATTAACGCAACCATCAAAGAATGTTGAGGGATTTACAGTATCAAATAGGCTATACCCACGTGTAAAATTCTTGTCTTTAGTAGCGCAGGTAGCTATATTTCTTTTTGATACAAAACGTCTACTAAGCGGCATATTTCCTGCCACTATACTTTCTGGACCTTCTGTACCATTAATCTTAGTTTTATTACCACCATCTTTGGCTATAAAAGCAAATATACCAGCAAAAACCTCGTTTTGTAACAATATATCCAGTGGAAACGGTGGATAACGTTTTGAGTTTGGAACATAGGTTCTTGCAAGGTCTTCACCAATTATTTGCTTTAACTCTATGTCAGATCGTGTCGAGGTTGCTGCACCGCTAACCTTGGAATCCGCAAAATTGGTGAGAAGTCTTAAAAAATATGCTGGAATTTTGGTAGAAACCCTTAGGTCAGAATCTGGATTCTCTATTCCTCTGGCGGAAAAAATAAAGAAGTCATTGGTAGTTCTATGTTGTTCAGAAAAGCCACTTAAACGCTGACTTCTAACCTTACTACGACGAAACGACGAATTATTCATACCTTCAGCGTCGAGCAAATCGGTATTAGCATCATCTTCTTCATATTCAGATCGGATAGTTGATGCAGATGATGCACGTCTTCGCGTATCATCTTTTTTTTTGCCAAAGATAAGATTGTACAAGTACATATTTTATAGCTTATTATTGCATTTATTATAATAAGCTTAGCACTTAAAGTGCTGACCTTAAGCGATACTATTGATAGCTAAGCACAATATTTTAAGTAATTTTTCAGCTCAGGCTCATCTTAGCTACAGAATTAGTCATACTTAACTCACGCCAGCCATCTGGCAATACGCTGTTAATCGCGTCTCTGACGAGTTTAAGGTTGTGGCTTCTAAGATCTGTTTCCCCAGCATGAGGTTTGGCCATACCGGATTTTACGCTTGCTGATGCTGTAGCATCGCTAGAACTTACTGCGGTTTCAGTTTCAGTCTCCCTCTCAGCCTCAATATAGTTATACAGGCTACCATTAAAAGTTATAACCTGATGCGATGATCCAGTAGCAGTATCTACTTCGCCACCCAAACGCTTGATCAAATTCACCGCTTGTCGATATGGATATGCTTTGGTATGTATATCTAGCAGCAGTTCTATTTCATATATATTTTCCAGCACTACTTCCATCGGCAATTTAAATTTTGATGTCATATTACCACTTGCATCACTAGATATAGCAGTAGCCTGGCGCATAGCTAAAATACGCTGCTTACGTTTTTCTACTTCACGTAACACTCGCTCGGCTTCAATTTGTTCACGTCTCTTAGTCAGATCTAGATTGCGATGTTTTACCAGCTCTGCTAGTTTTTGCTCTTGCTCCAGCAGCAACTGCTTTTTTTCTGCGGCAATTTGTTCTTGCTGTTGCACTTTTAAGGCTAACTGTTGCCGTCGTTTTTGCTCCTGCTCTCTAGCAAAGATTCGTTGTTGCTCTGCATACCAATCTGCAGCCTGCTTTAGCTCAACATGCACAAAAGATTCCAACTCAGAAATAATTCTCGGAGATTTGTGAAAATAGCGGTATAGTTCTACTATATTTTCACCTGCCAATGTAGGATTATTACTTAGTCTACAAAAACTATCATAATACCCTAAAAAAAGTCCAGCTACTTTATTGATTTCTTGAATAGTTTTAATTAACAACCCTGCAGGAATTCCTTTTTGATTGGTTTTGATTAATACATCTCTTAAAGATAATATTTTATCACGCGTAGCTACAATGGAATTAACAAAGGATTTGCGAAACGATACGCTGTAAGAACCAGTGTCTGAAAAAGTTATAATACTATGTTTCTCAATAAAGTCTTTTTCAATCTCACCGGCAATTTTACTCTTAAACAGCAAGTCCTTGATGTCAGAGAAAACGAATAACTCACTCCGATCATTATTAGTAACATATGCTGCCTCATTAGCTAACGCAGCTTTAACAACGGCGCCTGTTTTTACTACACCATGTTTCTTAGCGTCTTTCTTTGCTTGCTTTTTAAGCTGTATTTTTCTTTCAGCCTCTGCTTCAGCAAATTTTCTGAGATTCCGTTGTTCGTGTTGAATATGTCGCTCGATAACAAGCATCACTGCAAGTACATACTCTTCGTTCTGAATAACTTTCTTAATTTCGGGCAGCAATTCTTCTAATTTTAATATATCCTGCTCTACACTATGTATAAATGCTTTTTTTGCAGCTTGTGTAATATCTGGGGTCATAGAATGCCTTGCATACAAATCCCTATATCCAGCATTTTGCTTACATAGAAATTCTTTCGCCTCTAGCTCTGAAGCTTCTGTCATATAGCCCTTTAATTCATTATTAAAACGAATTCTAGCTTCAATCATTTCTAAGGCGCGATGTAGCGTTTGCTCTTTGCTAGAGGTATTTATACTCATAATTGTGCTCATTATTAACAGTTATTTTGGTGACTACCAGTTCCACTGCATTTCATTTTGTTGCATATTCCTGGTAACTAATTCGCTCAATTTGTCTATGGCTTGCAGTTCGCTAGCACTCAAATTAAAGCTTAAGCATTTTACGGTATCTTGTACTTGTTGTGCGGTACGCATCCCCACTATAGCATGCGTATTAGGTTGCGAAATTAGCCAATTAAGCGCAATATTGCCAATACTAGTATTATATTTATCAGCGTACGGCTGTAGCCCAGCTAATACTTGATCAACTTTATCGTAAATCTCTGGCTGAAATAGCTTGTTGTTAATGCGATGATCACCAGGACTAAATACATGTCCTCGTTTGAACTTACCTGTCAAGAGTCCCTGAGCTAAGGACGAATAAGCTAAAATAGCGATGTTATTTTTACGACAAAACGGATTAGTTTCTTTATCATAATAGCGCCACAATAAAGAATACGGCGGTTGATTACTGACAATCTCGCCATATTGCATTGCTTCCTGAATCTGTTGTTTAGAAAAATTTGATACGCCAATATGCTTGATTTTACCATCAGCTTGCAGCTTATTTAACGCCTGCATGGTATCTTCAATCGGCACTATCTCTGAGTTAAACGTACCAGACGGCCAATGAATTTGATATAAATCCAGATACTCAGTCTGTAAATTTTTTAGCGAACGCTCACATTCTTCAATTACTTGTTTATATTTTAATTTATTAGCAAATACTTTATCGGCAATTTGATATTGTGTGCGTGGCACTTGACTTAAAGCTTCTCCCAGGATCTGTTCAGCATGGCCAGCACCGTAAACTATAGCTGTATCAATGGTGGTAATCCCTGCTTCTATGGCTGCACGAATCGCAAGAATACTTTCCTGATCATCAATCCCCGCCCACATATCTTTACCGGCTTGCCAAGTACCAAGAATAAGTTTTGAAAATTCCATTTAAATCTCGCAGGTAGCAGTAAAAATAATTTGTGGCCAACGCTCTTGCGTTAAGCGTAAGTTAACCATAGTTGGAGCTAGATACGTTAAATTATCGCCATTATCTAACGCTAGTTGGTCACTATGTTTTTTCTGAAAATCACTTAATATTTTTGCATCAGCACACTGTATCCAACGCACTGTGGAAACGTTAATAACGTCATAGATACAATCTACGTTATATTCATATAATAATCTATGCGCTACTACGTCAAATTGTAGCACACCTACAGCACCAACGATTATGCGATTATCATTAAGCGGCTTAAACACTTGTGTGGCGCCTTCTTCTGATAACTGGATCAAGCCCTTATGCAGCGCTTTAGCTTTTAATGGATCTTTAGAGCGGACCGCTTTAAATAATTCTGGGGCAAAATGTGGAATACCCGTAAACTTTAGATCTTCGCCCTGCGTAAAGGTATCGCCAATTTGTATCGTACCATGATTGTGCAAGCCAATTATGTCGCCAGGAAAAGCTTCATCGACATGTTCGCGATCACCAGCCATAAAAGTTAAGGCGTTAGAGATATTGATATCTCGCGCAATTCGTAAATGCCGCATTTTCATGCCCTTGGTATATTTACCCGAACAGATCCGTAAAAATGCAATTCGATCACGATGCTGCGGATCCATATTTGCTTGGATCTTAAACACAAATCCAGTAAAATCTGGCTCACTAGGCTGCACTTCGCGAGTCTCAGTGGCACGTGATTGCGGTTGGGGCGCAATTGTCACAAACGCATCGAGCAAGTCTTGTACGCCAAAATTATTAATCGCTGAACCGAAAAACACTGGAGTTTGCTTGCCCGATAAGTATAAATCTCGATCAAAACTGTGACTAGCCCCATGCACTAATTCTAATTCGGTTTTGAATTCGTCTAGCAGATAGCCTAATTTAGCTGACAGTTCTGGGTTATCTAAGCCTGATATCACCGTACCTGCTTGAGTACGATCGCCCATGCCTGGAGTATATAAATGCACTTCATCGGTAAGTAAATTATAAACACCCTTAAAACTTTTACCAGCACCTATTGGCCAGGTAATAGGTGCACAATTTATCTCTAGAATTTTCTCAATTTCGTCGAGTAGTTCAATCGGCTCTCGACCATCACGATCCATTTTATTAATAAAAGTAATAATAGGTGTATTACGTAAACGACAAACCTGCATTAATTTTATCGTACGCGGCTCTACGCCTTTACCAGCATCGATAACCATTAATGCTGCGTCTACTGCCGTTAGGGTTCGGTAAGTATCTTCAGAAAAGTCTTCATGCCCAGGAGTATCCAGTAAATTTAACACGCAGCTTTTATATGGGAATTGCATTACAGACGTGGTAACCGATATACCACGTTGTTTTTCTAATTCCATCCAGTCAGAAGTAGCATGCCGCGATGCCTTGCGACCTTTTACTGTACCAGCTAATTGGATCGCACCCCCAAACAACAACAGCTTTTCAGTAATCGTCGTTTTACCAGC
>JACCDN010706409.1_pt1 | contig 11070 bp, 10 predicted proteins | sample 7441691 | NCBI WGS metagenome assembly JACCDN01 (sample SAMN15323439, study PRJNA562643) | freshwater metagenome | isolation source: river surface water | place: USA:Blue River Watershed | collected 2017-08-16
AGGCAAGCTGATAGAATCTTGCCTGAATTTAAAAGGGTCTGTGGCTGAGTGGTTTAAAGCAACGGTCTTGAAAACCGTCGTAGGTGCGAGCCTACCGTGAGTTCGAATCTCACCGGACCCGCCAAATACAATGATGAAACCCGCATGGCTACAGGCCTTGCGGGTTTTTTCTTGGGTTTTGTTGTGCTTTTTGTTGTGCTTTTCGGCGGGCCTTAATTGAAAAATATTTTTAGGGGCCGCTGCAACAAGCATTCGTTTGCTTTGACAGCGTTTTCTTGTTGCATTCCTTATAGCAATTGGGTTTGAGCCGAAATGCGCAAAGAATTTATTGCGATTTTTGTGTTTTTTCGTCGTATTCTAAAAATAGAAAAACACAAAAGGAACACAACATGTCCAACCCCAGCCCACTGTTAACGGTCAAGCAAGCCTGCGCCTATCTTCAGATTTGCCGTGCACACTTCTACTCGCTGCTTAAGTCTGATCCGAGTTTCCCCAAGCCAATCAGGTTGGGGCAGACTATCCGCTTTAAGGCAGTAGATTTCGGGCGCTATGTAGACCTTAAGGCTACAGGCGAGGGGAAAGCTGAATCGGTTGGGCACGATCTGGCAAAGAAGCGCGGACGCGGGCGACCTCCTAAAGCTAAATTCATGGCTTAATAATTTTTTGAGTGATGCTTGTTGTAAGGAGCTATGATTTCCGTTGTTATACTGATCGAATATAAATCTTATTAAATCGGGTATCTCCATGTCCCAGCCAATCGTGCTTCAACTTCAGGAACTGGCATCGGATAGTGACCACGACATCGCAGACCTGCTTCGCAAAGCTCTTGTTGTGGCAACAAAACTGCAACTTGCCGATTTCAAAAAATGGGTTCTTTCCGAGCTAAATGGTTACGACGATCAGAACACAATTCCTGAATACAGGCAGATCAAGGGTGATCTTCGCGTTGAGAACCCGTTTCACGGACTGATCCCCTTCATCATTAACCAGCCTGAGATTCGTGAAATTGTTACGAAGATACTTGTACACGAGTCGGTTAGCTCAATCCAAAAACTCACTGATGCAGACGAAAATGGCTCGATTTGTTTCTTCTTTAGTCCTGAAAAGGAAGCTGCGCTCATGCAAATGCAAGGGGGGCTTTCACCGCTACGTCCCGTTAGGGTAGTTGGCTCCAATCAACTTATTTCGATTCTTAATGCAGTAAGAACCCGGATGCTCGAATGGGCCTTGTCGCTGGAGGCTGAGGGAATTATTGGGGATGAGTTAACGTTTTCTGCGCAAGAGCGCAATCTCGCAATGACAAGTAAAACTATCCAGATTGAGAATTTTCAGGGAGTTCTAGGAGACGTTCATGGTGGTAGCTTGTCCCAAGTGAATAATATAACCGTGAATCCTGGGGATTTGAGTTCGCTCGTAAACTATCTTGAGCAGAATGGGGTTCCCCCGGCTGCGATCAATGAGCTTGAGCAGGCAGTCCGAGACGACCCTGTGCCCAAGAGTGCTCATGCGCTTGGTTCCAAAGTGAGCGCGTGGATCGGAAAGATGGTTGGGCTTGCCGCCTCAGGTGCATGGGAGGTCAGTGTCGGAACAGCGGGGTCCTTGCTGGCCGCCGCAGTTTCTAAATTTTACGGATTGTGAAGTAGCATAACCATTTGGTTAGTGGAATGCTTTGCGCTAAAAACAGCGTAGTGCCGGTGACTTCTACGTCAGATGCCTCACTCTGTTGGATACTAAATGACGCCTGCTGATTTTGAAGAATCTGAATACCGTGGCCCCCTGTACAATCAGTTGGAGCGAGGTAACCATCTTGTCTGGGAACCCGGCCAAGTATTTGAAAAACACATAGGTATTGATCGTGCAGCGTATGTGACTGATCCATATTTCTGGAGCCTTCATGGCCTTGCTCGTCCAATAAGCGGTGTAGTCTTGCCTGACTATGATTGGCAGTACATATGGAAAAAGCGTCTAAAAAGCAAAATGCTGCCCGACTTTAAGCTAAATCTGTTTTTGCAGGCCAAACGACCGTATGCGGGGACTCGCCCTAGGGGTAATGTAAAGAAAGTCGGTATTGTTGGAAACTATTGGAAGTTTGAGATTACTCCTCATCAACAGCGGGCTCTTGAACAGATGGAGAAAACCTTAGGTGGAAAGGCCATTGTTTGCTATGCCGCACCAGCGTTTCACACACAGGCGGCGCTCTATGAGCATACGAAGAGTCAAAGTATCGTTCCGTTCAGCTCTTTCCCTCCAGCATCTGCTCTTACTGGGCATGGTGCTTGGTATTACAGCAATGGGGGTTTGGCGGGCGTTGCTAATCCAGATTTTGTTCACAAAGAATTCGACTCCTTGCAAACTAGAATCGTCAATCTTGTGGAGCGTACCCAGGCTCAAAGCGTAAACGCAGGTGAGTCGCTCTCTGATCTTGCTAACTCTCTAATCAGATCTACATCAGAAATTCGAGAACCTACTCCAACCGACATTTGGTTCCAGCAACTGCTCAATCTCGTAGATGGTCAAATTTCGATCATGTCTGGTCTAGAATCCGGTACTAATGAATATATCGAAGCCCTTGGTAATTACATGCGTATCCGAGCATTTTGCAGCGCCTACCACCTCGACTGGCTTGTAATTGGCAAAGGTGCCTAATCCAACATTCTATCGAATCTATACAAAAACACATTGCACTGTAGGTTTAAAATTAGTTCTAAAGGAAAGCATGCTCTTTGCAATCAGGAGTTTTGAAGTGACGACAAATGTATTACTGTTCAAATATGACTGAACTTGGTGAAGCAAACACACTCTCTGAGCTAATTGAAATTGTTCACTTAGCAGAAGATCGATTCCAAGAGCAGATATGGTTTCGTGGGCAAGCAAATAGGGATTGGAATCTTGTCCCGAGTGCTCATAGAAGGCACCCGATTCTAGAGTCGCAATTCGCACATCATTTCCGCCTTAGAGCTCCATCACTGTACAAAAACTGCCCCGACCAAAAAGATTATGTGGCGTGGCTACCATTGATGCAGCATTACGGACTGCCCACTCGGTTGCTTGATTGGTCAGAGTCTGTATTGGTTGCAGCATACTTTTCGCTGCTGCAAGAACCGACCTCTGTATGCGCAGCTATCTGGCTGTTAGCACCCGGAAGCCTAAACAAAAAATCGATCGGCTATACCATTCCCTTTTTGACCGACGAGCGGGTAAATCCGCTCGTCATCGCTGCCTTTTCAGAACGCGCGGCGCCTGAGTGTCAATATTCCGCAGCTGTTCTTGCACCTCGTACCGATGAACGCATGACTGCTCAACTTTGTAACTATACGATTCACGGTAATCGAGAGCCATTGGAGACGCATCCAGCAGCCTCTCTCTTTTTGGCAAGGATTAACATCCCATTGGCATCACATGACAAGATTCGGAAAGATTTATCGATTGCTGGTATGAAACGCTCTTCGTTGTTTCCAGACCTTGCAAATCTCGCCCAGGAACTAAATAACATTAGAGCGTTGGGTCTCAATGGTGAGGATTTGGAGTCAGAAATTCAAAACTAACATACCAGTTATGGCACTGGTGATGCTAATGACTTGAAGTTGCCAATGGATGTCATCCTAAGGTTTGGATGCTTTACCAGTATTAAGGTATTTCTCGTTGTCGGGGACTATCGTTGACTAGGCGCAAAATGGACGGAAGTTATGGTTACTCTTAAACATAGAGACGTCTTAATTAATTATGTGGAAGATGCTGTAGAAAAATTCACAACTCTGTATTTAGAAAAGTGTGAGGACGGGTTTCCGCAAGACGTAGCTAAAAAAATTTGTCTGCATGAAGTTAGTTCAGCAGTGATAGCGAAGTTAGAAGACGAGCGAGAACTTCAGAGTTCAGTATCGCGAATGATTCAATCAGAAAACGGTTCTTCTTCGTTTAACCCCAATGTCATAGCCCAAAAGTTGATCAATAAGGGCTTCGTTACTGGTAGTGGCGAAATTGCAGTGAGTTGGTTAGAAAAAGTTTTAGATACAAAACAAGCAGCAGGCATATCCGTTATGGCTATATGGGGGGTGAGGGTAGATCGCGCTGTTCGGCTTGGGAATAGAGTTTTGTTGGTTCCCATAAATGAACTTCCAGATTCATATCAAAAAAGATGGCTTTTGGAAACGGATTGGCTGCAATCTAAAGTCAATTCGGTTTCATCGCCATTTATGGAGGCTCCGACGGCCGCCCTGATGGTTGATGCAGTTGTTGAGCCCTTGTTTATTGATATCGGAAATAATACCAAGCCCAATAATACCTGGGAGTTGAATCAAGAGCTGCTTGATGATGCACGGCTTGGGCTATCTATGCTAGGGCCGTGTGCTCCATTGCAGGCATATAGTTGGTTTAATTTCGTTGATTCCGATATAGCGGAGGCCCAGCTTGGGGCTGCAAGAAGCTCTACTCATATTGAAATCATGCCACTTAGGATTGCGGAATCAGGTCCTTTGGATGTGGACTTGGCTTCAAGTTTGGTTGGTAAATACCTGTCGCTGGAAGGTAACGACAAGCAACGACTTAAGCTTGCGCTAGATCGACTCAATCAAGGATTGCGCCGATTCAAGCCTGGCGATCAGGCTATGGAAATTTCTATTGCACTAGAAACATTATTGGCTGATGGAGGAACTGAGAATACCTATAAGATTGGATTAAGAGCTGCGATACTCCTTGGAGGAGATGGGGAGGCCATGTTGCGAAACCGGGCTATTGTCGGTGGTGCTTATGTTATGCGTAGCGCACTTGTACATAGCGGAGCGGTGCCAACTGAGATAAAAGTTCCTCGGCTTGGAAAATTACCTGCCTGCGAAGTAGCAAGACGTGCAGCAAGTATATGTAGTGAAGTAATTCAGAAGATCATCATTCGCGGCCATATCCCTGAATGGTTCGAATATGAACTGCGGCCATGTGAAGAAAGTATGTCGTTAAAAATTTCTTAACGATCCTGCTCTGATGACATAAGTTTGTGTTGAGGCTGTTGTCAATTGTTCAGATAATGTGCTTTTAGGCTGGTGTAGAGATTCGATGCCACAATTTAATATTTCTAATCTGATGAGTGCACAAATGAAGCCTAAAGCAAATTTTTGGATGAGATTCGTCGATTTTGCTTCCTTTGAGTGGTTTATGTCTCCACGGCTACCCAACGGTGGTGCCGCCGTTTTGGCTCGAACTTTATGTATTTCTATTGAATTTCTAGCTCTAACAATAGCTTTATGGAACTTGATTGACCCTGAACGGACAGGTTGCCCTTCATGGTTTGAGCTTCGCAAGCAATTAATTAGCATTGCACCTGGGATCGCCGCAGCAACTGGGGCGATATATGTCGCGCTATACGCGCGCTTTACTTCGCAGTGGAATTATCTCGCAAGTCTATATAATCAAATTAAGGAGTCTGAGATTCTTATGCCGAGAAATTCGGCGAGTAGAAAGCGTATGGCAGAGTGGAAGGCAGGGTATATTGAAGACGCGAAGGAGCTACATCTTCACACCAAGCCAATTATCGCTGGGATTATTCATTTTTGGAGTCAGCAACAGGGCGTCAAAGAGGCATTTATCACTGGCGTTCCTAATGGTGAATGGCGCTGGAAGACATTGCAAGAAGATGTAACCTTAGCTTGTCAGGTCGCAAAGGCAAGGTATTAGTTTTTTGGAGCAGCTAATGCGAATTGACTGGCGAATCATAAATAGTGTGACGCTGACGTCCATTGATTTGGACGCTTTGCTCCAGAACGCTCAGCGATTTGATTGCAGTACTTTTCAAACCGAAATTTCACGGCTGGAGCGAGAAGAGGCTTGTTGGACCCCAGAACAACGTGAATGTTTGCGTTTTGTTAGTGCCATATTGACGATGGTGCTTCGCGCCGACAACGCGACTGAGCCATTTGGGCCGATGTTCGTAATAGATGGTCAGCGAAGTGCCATTCCTACAGATTTTCCTAAAGAAAAACTCAAAGAATTGGAGCCCTGGGCAATGTCTTTGAGTGACCCGGAACTTCGTGCTCGGTTCCTAGATGTGCTTTGGATACAGACTAAATCCTTTCTTGCTGCCAAAGCAGCTGTTGAAGCTTACATTGCATCAGCACTTAGGCTGGAAGATCCGAAGGAATGGCCTTCATGCCATAAACGGTTAGAGCGTGCGGTGCGACTCGCAGCGAGTTTGGGGCGGGGCAGCGCTGATCTGAAGGTTCAAGTCCTGACTGAGATAGAAGCCATGCTACAACGGCACCGTGGCAAGGATCCACTTTATCTGACTTTACGGCTTATCAGATTGTTGCTTGAGTTTAAATACGGTAGTGATAGCCAATTTGCGGAATTCGCCAATGTGGCAGCAGTAGCAGCAGAGGGCTCGCAGGATTTCTGGAGGGCGAAAGACTATTACCAGGCCGAAGCTGACTGCCATCGAGCTGGAGAAAACAAAGATAGTGAAACTGAAGCTCTACGCTGTTCGGCTGAATGCCTAGTCAAAGAGGCAGAACTAGCTAGAAGCCAAGCTGGGCGTGGAGCCATAGCCGCTGCTGCAATCTTGTCGGACGCTGTGGAGGCAATGCGCCAGCTGCCTGGCGGAAAGGATCGTGCTGCTGAACTGCATGAAATGCTACTAAATTTGCAGCGTGAGTCAACAACTGAGTTGAAGTCGATCTCCAAAAGCTTCGATGCGAGTGAATTGGTACATGCTGCACTGGCTGCTGTGAGAGATAGACCTATTAGTGACGCGATTTATACCTTGTCCACTATCGTAAGCCCACCTTCGATAGCGAAACTGAAGCAGGAGGTTAAAGATCAGGCGCGTGTTGCGATATTCGGCAGTTTGATTACCAGTGAGGTACTGAACTCGCGTGGCCGGGTTGTTGCAAGAGCTCCCGCTCTGGAGGCAGGAGTTGATGACCTTAAACATGATGGCTTGCGATGGCGCATGTATCGCCATGCACGCTTAGGCAGAAGCTTAAGTGTACAGGCAACCATCAACCCAGCGAGATTAGAAATTCTTGCCTCACATGCTCCAGACCGGCTTGATCTCGCAAGCTTGATTCAACACAGCCCATGGATTCCAGATGGTCATGCAGAGAGTGTCCTCCGTGCGCTGGTGGCCGGCTTCCAAGGAGACATGTTGGTTGCTGCACATTTGGTGCCTCCTCAACTTGAGGCGCTTGTGCGCCATGTGGTCGAAACACTCGGTGGTAATACCTCCATGCTGGAGCCTGGAGGGGTGCAACCGGAGCGCTCTCTGGGCGCGATGCTGGAAACTGCGGAAGCGTCACAGGCTTTCGGTGAGGATGGCATCTTTGAGTTGCAGGATCTGCTTGTTGATCCCTTGGGAGCTAACCTCCGAAACGAAGTGGCGCATGGGCTTATTGATGACTCTGGTCTTTTCGGAACAGATGTATTGTATGCGTGGTGGCTGTTACTTAGGTACTGCGTATTGACGTCAAAAATGATAGAGCGAAGCCACTCGGTGTCACATTCACCCAGTACGCCAGATGATGCATCGGTTACGCATGACACTAAGAGCAGCTCTGCTTTAGGCTGAATCTAGGTTTAGTGTTTGTAACAAAACATGCATTCCTGCGGGCTAGGGGGCGGCGAATCCCCCGCATAGATGGCGTTCTTTTCGAATGCCTTGGTCTGAAAAATATTTCTTGTGTTCCTGCACCAGATCCTTCCTTGTTTCAACCGGGTTTTCTTGTTGCATTCCTTATATCGCCAGCCTTTGAAGGCGATATGCGCAAAGGGATTTGTGTGATTCTTTTGATTTCCTGCCGTATTCTGTAAATACAAAACCTTAATTTCGATGGTTTCTGAATGAAGGTAGAAAGATGGGATACGCAGATCTGGATAGTCCAATTCGGCGCAAGGCAACTCTTTTGAAATGGCTCAGAGAGTTTGGCTTCACAACAACAGACATTGTTCGTTGTGTTGGCATCACCCACACCGACCTGACGCAGTACAGGCGTGAAGATCTAATTCATAGCGTCAAAACATTCTGGCGACCTTTACGGGGGAGGAAGCCTTCACCAATCTGGGTCTGGCGTTTGACCAAACAGGGTTGCCGTCTAGCCAATCAAAACCCAGAAAATATGAAATGCCGATTGCCGTTTGATAAACCATTGCCCGTAAGAACACTCGCACACGATCTCATCACCCAGGCCGCAGTCATTATCGAATACGAGCTTTGGGCAGCCAAGAAAGGAGGTCGAGTGTCGGGAACCACCCAGGTAGAAGTCGAGGGTGAACTATTCCGCCCAGACGCCATTATCGATACAAAGCATGGGCGGACCTACATCGAAGTCGAAAAATCCAGTTCAATAAAGCGTCGTAACAAAGGCCTGGTGCCTGAACTCTCCGCACATCTCTTCTACAAAAAGTTGGATTACCTGACTCGAAGTGGAGACGTCATTGTCTGGTTATGGACTCGGAAGCAAGCCGAAGACCTCGCCTATTGGATAGACGTGTACGCGCAAGAAGGCCGCCCCTATAAAGATGTTGGCTATGCGAAGATCGCCGGTGGCCGGATGTTGTCCTGCTTTGGGGAAGCCGTTTGGCAGGGTAAGGGGGAGGTTAGTTATCATTGGGTGCAGCAGGATGAAAACGATTATGGCCCATCCGGTATCTGGCAGGTCTTGCCCCATCCGAACCGTCGGTTTCGGGCAGGGCAGGAGCCAGACAAAATCAGGCTTGACCTGCCGAAGCATCGCCCAAAGAGAGTTGTTTTACCCAGGAGTCCCGGGTAAAACAACCTGCAAGTTGCCATGCCGCTGAAACTACAAACTTTGCAACAGCAATGCTGTTGCTGCGCAAGGGAGCAGTGCTCCCTCTTGCCGGCGTCTCCGACGCGCGCACAAAGCAAAAATCCTGACCCCTTCCCCAACAACCACCATCGCTCCGCTCGGTCGTTGCCGGGGACCCCTCGGGGCCAGCTGCGCTCGGCGTCGGCTTCGCCTTTGCCAAGCTTGGTCATCGCTGCGCTCGACTCTTTTTACTTTGTGCGCGCGTCTTCGTATCGCTCGACGGGCAGCCACTTTAGCCCCTTCTTTTTCTTGGCTACGCCCCAGAAAAAGCGGGGTCCCCGGCGGCTGAGGAATCGGCCTTTCGTTGTCGCTACCCTTTCTTTTCCTGGTACAGGAAAAGCAGGGAACCCGGCGACATGTCTGAATTGATGTAGCTTGTCAGACTTGCATCATTTTGTTCGTAAATTAACTGGTTAAGCCATAATTGATGTTGTAATTCAAGATCAATTTAGAAATAAAGAGCGGATCATGTCACGACCAAATATTTCTGCAGACATGTTATACGAATGGACGCCTGAGTTAGCGGAGAGTTTTGCTTCTCTTGCATACTTGGGGCCAGAAACGGTGGCCAAGTGGCTTACCGATTCACCACAGTCGTCACAATTGGAAGGACTAATTTATTCAGATGGGCATATAACTGCGGTCGATATATGGCGTAAAGCACTCAATGACAATGCTTCCCTTGAGGCCCCGGTACTTCTCTTGATACTTGAACACTTGCGTCGCCACCCGGCAGAGCTCGCAGACTACTTTGAAAGAATCAGGTGGAATTTCTCGATAACGTTAGCTAATGTTGCTTTTAGAGCAGCCGATGCGTTGTATGAAGACGCAAAGGCAAGTTTTGTTGCCGAAGAGATAGATACAGCAATAACACGATTCAGCGCAGCTCTTTCAGAGTTTAGATTCGCCATCGAGAGTAGCTTGCTTTCTGATGCAACTATGAGGATAGCTACCGGTAAATATGCGACTGCTGTAGCTATGATCGGTCGCTGGGTCAATGTGTCGCCAGAGGTGCTTTCGCGGGCGTTGTCTTATTCTCATGAGTCAATGGCTCTCGGTAACCTGGAGCCTGAATCCCTTAACTATCGGCTTGAGCTTCTAGTTGTAAAGTTTGATCAAACTGGTGACCACCAACTATTGCGTAATGCTCTAAATCTCGTATCTAATCATGAAAATATTGCAGAGGGCTCAGAGCTCGCAGAGGCCGAGACTCGTTTCCGTATTGCTCTGATATCAGAGTCGGGATCCAGAGATGCCAGACGTTATCTTAAAACTGCCAAACAACGACTTGATAGCTTTAGACCTAGGAGCGGCATCGAAAATGCTCGGTGTAATGTTCTTTCCGTCTTGATTGAAGAAGCAACTAACGTGCGGTCTGTTGTGACCGCCAGATCAATGGCGATCCCGAGAGGATTGCTTAGCATGATGGCTACCGGTCCGTCGGTCGAGCTTTGGATAACCATAAGACGGGTAGTCCAAGGGCTTGAAAGTCTTAGAATAAATCGAGGATCCCTTGCCGCTGCAGTTTTGGGTTCCCGATTATTGCGTCAAATCGTTAATGGCCCAATCGAGTTACTTGATCAGAATGATCTGTCTCGGTATCTTGAAACTACGGGGTGGCTAGCAGAGAAGGCCCCATTGAATCGGCATATTCAATGGGAAGCCGGTGCAGCACTGCTGTCTGCTGCTATCATAAATCGAGACACAGGGTTGGCGTTAAAGGCGAGGGATATCTTCGAGTCACTTGCTGCCGTTCATTCGAGCTGGCCACTACCACGTATTGGTATCGCGCGTGCCCTAGATTTTCTTGCCAGCATCAAACAGGATGCGGAACCTTCGGTCAATAGTTGGTGTGACGCGGCAAGGCTTGCTCTTAATTCAACTATGTATGCACGCTCGAATTTAGGTGGGCGTAACGAGGTATTCGCTGTTGATGATGCAAGAGGTTTTTTATCTGAGACTTTCGTCTTTAAGAAGATGACTAAATCTAAAGCAGATCATGAGGCGTCAATGCTGAATGTCTTGCGTGGTGAGATCGAACAACTGAACGCTACAAATCGATTCGAGGTTCCAAGTTCACTTGCCGTCGTTGAGATTCCTGTAAGCGATGAACGCCGGTGGGTTCATGTTTCTCAGTGCGTATTTCACGGAACGTGACCGGTCATTTCACGCGAACGTGACCAAATGAGAATGACTGCACGGTCTGTTGGATATTACCTGAGGCGTTCACGCTTTGGTGAAACGCCGGTCACGCTTTGGTGAA
>JACCDN010091732.1_pt1 | contig 11069 bp, 11 predicted proteins | sample 7441691 | NCBI WGS metagenome assembly JACCDN01 (sample SAMN15323439, study PRJNA562643) | freshwater metagenome | isolation source: river surface water | place: USA:Blue River Watershed | collected 2017-08-16
GTGTGGCAAGTCAACCAAGACGGCCATCAAGACGCCCAAGGCAACGTGGTGCAGGGCGATGCTTTGCTTGCCGACACATCCAACACCTTCATCCATGCCAGCAGCCGTCTTGTTGGCACTGTGGGCGTTAGCAACCTCATCGTGGTGGAGACAGCAGATGCTGTGCTGGTGGCCGACCGTTCGCAAAGTCAAAACGTCAAAAAGCTCGTGCAACAGCTTGAAGCCAACAAGCGCGAAGAGCTTACGCTGCATCGCAAAGTTCACCGCCCATGGGGCTGGTACGACAGCATTGACGAAGCCGAGCGCTTCAAAGTTAAGCGCATCCAAGTCAAACCTGGGGCAAGCCTGAGTCTACAAAAACATCACCACCGAGCCGAGCACTGGATTGTGGTCAAGGGCACTGCAGAGGTCACATGTGGCGACAAAGTCACCTTATTGGGTGAAAATCATTCCACCTATATTCCCTTGGGCGAAGTGCACCGCTTGGCCAACCCCGGTAGCATTCCTTTGGAAATTATTGAAGTCCAAACGGGTAGCTACTTGGGCGAAGATGACATCGTGCGTTTTGAAGACACCTACGGACGCTCAGACAGCAAATGACAAACCAAAAAATCTACGTCGCAGGCCATAGTGGCATTGTTGGTTCAGCCATCTTGCGCCACTTGCTGGCGCAGGGCGTGGCGCAAAGTCAAATCACTAATCGTGCTCATGCCGAGTTAGAGTAGGTGAACCAAGTCGCCGTGAATGTCTTTTCCGTTGAAAAAGTCAATTAAAGTTTGTATTGTTGCAGCTAAAGTCGGAGCATTCATGCAAACAACACGTATCCTGCAGATTTCAGTTATGGAGGCCTTATGGTCCAGGCAAATGTGATTGATGCCGCATTTCAGAACGGTGTGCAAAAGCTAGTTTTCTGGGGCTCCAGCTGCATCTATCCGCGCATGGCGCAGCAGCCCATGCGATTGGATGTGCTTATCACTGGCACGCTAGAGCCCACAAATGAAACCTACGCCATTGCCGAAATTGCCGGCAGCGAAAGCTACAACGGCCAATACGGCGCAAGCCACGTGATTTCAGCTCTCATTCGTCGCTTTCATGAGGCTAGGCTGTCCAATGGCACCCAGCGTGGCCATTTGGGGCACGGGCACACCGCGCCGCAAGTGTGCATGTGATGCAACTCCCCAAGCCATCTGCGACTAACCCACCACGCCATGCAAAGCCGTATCAATGTAGACAGCGGCTCGGATGTGACCATTCCGAAGTGGCGCAAACTATCGCCCAAACCGTGGGATATGTAGGTCAGATCGAGTTCGACACACCTAAGCCTGTTGGCACCCTGCGCAAGTGGATGAAAAGTTCTCGCCTTGATATCTTCGGCTGGAAAACCAAGGTAGATTTACACAATGGCCTCGCTGCCGCCTATCAAGATTTTGTGAGCAAACTATGACCCAACAAAAACAACCCAAAGTAGCCCTCATTACGGGCATCACCGGCCAAGATGGTTCGTACCTTGCAGAGTTTTTGCTAGAGAAGGGTTACATCGTTCATGGCATCAAGCGTCGTGCATCGTTGTTCAACACCCAGCGCATCGACCACATCTACCAAGATCCGCACATCGAGCACTGCAACCTCAAGCTTCACTATGGCGACCTGAGCGACACAAGCAACCTCATCCGCATCGTGCAAGAAACACAGCCCGATGAGATCTATAACCTCGGTGCACAAAGCCATGTGGCAGTATCATTCGAATCACCTGAATATACCGCCGATGTGGATGGAATTGGCACCCTTCGTCTGCTAGAAGCCATTCGCATCTTGGGTCTTGAAAAGAAAACCCGCTTCTACCAAGCCAGCACCTCAGAGCTGTATGGCTTGGTGCAAGAAATTCCGCAAAAAGAAACCACGCCGTTCTACCCACGCAGCCCCTACGCTGCGGCCAAGATGTATGCGTATTGGATCGTGGTCAACTACCGCGAAGCCTATGGCATGTATGCTTGCAACGGCATCTTGTTTAACCACGAAAGCCCACGACGTGGCGAAACCTTTGTCACCCGCAAAATCACTCGTGGCTTAGCCAACATTGCCCAAGGCCTAGAGCAATGCCTGTATATGGGTAACCTGGATGCTCTACGTGACTGGGGCCATGCCAAAGACTACGTGCGAATGCAGTGGATGATGTTGCAGCAGCCACAAGCTGATGACTTTGTCATCGCCACAGGCGTGCAAAACAGCGTGCGCCAGTTCATCCAATGGAGCGCCGAAGAGCTGGGCATCACATTAAACTTTGAAGGCAAAGGCGTTGATGAGACCGCCACTGTTGCCGCTATCAAGGGCGATAAAGCCACGAGCCTGAAGGTTGGTGATGTGGTGGTCAAGATCGACCCACGCTATTTCCGGCCCACTGAGGTGGAAACCCTCTTGGGTGACCCATCCAAAGCCAAAGCTAAACTTGGCTGGACGCCAGAAATTACTGTGCAGCAAATGTGCGCTGAGATGGTTGTTGCAGACTTAGAAGACGCCAAAAAGCATGCGCTACTCAAAAAACACGGCTTAAACCTTAATCTGAGTATTGAGTAGGTTTTTGTTGTGCTTGTCTAAGGCAAAGCTTTGGCGGTAAAAAGCGTTAGATTTGTCGTTTCCATTGGATAATTCAGAGCGTTGCTTTTTAGTGAAAGGCGGTAGCGTGCCTGCGACACTTCGTAAATTATTAATTTTTTAACTTTGCAAACTATATACACCCCGCCTCAACACATTGCCATCATCATGGATGGCAATGGCCGATGGGCTCAAAAGCGCCACTTGCCACGCCCCGTAGGGCATGTCAAGGGTGCATCGGGTGTCAAAGCTTTGGTAGAGCACTGTGCAAAACTAGGTGTGAAATACCTCACCCTCTTTGCCTTCAGTACCGAAAACTGGAGTCGCCCTGCTGACGAGGTGTCCGCTCTCATGGGGCTGTTTGTGCAGTACCTTGAGAAAGAAATGGCTGCACTCGCAGCTGCAGGTGTGCGATTGAAGGTCATTGGTGATGTAGCGGGTTTTCCGGTGGAGCTACAAGCCCGCATTCAAGCGGCTGAGGCTGTCACCCAACACAACCAAACTATCATCTTGTGTGTGGCTGCAAACTATGGTGGTCAATGGGACATGGTGCAGGCTGTTAAAAACTGGCAGACGGCTAACCCCACACGCAATGCCAACCACCTCACACAAGACCAACTGGCCCAGCACCTCAGCACGGCAGGCTTTCCCGATGTTGACTTGCTTATTCGGACGGGCGGAGAGCAGCGCATCAGCAACTTTTTGCTGTGGCAAGCTGCCTATGCCGAGCTGTACTTCGCCGATGCCCTTTGGCCCGACTTTGACGAGGCCGAGTTAAACAAGGTCTTGCGCTGGTACGCCGCTCGCGAGCGGCGTTTTGGTCAAGTGCAAACTCATACAACTACAGAGGCCGCATGACAGACCAATCTGTTCAAACCTACGACGACGAAATAAGCCAGTTAGACATCTTGGTTAGCTTGGTTGAGTCGTCAAGCTGCTGGAGTAGATGTTTAATATGAAACATCCTGAATTGCGGCTGCTATTCATTACGGCAAATATTGAAGTTGGATCGTTCGTAATTAAGCACGGCGTCGATAGAGTTTTTGTCGATTTGGAGATATTGGGAAAGGTTGAGCGCCAAGGGCATTTGAATACGGTCATCAGTCGCCATTCGTCTGAAGATATCAGTGCGCTTCGTCCATTTCTGCCTAATGGATCCATATTGGTGCGCCTTAATCCCGTGAACATTAATACAGAAGTAGAGGTCGAGGACGCCATACAGCGTGGGGCTGATGTGTTGATGCTGCCTATGTTTCGTGATGTAAGTGAAGTTCGAAGGTTTTGCCAAGCGGTCAATTCAAGGGCCAAGGTTTGCTTACTGGTTGAGACAGTGGAAGCTATGCAAAATCTGGCTGAGTGCGTTGAAGTGCCAGGCGTTGATGAAGTGCATATTGGCTTAAACGACTTGCATCTCCAGATGGAATGCCGCTTCATGTTCGAGCCATTGGTATCAGGGCATGTGGAGCGAATGGCCGAAACAATCAGAAAAGCAGGAATTCCATTTGGTATTGGCGGCTTAGCGCGAGTTGGGGAGGGTGCGCTTCCATCAGAAATGCTTTTATCTGAACACGCCCGCCTTGGATCAACCGGTGCCATTCTCTCCAGAACATTCCATCGACAAGCTGGCAGTGTCGAAGAAATTCAGGCTCAAATGAACTTTGCAGATGAAGTGCAAAAGTTGCGGATAGCTTATGCAGCAAGTTGCGGTAGCACGATAGAAGAGCTCAATTTACAGCATGAGATGGTCAAAGCTTTTGTCGCTAATATTGCTGCGAAACTACCAAATCGCAAACAACATAAGCCACATGTCCTTTGAAGCTGGGGTTCGCATAGGCCATTGGACTATTGGCGCAGCAACCCTCGTGGGGGCCACTTTGTTGACAGGCAGAGTTAGCGGAATTTTCAGAGAAGTCCAATTCGCAGCAGCTTTTGGTGTGTCGGTTACAGCTGACGTTGCAGTGCTCCTACTAACACTTCCGGACTTGCTGGTTAATTTGGTCTTATCTGGTGGATTGAGTGCAGCTCTTATTCCTCGCTTGCGTGCACTGCCTTTTCAGGCTGCACAAGCCCTCAGTCGTCAGACGCTTCTCTTCGTTTCTATCTTGTTTGGCTTGATGGCTTTGATACTTGTCTTTTTGCCTGGCGTATGGTTTTCGCTTTTGGCCCCAGGGCTTGCATCAAGTGTCATGCCTTCAACCGCAGTGATTATTGCGACCTCCATTGCACTTCCGCTGGCAGCTGCCACTGGTGTTACAAGTGCCATTTTGAACTCGCAGCAACAATTCTTCGTAGCAGGTTGTGGCACGCTGATTTTTAATCTGATTGTGATCGCGGCGCTTGCCTCTGGCGAGTATTTAGCCCAAGACCCTTTGTTTATTTTGGGGATTGGCATTGCTGCTGGGGCCGCCCTGCGACTATTGAGTCAATGTCTTACTCTGCCCCGTTCTTGGTTCATGGGAACTATCACACCATCTGCAGTGGATTCAATTTTTATACGTGGGTTCTTGACCACAGCTGCAACAGCATCTCTGATGCTTTTAGTTCCTGTGATTGTGCGGGCATTTGCATCAACCGTCAGCCCAGGTGCCATCGCGGCATTGAATTACGCTACAAAACTGGTTGAGCTTCCAGCCGGGGTCTTAGTTACTTCTTTGGCAACGGTGGCATTGGTTCAATTAAGTGCACACCATGCGAGTGGAGATACGCAGGCGGCAAAACAAACCCTGCACAACGGCCTGAAGCGCGCACTGATCAACGCAGTTGGAGCGGGTGTCTTGATTGCTTATTTTGCTGGTCCGCTGGTGGAGCTGGCTCTTGGTAGGGGCGCAATGGACTCAACGGCTGTCGCCAGAGTAGTCAGCCTGACACAGTTGCTGATGGTTGGCTTGCCATTCCTTGCTTTGTCCAGCATGGCCATGGCAGATCTAAATGCCAAAGAGGAATCATGGGTGATTTTCAAAGTCACCCTAGCATGTTTGTTTTTGCTTCCAGTATTGGCCCTCCCAGGTATTTGGAATCAGTCGGAGGGCCTCTTGGTTGCTTCGATAGTCGGGTTTCAAGTGATCCACGCATTGTGGTTGGCTATGAAGTGCGGTTTATTTTCAAAAAGTTTAATGAGCTGGCTAGATAAAAGATTATTTTTTAGTATGTTGGTCATTGCCTGCATGACTTATGCAGCCATTCTTATTGATGGTCTGCTGAAACCTATTTTTGAGAGCCAAGTCCTTTTGCATAGTCTATTCGCATGTTGCTGCGTAGCTGCAATCATTGTTTTGTCACAAAAGGTTTTGATGCATAAAAATCCAACCGAAAGTGAAACGTGACTAAGCGACTAATTGATATTTTGTTATCAATCTTGGCACTTCTTATTTTGATGCCATTGCTATTGATAACAGGCGCATTGATTAGCTTGCAAGATGGTGGTCCCAGTTTGTTTGGTCAGCAGCGTGTAGGTAAAGAGGGCCGGATTTTTCGCATGTGGAAATTCAGAAGTATGGTCATCAACGCAGAAAGCCTCGGCGGCTTTTCGACCGCCGATCGCGATCCACGGATTACCCCAGTAGGCAGATTTATCCGAAGAACCAGCCTGGATGAGTTGCGTCAATTGTTGAATGTACTTGTTGGTGATATGAGTATCGTTGGGCCGCGCCCAGACGTGCCCGCGCAACGCAGTCTCTACACTGAAGATGAGTGGATGGTCAGGCACAGCGTTCGTCCAGGCATCACAGGGCTTGCGCAATCGAGCATGCGTTCCGATGCAACAACAGAGCAACGAAAAGCCATGGACTTGGAGTACGCAAACAATGCTTCGCTTACGCTTGATGCTCGAATCATCGTGATGACCATTAAGCAAGTCATCTTCAAAGGCGGAAACTGAAATGTGTGGAATTTTTGGTTATTACCACCGCGATGGTCGTTCACTAGAGGCAGACGTACTGGCTGCAATGGGTGAAGCTATTCGTCACCGAGGTCCGGACGATAGAGGCGTCTACGCCACAAAAGGTATGGCAATTGGTAACCAGCGTTTGTCGATCATTGACTTGCAAGGAGGCCATCAACCTTTTGTATCTGATGATGGGCAAATTATTGTTGTTCAAAATGGTGAAATTTTTAACCACATTGAACTTGCGCAAGATTTGGCTCGAGCAGGTCATCCTTGTCGCACGCATTCGGATACAGAGGTACTTTTGCGCCTATATGAATCTGAAGGAATGGGTTTTCTGCACAAACTCAATGGCATGTTTGCCTTTGCCATCATCGACAAGCGTGAGCAAGCCCTTTATATCGTGCGTGATCGCATAGGCGTCAAACCACTTTATGTGCATGACGACGGTCGACAGCTGACATTTGCATCCGAGATTAAATCCATCTTGAAGGCGGGCATGCCTAAGCCTGCGATGGATAAAGAAGCTTTGCATCATTACCTGAGCTTCAACTATGTGCCAGCACCCTACACCCTGTATGAAGGAATCAAGCACCTGATGCCGGGTCATGTCATGAAAGTAACAAGCGACGGCTCCAAGACCTGGCGCTGGTGGAACTTGGCAGATGTGCAACCCGTGCACGGACGCAGCGAGGCGGATTGGATAGAGGAATTTGACGCCATCATTGACGACGCCGTTCGGCTGCGTTTGCGCTGCGACGTGCCTTTTGGTGCTTTTTTGTCAGGCGGGGTCGACTCCAGTACGGTCGTTGGACTGATGGCTCGGCACATGACAGAACCGGTCAAAACATTCTGTATTGGCTTCCACGATCCGCGATATGACGAGTCAGGTTTTGCGCAAGCCGCCGCAGATCGGTTTGGTACCGAACACACGATGGAACGGGTGGAACCCGACATGCTGGATTTGTGGCCTAAGGCGACTTATCACTGTGACCAGCCGCATGGCGATGTTTCGTTTTTGCCCACATACCGTGTATCTGAACTCGCTGTGCGCGATGTCAAAGTGGTTCTCACCGGGGATGGTGCAGATGAGCTCTTTGCAGGGTATGACAAGTACAAAGATTTTTTCGCTCAGCCCGATATTGCGGCCTTGGACGACAACACATTTCAGCGTCGCTACTTTGACAGTATTTCACTCTTTAGCGCAGAGGGCAAACGTAACCTTTATGGAGCAGAGATGCATGCTGGGGCTGGCCGGCTGGATTCTTTTGATGTGGCTAAACCTTGGTTTGGCGCTGTTCCACATCAAGACCGTATCAACCAAGCATTGTTTCTTGATATGCAACTGCTTTTGTCGGGTAACAACCTTGTTAAACCTGATCGGCTGGGGATGGCTGTTTCGTTGGAGGCCCGCACACCGTTTCTCGACTATCGCATGATGGAGTTTGCCTTTCGAATGCCGGGCGACCTGAAGTTGCGCGGTGGCGAGACCAAGTACATCTACAAAAAGGCTGTTGCCGGATTAATTGGCGATGACCTAGCTTATCGTAAGAAGCAGATGTTTACTGTGCCCGTGGGCGACTGGTTCCGTCGCGAGAAGGTCGCATACTGCGAACAAAGTTTTGCAATGTTGCAGGGCTTGGATGGGTTGATCGACGTTGCCCAAGCTAATCGAATGTTGGTAGAGCATATTGCCGGCACACGTAACCAAACTCGTGAAATTCGCGCGTTGGTCTCGCTGTCTCATTGGGTAGATCGTTGCTGAGGTCATGCTGTTGGAATGTGTCCTAGGTTTTGTGTTGATCACGTACTTGTTCGTTAGGCAAGATACATGATCCTTCTGGTGGCCTATGGCGGCGGACACGTTGCGATGCTCGCACCCATTGCGCAGACTCTCACAGCGCAGGGGCGGCCTTTCATCTTCCTCGCGTTAACCACTGCTAAGTCTGTCTTGGATAGGCTTGGCATACCTTCGATCGGTTTTCGCGACCTTCCAGAAGCAACAGATTCAGATGCGCAGAGGTGGGGTATTGAACTTGCAGGTGACCTACCAGTTGGGGGGGCTGTCTCATCTAAAGAAACTATTGCATACCTTGGAGCCAGCTTCCGCGACCTGGTTTATGAACATGGCGAACTCGACGCTAGGCGACGATATTCAGAAACAAAGCGTCAAGCTTTCCTGCCAGTGGCAACAATGCGTCGCTTCATTGAACGGATCAGCCCCGATCTAGTCGTGGCAACTAACTCTCCTCGCGCGGAACGGGCTGCAATACTAGCTGCCGGTCAGCTAGGAATACCGTCAGTCTGTGTTGTGGATTTGTTTGCGATACAGGAAGTTCAATGGATCGGTCAGCCTGGCTATGCCACACGTGTTTGTGTGCTGAATGACTCAGTTCGTGACAGACTCTTGGCGCATGGACGAGATGCACATGAAATTGCTGTTACGGGAAATCCTGCATTTGACCAACTTAGAGCCCCTGAGAATATTCAAGCTGGCGCACAACTGCGGCGCGAACGTGGCTGGGATGATGGTAAGAAAATTATTCTATGGGCTTCACAGATCGAGCCTCTAAAGCACCCGTTTGTTGATTTGTTGGGTGATCCTACTTTGCCATGTCGTGTGGAAGAATATTTGCGTGAGATAGTAACGGCTGATGAAAATTTGCGTTTAGTTGTGCGTTATCACCCAAGCGAACGAAATGTTTTTAATCGAGCAAATAGAGTTGATTTCAGTCCTTTGTCGGAGCCTATTGCAACGTTGTTACATGCAGTTGATGTAGTTGTTGTTACTGCTTCAACCGTTGGACTTGAGGCCGCACTATCGGGTCGACCTGTCATCAGTGTAGATTTATCTGTATTCACACCAGACACCCAATACGCTTCAATGGGAATTTCGACTGGCGTAACCGATTTGAGCGAATTAAAAATGGCGTTGAACAAATCATTCGCATCCGTTGCTCCGGTGATGATGCGAGGTCAATCAAGCAATTCATCCGCAAAGAATGTTTTGCAAATTATAAATACTCTGTTAATTCAATAAGACTTCAGAGAAATTTACGATTTGGCGAGGTATAAGCGGTGTGAAAAAATAAAAAATCAGGTAACTAGTAATATGTGTGGCACACCATACGCAAGGTGAAAAATTATAATTTTATGAAAGTTGATATGTCTGTAATTTATGTTGTTGGGGCGGGGCAGTTGGGTAGCAGGCACCTCCAGGCACTTAAGGGTGTTAAGTGTGCCTTGGATATCCGGGTAATTGATCCTTCGGAATTATCTTTGCAAATCGCAAAGGAGCGATATGACTCTGTCCCTAATGGGTCGCAGCATCAGGTGTCGTTCAGTACAAGTTTTAGTCGCGCCGATGTTGTGGATGTTGCGATTGTTGCGACTAATTCCGATGTTCGCAGGAAAGCACTTGATAGTCTTTTTGATGCGTCTAAAACCAAGCTTTTGGTAGTGGAGAAGTTGCTGTTCAACCAACGTACTGACTACGCAGAAATAGAGAGAAAATTGGCGAATGCAGGTGCTAAAGCATGGGTAAATTGTCCCATGCGTGTGATGCCGGTATACGAGAGAATAAGAGAAAGCATTGCCTCGTCTCCTATCTCTTATCGCGTCACAGGAAGTCAGTTTGGTCTCGTGACAAATGCAATCCACTATATCGATCATGTAGCGCATCTTTGCGGCTGCACGGAATTCGAACTTGATACAAGCGGATTGGATCATAATCCGATTCCAAGCAAACGACCTGGATTCCTGGAGCTCAATGGGACTCTTGTTGCGCACTTCGCAGATGGTAGCCGCTGTGAAATCAACTGTTATCCAACGGGGACAGCGCCTATTGTGGTGGAAATATTCAACGAAAAAAATCGCTACGTGGTTAGGGAGTCAGAAGGCAAGCTTTGGCACTCTGGCGAAAGAGCAAATTGGGCTTGGCTTGAGCAGGCTGCACCTATCCCATATCAAAGCCAAATTACCACGGAATTGATTGAATCACTCCTCAGTACGGGTGATTGCGGCCTGACGCCTTATGCGACATCTTCGAGAATTCACTTGCAATTGCTAGACCCATTGTTGGAGCTTGTTCGATCGCACTCTGCAGAAGCGACTGGGTATCCTTTTACCTGAAATGGGCGAATGCGCTTACGTTCCTCGCCATACTTTGTAATTTAAATTAAGAGAGAAGCATAATGAATCAATCCACCATATTGCTTGTCGGTTCAGGCCCGATGGCAATTGAGTATGCAAAGATATTCAAATCTTTAGGAGTTGCATTAGTTGTCGTGGGGCGAGGGAAATCTTCGGCCGAAAAATTCACTTCAGAAACAGGGCTGCCTGTCTCACTTGGTGGCATCGACGCATGGTTGACTGACGCAAAAAATGAATTGCCTAAGCATGCTGTCGTGGCTGTTGGAGAAAAATGGATTGGCGCTACTGCAAAAAAGTTGATGGACTGCGGTGTCCGTCACTTGCTGCTTGAGAAACCAGGCGGCCATGATGCAGCCGATATTCGTTCCGTGCATGCGAAAGCAAATGAGACTGGCGCTGCGGTATATGTTGGCTATAACCGGCGCTTTTACGCCGCCGTTGA
>JACCDN010111715.1_pt1 | contig 11069 bp, 8 predicted proteins | sample 7441691 | NCBI WGS metagenome assembly JACCDN01 (sample SAMN15323439, study PRJNA562643) | freshwater metagenome | isolation source: river surface water | place: USA:Blue River Watershed | collected 2017-08-16
AACAGCACGAGCCAAACGGTGACCATCCATTTGCAGCTCCAAGCCGAAGACAGCGGACCGAGCTTCCTGGAGGGGATCCTGGCGCCGATAACCACCAGCACGTTCTCGTTCTAAGAAAAACACCGCCTATGTGGGCGGTGTTTCAGTTGGGGGTTCTGAGATTGGGGTGGTTTCAGTTGGGCGGGCGCGGAGAGCCTCGACCATTTGGCTGTATGTCGTAGGCCTCAGGTAGTCGAGGAAGTCGCGATGCTCATTTGTTTTTGCATTTACTCCCGCATCCAGGAGCTCGTAGCGCATGCGGAACGCGTCATACGAGCGAATATTCCCGTCCTGGTCTGTCGCCGCTGCGAGAAAGGCTTGAGCCGCTTCTGTGAAGCTACCGTGATGGGAGAGGATCCAGTTTTCGACCCCGATCCCGCCTAGGCCGCCCTCCTCGACGATCTTGTAGGCATGCGCGGCCTTTAGGAACCGTTTTGCGTAGACGATATTTGCAGCAACCTCCTCGCGCGCGTCTTTGCCGCTCCGACGCTCGATCGAGGAGAGACGGTCTTCCACGGCGCGCGAGCTTTCGTAAGCTGGCACTTCCGTTTGTGGGAGGAAGGTGAGGTCTACTTCGATCCGCTCGCTTCCGCTCGGTACCTCGATGAGGCGTACCGTCGTTTCTGAGCTTGGTTTTGGATTCGAGCTCCCACCTAATTCGTTCGCGATCTGGGCCCGGATCTCCTGAATGCGCCGGAATGATACGGGATCGATCCGTAAACGGAAGTCAAAATCCACTGTGGAGGCAGGGTCACCCGTCATGCGGCCGGATGATCCTGTATCCGTAAGGTCTAACGGCGTGTCGTCGCGCAAGACTCCCAGCCTTTCCAAGACCCCCTTGATCTTCTGCCGCAGCCCCAGGCGCATCCGCTCCATTCGGGGCTCAGCGGTGCGGATTTCATTGCGGATGCTGGCGATATCCGTTTGAATCTCGGTTGCGGGGCGGTATTCGAATTCTGGGAGGCCGGAGCGACGCGTCCCCGCGGAAAAACGTTCGCGATAGGCGTCGAAGTCGGCGGGAGTGAAGAGAATCTTGCCATTCGTATCAACGAGGGGGATATACGCGTTATTTTGGACGATCTCCATCTTCAAATTCCGGAGGAGCTCGGCTGCGATCGGCTCGCCACGGACGATCATCATGTTGACGTGCGTCATGGCCAAGCCGGTGCGGACACCGTAATGCCGTTCTCCGAGTTGGGCCGTCTGGAAGAGTTCGATCGGGGCGTTCTGGCGCGTTCGAGCTGCCTGCTGCAGCGAGACCCGATCCATGGCCGAGGTCGTGGCGCGCCAGGCCTCGTCCCGACGGAAGACCATGAGGACACGGCCGTAATCCTTGGCGAGGGAGGCCTCGATGGCGCTAGGGATGCCTTTCCGTAAGTCTTTTTCGAGGACGTTGCTCAGGTCCGTATCGAGGGGAGTCGCATCCGAATCGGAACTCGCGCCCAAGAATTCTTTCGCGACGGAACCGTTTTGGAGGATGCTTCCGAAGTACTGATCATCAAAGCCCTTCAAGAGGTCGCCGGCACGTAAGTCGATCTTCCCGCCAGAGGCTTCGACGAGCGCGCGATTCCGTTGGTCGGCGCGCTGTTTGCTGGCGTCCATGAAGGCTAGCGCCTCTTCCACGGTACCCAGACCCACCGGACGAAGGAACATCTCTTCGAGGCGTTCCTTAATGGATTGACCGGGACGCATCCCCAGATCCTGTTTCCAGGCGAGGAAATCCTGGAGCAGCTCGCCCGTACGCGTACCGGCCTCGGCACGCGCGTTCTCCTGAGTCTCTACGCGATCCCCATACGTAGAGGATTCGATGAGCGTCCTTAGTTTTTTTACAAACCCTTCCCAGTTCTTTCGCTCTTCTGGGCTGAGCGCGGCGAGATCCGCTTCGGTCTGGATGGTCGGAAGGCGTTCGCCAGCGGCCATGACTTGGAGATACTGGCGCAAGTCTTCGTTTCCGCTCTCTAGATGGATGCGGAACAGGTCGTTCGCGATCAACGTCATCCGCTCGCGTGGTCCGGAAACCCGCAAGGTCGGACTTAGGTTCGTCTGTTCGAGCTTTTTCGAAAGGATCTCATCTGGATGCAGGATTTCAAAGACGCGGAAGACCTTGCCCACGGTCGGCAGGTTATTCCGAATGAAGACATCGACAACCCGTTCGTAGACGGCTTCCGGGTCTGCAGTGGCGCTGATCTCGCGGGCAAGTTCAACTTTTACGCGTTGGATTGCCTGCGAAGGCGCCTGATCCAAGCGACGCAACAAGCCAAGATATGATCCCCACCGTTCGCGGGGTAGGTCCGCAAGGGCGAGCAGGGATTCCTGCTGCAATTTTCGATCTATCTCGTTCCAGATGGGTACCTTAATCGCCTCCTCTAAAACGGACGCCACCTGCCTGAGGCCCTCCGTCGTCCCCTTCACGAGATGCGCGAACCAAAGACCCTCGTAGTTGTCGGCCCCACTGAGGGCCATCAAGGTTTTTGGAGATAGGGGCCGCAAGATCGTGACGACTTCTTCAAATGCGCCAAGATTCTCGGTAAATAAATGATTGAAGGTGTTCACGCGCGACAAGACGGGCGCAGGAACCCCCGTTAGGATGCGTGCCATCGTCGCGACGTCCTCCGGCGTGCGACCGAGGCGGGCATCGCCGCCCATTCGATAGGAGAGGTCTTCCACCGTCCCCATGACCTGTCGACGCTGCGCTTGATCCGGAATTGCCGTTCGGACCCCCTCCAAGACAGCGACAAGACGCCGCACGTCATCTAAGGACCGACAAGCGTATGACGCGGAAAGATCAACGAACGCAAGCACCTCTTTTTCTTGCCCCGCCAAAATCTTCGCCATCTCCTCCAAGCGATCGACGGAACCACGATACAAATTCTGGTTATTCTGGATGACCTTCGCCGCGTCCGGCGAGAGCCCTTCCAAGACAACACTGATGCGCTTCACGGTCTCGGCCGAATCCGCATCCGGGGTCGTTTCGACCTGAAGACCATCCTTAACAACCCTCGTACACTCGACAAAGAACTCCAGGGCAAGTGCCGGATCCTTGGCCGCTTTTGCCTCTTTCTGCATGGAAACGACCCTCTCGAGATAGTCGAGCCCTTGGTTCGGCAAGCGCCGACACCATAAGACGGCTTCGCGTAGCGTTTTCGTCAGCGTGAGATCACGCATGACCGCCGCCCAACGCTGTTGCGTTGGCGTGTCGAAGGCTAAAACCGCATTCACATATACACCCTCGACTCCTGTGGAGTCAGAAAAATAGCCATTCCATCCATATTCCAGGGGTAAATCCAACGCCTTTAAGCGCGTGACCCGCTCCTTCGCCTGCCCTGCGTCCGGAACCCCTTCATAACAAATACTCAAAAGATACTCCTCAAGGATGCGCTCCGAGGCCGGGGACGGTTCCCGTAGAAGATCGGCGACGATCTGCAGATCATGGTCGTGCATCTGCGGCGCTGCGTACCGGACGCGCTCGAGGACGTTGGCGGCGTTCTTCACATGCGCCAACTCAATGGCGATCGCCTCGATTCCATTCAGCTTCTTCGCGTCATGCTGCATCTCGTCGGCGTACTGCTGATAAAAGGCGAGCGATCCGCCCGCTTCCGTAACCCGTTGGTAACCGGCTAGGACATTGGCCAGCTCCGGATCGGCCACCGCGTCAAATCCAATCGCTCCATTCACCAAGCTCATCCCGATCTGGTGGAAGGGATTGAAATAGAGACTCGTCTTACCCTCGGCCAGCTCCGCGAAGCGCGGATCCCCGTAGTCATCCTGTCGCTTATTCTGCTTAAAAAACCATGCGGCCGAGCTACGCTCCCCTCCAAGGGTCTCCGTCTGTTCCTCCGTCAACTCGAGGTGCGCATAATATCCACACAGCTCCGTTTGTGCAGTCACACGCCCCGGACCGACCTCTTCCGCCCGTAGACCACGCCCAACTTCACGCCAAAGGTCTTGCAAGAGCAGGGGAGACAGCGTCGAATCCAGCTCGTTTGCCACCTCCTTTGCTGAAGGGGTTCCGTCGAATCCAAGATACCGTCCATTGTACAAGCGGTCGCGATGCTCGCCTCGGGCCCGTACGGACTCCCCAAGCAGGGCATTCTTTCCTAAGTCGACCACGTCATCCCGTAGGCAGCGTTCACGTAGGGCGGCATATTCGTTGATCGCCAGCGCCACCGGCGTCCGCGCGATCGCGGCCCGCACCCGTTCCAGCGGATAGCTGACCTCATGCATCAGATCCGACCTGCGCTCCTTGAGCGGAGCGAGATCAGCCTCCGCCTCGTCATTCAGACTTCGCAGGCTCTGATCACAATCCTGTAATCGCTTCAAAAGCGCCATCCCCTCTGGATGATGCTCGATTTCTTCCTGAGTGACGCCGCGCTTCTCAAGATCGGCCGAGAGCCGATCCGCCTCTCGCCGTAAGGCATCCCGCTCTTGAGTTAGAGCCTCATACCGCTTGAACAGACCCGCAAAACGCGGATGCGCCTCAATGCTTCCCTGATCCCACGCATGGATCGACGCGAGCGGATACGTCTGATCGATCTCGTTAAATAAACGCTTTGCTTGTTCACATTGTTCGGCGGTAAAGACGCCGTCCGTCGGCTGGGGTAATTGCCCCGCCAATTCTTTTAGGCGATCAAGCGGGACTTCATCGTCATATACAGGCAAGGGATTCTTGAGCAGCTCTTCGCGTGAAGGCCGCTCGATCTGCGTCGCCGCAAAAAAATCTACGGCCATCGCAACACTGCCACGGATCCGTTCGTGTGCGGCTTGCCGCTTTTCTTGGATCTCTTGGCGAAACTGCCGCTGCTTTTCCACAGCCGCCAACGCCTCTCGCTGTATCGACCGGACCGCGGCCACCATCTCCTCCAGCCGTGCCTTCGCCTCCGCACGCAAAGGCTCTCGCGCCGCCTCCTCCGCATCCAGAAAGATCTGTTTACGTTCCTCCACGAGGGAAAGCAGGATCGTTCGCGCCCGATTTGCCTGCTCCGACCGCTGGACGAGGCGATGCAACCGTTGGGCGTCGGAACCCGTTTCCGTTGAGGCTGCTTCGTCATCCTTCAGATAGTGGGCGATCTCCCCCTCGCGTCGATCCAAATCCGCCAAATCTGCCCGATCCTTCGCTGAAAAAATTGGCTCCACCTCGACCGTATCGAGGTATGCCAACCGCTCCGCGGCGCCCTGCGCGACACGCTCCTTTTCCGCGATGATCCGTTCCAGGTAAGTTCGGTATCCTACGTCATGAATCACCTCCAAAGAGGCGCGTGCAGCCATAAACGGATCCACCTTCCGTGCTGAGGCGGCACGCTCTACACCGGATCCGACGAAACGCTCTGCAGACATAATCGCTCCCACTATACCAGCTCCGTCCGCGCTTCGCAGGAGACACTTTCCATGATCCATGCTATGGACCACCGACAAAAAAACGACCGCTTTGCTTCGCCGATCGTTCCTCGCTTTCCTATTGCCGAATCGGCATCACAATGTACTGGAACCCCACGTTCCCATCCGCTGGCTTGAGAACGACCGGATTCATCGCATCAATCAGGTGGATTGCGACGCGGTCGGTCCCCATCACGTTCAGCCCATCCATCACGTACTTGTAGTTAAGGAGCGTCTTGTTCGGCTCGCCCGTGACCTCCGCCGCCAATTCCGCCGTATGCGTACCTGTCCCGGAGTCGGAAGACGTCACCACGAGCGATCCGGCCTTGATTTCGAGATGGACATCGTACAGACCTTGACGAGAGAACAAGGATGCGGCACGGATTGCCTTAGCGACCTCTTGCCGTGAGACGGTTGCAACCGTTTTAAACTGCGTGGGGATAATCTGGCGATAATCCGGGAAGGATCCATCAATGAGCCGCGAGACCAGCTCGACGTTGCCATAGCTCACGACGAACTGGCTCTCCGCCATCAGCCAATCAGCCTTTTCCGGAACGCCGACCTCATCTTTATAAGCGCCCAAGAGGCGCCCAACCTCGTTCATGGCTCGCGCCGGGACGATGCACTTGCCCGCATGCGTCCCCGAACCCGCCTGAAGGGCGATAACGCGCTCCGAAAGACGGTAGGAATCGGTCGCCGCGAAGACACAGCGATCATGCCCGCTCATTTCCCCCTGAAAAAAACAGGCGACACCCGCCAACTCTGGCCGGGATTCTGAGGAGGAGACGGCAAACGCGACTTGCCCGATCGCCTCTTTCAACGCACTCGCATCGAGGGAATATCCCCCTTCCGTGGCTAGCTTGGGGATAAACGGAAATTCGGAGGCGGGCAATCCTTTCATGCGTGTCGTCTTGCCGTCCGCGCGAATTTCAAGTGCGTCGCCTTCGAGCGCGAGTTCGATCTTTCCCGCTGATAGCAGGGAAATGTAATCTTGCAACAGCTTCGCCGGGACGGTCCAAGCTCCTTCCTGTTCGACGCGTCCGCGCACCAACGCTGAAACGGCCATTTCTAGGTTCGTGGTGGAGAGCTTCAAGTTCCCGTCTTCCGTTTTCAGGAGGACGTGGCTTAGGATTGGCAGGTTCGCACTCTTTCCAGCCGTGTGTCCGACGAGGGATAACCCTTGGAGCAGGTTCTCTTGCGTGCAGGCGAATCTCATACGTCTTTGTTTTAATGGATAGGTAAAAGAAAGGCAATAACAATCATAAGCCCTGTGTGTAGCGTGGATAAGAGAAGGATTAGGCTAACTTGAGAGAAGAATACGCCGTATTCCGTCCCCATGAACCTTGGAACAAGTTGGGGGACGCCTGTGACGCGACGTGGATAAAAGGGAGGGGCGAGAGGAATCAACGGTTCATGCACAGCTCCGTCCACGGAGTTGTCGTGAGGTTATCCCTGGGGATGGGTGGGGGAGAAGCGAAAAAACATCCTCAAGCGCTTGCTTGAGGATGTTTGGGGAAAACGGTGGATGATTTGTGGATACCTAGGCATTTACCTGATGGTTATAGAGATGTTCGCGTAATCGGATGAGATCTTGCTTCATCTGCTGGTCGTTCTGCGAGAGCGTGTTGATCTTGTCGCAGGCGTGCATGGCTGTCGTGTGGTCACGGGACCCAAGATGATCGCCGATGGCGGGAAAGGAGCATTTTAATTCTTCCCGGAGGAGGTACATGGCGACTTGGCGGGGGAGGGCGAACCGCCGTTCGCGGCTTTTACCTAGCAAATCATCCAGGGCGACATCGTAATATTTCGTGATGACCTCGATCAGGACGCGCGGCGTGAGCGTCCGCTTGGCGCTTTGAGGAAGGAATCCTTGCAGGATCGGTTCGAGCGTTTGGAGGCTGGGCTGGATGTTCTTGAATTGGTGGTAGGCGATGACCTTATTCAAGATGCCCTCTAGTTCACGGATGTTCGATTGCACGGCCCCGGCGATGATGTGGAGGAGGTCGACCCCGATCGTGTAATTCCGCTCACGGACCTTATTATCGAGAATGGCGACCCGCGTCTCGAAGTCTGGCCGTGAGATGTCGGCCATCATGCCCCATTCGAAGCGGGAAATGAGCCGGCTTTCGAGGGAGTGGAGCTCCTTCGGCGCGCGGTCCGAAGCGATGACGATCTGCTTGTTGGCTTGATGGAGGGCGTTAAAGGTGTGGAAGAATTCCTCTTGCGTGCGCTCTTTTTCCGTCAAGAATTGGATGTCGTCGATAAGAAGCACGTCGACAGTGCGATAGGCGTCCTTGAAGTCGGACCCGTGGCCGCTGCGGACGGAGGCGATGAACTCGTTCGTGAAACGCTCCGACGTGACGTAGCGGACTTTGGCATTGGGTCGTTCCCGCAGCACATGATGGCCGATCGCTTGGAGAAGGTGGGTCTTGCCCATGCCTGCACCCCCATAGATGAAGAGGGGATTGTAGGTCTCTCCAGGGCGTCCAGCGACCGCGATAGAGGCGGCATGTGCGAGCTCGTTGTTTTTGCCGACCACGAAGGCGTCGAATTGGTAGCGCGGGTTGAGCCCGATGTCCGCCCCGCCTGTCGAAGTGTCGGCGGCGGTCGGGGTGCGGAGCTGGGTGCTGAGGGGCTCCTGTTGCGCGCGGAGGACGTCGGCGGCGGTCGTGACGCTCACGGCGGCGAGGGCGTCCATGACGAGGGTGTTCTTCGCTTCCTTGCGGTAGGTGACCTCGCGGACGCCGCCTTGGCTGGCGTTGCGCAGGACCTTGAGGATCATGTCGTGGTATTTGCTCTGCAGCCAGGTCTTGGTGTAGTCGTTCGGGACGCAAACGCAGACGCGCCCGTCATCGATGGAGCCGATGAAGGTATGCTTGAACCAGGTCATGAAATGAGACTTCGGGAGGCTCAATTCAAGCTCGCCAAGCGCGGCTTGCCAGAGGGCTTGCGCGTCCATAGATAGGTCGATCCTTTCAGCCTCGGTTGGGCTTGTCAAACCTCCCAAATCCCTGTGGATTTCCTTGGGATTTATCCACAGGCTCCCGTTTCCCGGCCCATCCTTGCCAAAATAATCGGGTTTTGCTAAGCTCTGCCCATTCTACTCATATGGCTACCAAACGAACCTACCAGCGGAAGAAACTGCGTCGCGTGCGCGTGCACGGGTTTCGCTCACGCATGAGCACCCGGGGCGGGCGTGAAGTGTTGTCGCGCCGCCGTGCCAAGGGCCGCCGCCGCATCGCTGTCACGATGCGCAACCCGTAAGCGAAAAAGAGCGCCTCGCGCTCTTTTTTAACGCATTTCCGCATTATGCTGGCCAAACCCCAACGATTACGGCGCATGCGCGATTTCGCGCTGCTGTCCCAACGGGGCCGTCCCGTGTTTTCGGCTAGTTTTACGTTGCGTTTTCGGCAAAGCCAAGAGGCGACCAAGGTGGGGTTCGTGGCCTCGAATAAGCTGTTTCGGCGGGCAAATAAGCGGAACCGGGCCAAGCGTCGGCTGCGGGCCCTCCTCCGCGAGGTTCAGCCGCAATGGCCGGAGAAAATGGACCTGTTATTCATCCTTCGCCCGGAAACGCTGACGTTGCCGTATGCGGAGCTGAAAACGGCCGTCTTGCGGGTCTTTGAGAAGATCCCGGAGGCGCTGACCCAGCCGGTGAAGCCGAAGAAGATGAAGGCGCGGAAGAAAACGTCCGTGATCTACCGTGAGCAGGCTTAGCCTGCTTTTGCATTATGCGTATCCTTGTGCGCGGTCTCATTGCCTTGATCCGATTCTATCAACGAACTCTTTCGTTGGATCATGGGCCGTTCCGGTTTTTGCGACCGTATGGGCAATGTAAGTTTCATCCGACCTGTTCGATGTATGCGATTCAGGCATTCGAACGCTTCGGGGTGGTGAAAGGGGGCTGGTTGGCGGGGAAGCGGATTTTGCACTGCCATCCATGGGCAGAAGGAGGGGTGGATGAAATCAAAAACCGGTAGGCCGTTCTGCCTACCGGCTTTGTTCGAGCGCCTGTAAGAGTACGTGTTCCGCTAGGGGAATGGTCACTTGTTTCTCTCTTGAATGGTGCCCTCGTTTCAAATGGATCGTGGTCTTTGGAATGGACAGCAGTTCTGCCAGTAGCTCGATAAGGGCTATGTTTGCCGCGTTTTCACGCGGGGCGGCGGCGAGGCGGACGTGTAGGCGCTGCCCGTCCCAGTGGGCGGTTTGTTGGATGTTACGGGCGTTTACCGTCACGTGGACCGTCAGGGTTGTCATACCTTCCCGCGGATCTCCTTCAGGATCGCGATGTCTTCTGTTACGGTGTCATGCTCCGTCTCGAGATACCAGTTGAGATGGCTGATGAGGGGCTCATTTAGTATCGCTTCGAAGCCGGCGCGGCCAATAAAGCCGCTTCCGATATGTTCGTGGCGGTCCTTGCGGGCGCCGAGGTCGACTTTGGAGTCGTTGCAGTGGCTGATCTTAAGCTTTTTGAGGCCAACGGTTTGGTCAAATGTTTTGAACGTCTCGTGGACGGTGGCTTTGTTGCGGAGGTCGTAGCCGGAGGCGAAGGCGTGGGCGGTGTCGAAGCAGACGCCGAGCTCGGGATGGTCGACCTGGCGGAGGATTTCGGCGACCTCCTCGAAGGTGTCGCCGATGACTTGGCCGGCCCCTGCGGAAATTTCAACGAGAAGTTTCGTTGTTCCAGTGTAGCCGTCGAGGACTTTCTTGAGGCCTTCGGAAACGTGCTTCAAGCCCTCCTCGCGGCCCGCGTCCTTGGCGCTGCCGGGATGGAACATGACGTAGGCGGCATGGAGTTGGGTGCCGCGTTCGAGCTCTTCGCGGATGATGCGGATGGAATTGCCGCGGGTGCGGCCTTCGGCGCTGGCGAAGTTGATGTAATAGGGGGCGTGGATGACCCACTGCTTGAGGTCGAATTCCTTGCAGCGCTGCAAGAAGAGGCTGATGGCTTCTTCCGTCAGGGCAGGTGCGGGGCCGCCTTGGGGGGAGCGCGAGAAGAATTGAAAAACTTCGCAGCCGAGGTCGGCGGCGTTCTGTGGGGCATTGGCGATCCCTCCGGCGACGGAGACGTGGCAGCCGATATGCATATGGGGAGACTTTAGCACGTGTGGCGGAAGTGACAAATCGGGATGGAAAAACCGACCGTGTGGGTCGGGTTAATAGGTGCTGATGAGATAGTTGCCCGGGGCCAGGTATCCTCGATAGCAGAGATCGTTCAGCAGGATGCTGAGGTCGAACGAGTCGTGCGTATCTCGAGGAGGCAGGAGTTGCGGGCAGTGGCCGGTGCGGATGTAGTCGGCGCTCACGGATTCCTCGCAGAGGCTCGCGCGGACGTGATGCTGTCTGGTCTCGTGCCCGCTCATTCCCTTGCGGGTGATGCGATTGTGGACAAGGTCGGGGTCCCCGACGTTGTAGAGCGTGTTGGCGAGTTCGGCGAGGTCGCGGGCCTTGATCTCGATCCAGACGGCTTGGGCGATGGGATTGATTTCCTCGCGGACGTTCGCGAGCCGGGACTTCTCGGTGTCGTAGAGGGACTTGAGGAGGGCGGCGAGTTTGGCTTGGCGTTCCGGATCGATCGAGTCGTCGAAGCTCTTGAGAATGCCTGCAGCCCGCTTGTCCCAGTTGCGGGGTTTCGGGTGCGGGCTATCATCGTGGGG
>JACCDN010760738.1_pt1 | contig 11068 bp, 11 predicted proteins | sample 7441691 | NCBI WGS metagenome assembly JACCDN01 (sample SAMN15323439, study PRJNA562643) | freshwater metagenome | isolation source: river surface water | place: USA:Blue River Watershed | collected 2017-08-16
AATCCACTAAAAGCATCAATAATCCCCCATACAGTTCCAAATAGACCAACAAATGGTGTTACAGAACCAATAGAAGCAAGAGTCGAAAGAAGATTATTTAATTCTTCATTTGTTTCATTAACACCTTTTTTTAATCCACGCTCAAGCACACCCATTCCAAAATTTTGAAAATGAAAATTTAATCCGCTTTTATGTTGGTTAGCATAGGCTTCTTTTACTTTAATTAGCTCTTGGTATCCATTTACGAAAAGTGCTTTATATGGTGAAAAGGGAAGCATTTCACTTTTTAACAGTACATCTTTTAAATTTTCTGAGCTGTTATAAACCTCTAAGAACTTTTTGTTATTTTCTTTTAGCTCTTTAATCAGTTTTTTCTTCTTTAAAATAATTGCCCACGAAAACACTGATGCCGCGATAAGTATTAAAAGAACTAATTTTACTACAAGGCCAGATTGTAAAATGATTTGAAAAATGTCTAAATTTCCGTGCACGCACTTTCTCCGGTAAGTAAATTGAAAAGCTTCTTTATTCTAGTAAAAATTATTAGAAATGAGTACCCCTAAATTGGTAGTGAAAGTGGCGCTAATCCCGATAGATATACTCGGGATTCTTCCTTTTATAATGGCCCAAATAGAGAAAAACAAAAAGCACTAAAAGAACGTACTCAGGAGTTGAAATTTTTTTGGAAAGTCTAAAAAAAGAAAATTGGTTTTGCCAAACAGGATCGTTCCCCAGAAACACGTTGACAGGTGCAAGGAATAATCCCAAGTATAATACTGGGAGTGACCAATTAAATCTGCGCCAATCCGCAAAATACAGCAACAAATAAAAAATGAAAAAATTAATCACTGAAGTACTTAGCAATTCATATTGAAAGGTAAAATGCGTGCCTAAATAAAAAAGAAGAGCGAAAAGAAAACGCAGCCGGTGCTTTTCTTCAATTTTGCTTGGGAACTGCATCTCTAAAATAGCGAAAATCACAAAATCGACAAGAAAAAATAGAATATATCCTAAATATGAGATAATCATTTTATCAACTTCTAAAATAAAAGCATCATTAACGACTGGTTTTGCAATAGAAATGAATCCAACAAACACAAATATGCCCAAAACAAAAAATTCTGTTCGTGGTAATTGAATCCCATTACGCAGAAAATACTTAAGGCGTGAAAGAGATTTAAGCTTCAAGGAATAAAATTGCAGATAAATCGAAAGAATTAATAGTTTGGTAATAATAATTAAATGCCATCCTTTTTCGTTGATCCATTCAGCTATTGTTCCCAGGCTGTGATTTAAAATTAAGTGAAAGAAACTGATTCCTGAAATAATTAGTAAATGTAAGAGCCAAACGGAAAATTGGAATGCTAAAAAGATTTTAATTTTTTGATGAATTGGTTCATCACTTTCAAGGATATATTTAGCTCGATATAACAAAGCCTTCATGACTAAGGGTACTTACTCTTAGGAACTAGCCAGCTCATTTGCATTTCAGGAGAAGGATAAATATCAGCATACCGCTTATAAAGAGCGTTCGTTTTTGCTAATTGATCAATTTTTCCCAATAACGTGTAATACGTATTCCACATTTTCATGTCTGACTTTAAAAGTTGGTCCATTTCTTTCGTCACTTCAAATTGCTCTTGAAAAGAGAACCCTTTCGAAAAAAGATAATCATTTGCTAATCTATACGAATTATCAAAAATATCTTTAGGAAATGGTTTTCCTGAAAAATTGCTACCCAAGATTGTATTAAGATCCTTATTTTCTAACTTGGAAATAAGATAGCCTTTCCTTAAACGCAAAAAATCTTCAAACAAAAGAATTGAGATTTCAACTTTTGAAAGATCTAAAGATCTTAAGAGTGGAAGCGATATTAAATGAACAACTTCCCCGTTAGCGCCAAAAAAGCTCATGCGATAAATTTCAGTTGAATCAAGAAGTAATATTTTAAACTTTGTTTCAAAAAAACCAAGGCCACCTAAAAATGCTTGATAAGAATCTTCTATACCCATATCTGGTTTTTGAAAATCCCATTTTAATTTTGGAGCATTTCTAACTAACCATGTTTCAAAAAAGAATGGCCAAAAATTTTCTTTATTAGGTATATGAAAACGCTCGCGATCTATTCGCGCCTTTAATTCACTTTTTTTCTTGGCGGCATCTTCTTTTTTCTTTAATTCATCTTGTAATCCATCTTTTTTGATAAGGTCACGAATCGAATTAAAATCCACCATATCGTCTGACGGCTTTCCTTCTAAAACTAAGTCGGCTTTTGGTGCTTCAGCCTTATTACTTGCAGAATGCTCTTCGTTGGCAAACAGATTTAAACATAAGAAACTCAAAAGTATAATTTTCATTCAATACCAGCCTTAGATTTACCACGATAATACTGATCGTGAAGTCTTCCAAAGTAATAAAGTTCTGAAAGTGAAAATCCCATTTGTTCAAAATATTTAGGATGGGCATCCTGAAAGCATTCAACCTTTTTATTTGATAGAAGATCCTTCATCACATAACCCTCATAAGGGCCAACACTTACCGCGAGCCAATTGCCATTCCCAAAGGTGGCTTCCTCTCTTTTATTCTCTTTTCCATTCTCTTTGCTATAGATGGTCGTAATTTTCTGAATTTTTACAGGGTGATTACAACTAATGGTAGTGAGGGTTTGAGAAAAGCGTGAAGCATTTTGATGAACATTTCCCATGTTCTCATTAAAATACATCACACCGATAAGCTCTCTTTTTTCTTCCTGTGCGAACAATGAAAAAGAAAATAAGAATGCTAAACTCACCAACAGCTTCATTTTAAACCTTCCATCTAAATTGAATGGTTTCCCATTCATGACATTGAGGACAACGCCAAAAGATATTGTCGGAATTATAACCACATTGTTTGCAATAGTGCTTTGTAAGTGATTGATTTAAATTTTCTAAGAGCTTTCTTGTTTGAATCACAATTTCATCTTTGCGATCTAGTTCAATTAAAAGTTTCAAATATTCGGTTTTCATAATATCAGATGAAGCTTTATTGGAATTTACCCAGTTACTCAAAATTTCAAATGCTTTCTCTGGTTTTTTCAAGTCTTTATACAGTCTGACTTTTGATAAAACGACTGAAGGAATATTTAAAAGATCAAGATCATCAATTGCCAAGAAAAAATCTTTTAAAAGATTCAATCTTTCGTAATATGCTTTCACTTCTTCTTCTGATCCTTTGAATTTTTCATTCAATGACTCAAAAACAAAAGAAGCAAACATTGGATGCTCCTTTAAAAGCTCCAGCAGCATGTACTTGGCACCTTCCAAGTCGCCGCTTAAAAGGAATAATTTCAACCGCAAAATCTTGGCGGATACTGAAGGTGCAAATCTAAATGCATCATCTAAATCTTCTTCACATTTTTTAAACTCGCCTCTTTCAAAATAGGCCTTTGCCTTTTGAACGAGGATATGAGAAATCGTCTCTCCTTGGTTATTGTGCCCGACTTTAGAGAGCATGATGCGGTAACTATAGGCTTGATCCCAATCTTCTATATCTTCATAAATTCGGCAAAGGGATTGAATGACTTCATATTGATCACGATTAATTTTTAAAACATCTTTGTATGTTTCAATCGCCTTATCAATGAATCCTCCCTTATCAAAGTCTAGCGCCAGCTCTTTCAGTGCACGCAGACGATGTGACTCAGAAATACTTTCACGAGCAATTAAAGATCGATGAATACTGATCGCTTTTTCTATTTCACCATTACTTCTAAATAATCCACCTAAAGCAAAATAGGTATCAATCGTTTCACGATTGATATCCACTGCATTTAAAAATTCTTTGATCGCTAAATCTTTGTTTCCAGAAATTAAGTATTGAGTGGCATTCAAGAAGATTTTTGATTGAGCTTCAAAGATAGAGTTGCGATAACGTTTAGTAAGTTTTGCTCCGGTCTCTTTTTCAATCAGATAATGATAAATAAGTACGATCGTTGTTAGAACTGCAACAACCGCTAGAATATGTTCTTGAATCCAAGGCAAAATAACTTCCATTATTTAAACATCAACGCTGGAGTTTTATCCATCTGAGTAAGAGTGAAAAGATTTAACTTTGAAATTCCCTCTTCCACGTTTCCTAATAAATCCAAAAGACCATTTCCTTTTTTCTTTTTTAGATAAATAAATCCAGGTTCTCCCGATAGTTTTAATTTTTTATGAATCTCTCTCCCTAACGCCCATAAACTTCCCATGTGATCAACAAGCCCGTGCTTCATGGCATCTTCACCAGAAAAAATTTGCCCTTGAGCAAGATCTTCAATATTTCCTTGAATTCTTTTTTCACGAACTTTCATAATGTCTAAGATAAATTGCTTATGAACACCTTTAATCATTTCTTCCATCATGAATTTTTCTTCAGGAGTAAGACTTCTATCTGGATTACCTGCATCTTTATAAAGACCGGCCTTCACGGTTTGCGGTGAAACTTTTGCAAATTCATACAATTTTGAAAGATCCATAAATTGCATAATGACACCAATCGATCCTGTTAATGTTCCTGGATTTGCCCAAATTTCTCTTGTCCCTGACCCAATGTAGTACCCACCGCTAGCAGCGATTGCTCCAAAAGACGAATAGATCGGTTTAATTTTTGAATCAATTCTTCTGATCTCTTCATAAATTTCTTGGGTCGGGCCAACAGCGCCACCTGGTGAATTTACTCTTAAGATAATTGCCTTAATACTTTTATCCTCTTCTGCTTTTGCTAGTAGCTCGATGGTATTTCTGGCATCCATGATAACACCTTCAACTTCAATTACTGCGATTTGTCCTTTTCCTGTCACATCGAGATCTGCCGAGGATTTAAAAGCTGACATAGTATAGAACGCAAAAATCATCAGAATAATAAAAAAAACAAAAACTAAAGCAAAAATTCCAAATAATGCTTTTGTATTTTTAGTTGAGGTCACAATATGCTCCATTTTAAATATTACCTCCTTATCTTCTCAAAATTCCCAATTGACGTAAATAAAGTTTTCCATACCGGTATATTCCAGTTGGGTATTCGCGTAGTTTCTTTTTTCTTCCATCTCCCCTAAACTAAGACACAAAATTAAAATTTTAGAGGTCTCCCGTGATTCATGCTAGCAATCTCATTAAAAAATTTGGTGACTTTAGTGCCGTTGACGGCCTAAATCTTGAAATCAAAAAAGGTGAATGTTTTGGTCTCTTAGGTCCTAATGGCGCTGGAAAATCTACTTTTATCAGTATGACCTACGGAACAGTTCAAAGATCTAGTGGAGAGCTATCGGTTTTTGGACTTGATCCAAAAATAAATTCTCGTGAAATCAAAAAACGCATGGGTGTAGTGACACAAGAAAATGCTCTTGATGAAAACTTATCGATTATGGAAAACATGCATCTTTATGCTGCATTCGTGGGAATTCCAAAAAAAGAGCGTAAAGTGCGAATTAGTGAACTTCTTGAATATATGAATCTCTCCCATAAAAAAAACGATCTTATCCAAACTTTATCTGGTGGAATGAAAAGAAGACTTGTTTTTGTTCGTGCACTTCTTCATCGCCCTGAGCTTTTAATTCTTGATGAACCCACCACTGGCCTTGATCCGGCCGTGCGCCATTTATTATGGGGAAAAGTGAAAGAGCTTCATCAAAATGGTACGACCATTGTTTTAACGACCCACTATATGCATGAAGCAGAAGTTTTATGTGACAGGTTGGTTATTATGAATCAAGGCCATGTAAAGGCGATGGGTGCACCGAAAGAATTAATTGCTAAATATGCTCCAGGGTATGTGGGAATTTTGAATCCTTCTGATCGTATGAAAATTGAATCTCAAAGTTTAAGTAAAGATGTATTTGATTATCATTTTGATAATTCTGGTGTGTATTTGCGAGCAAAATCGATTGAAGAACTTACCCACATTTTTGCCAAACTTGCAATTACTCCTCTGCAAATTCGTCCATCTAATTTAGAGGATGTATTCTTAAAACTTACTGGCCAGGAATTATCACATGATGCTTAAAATGCTGTTTAATTTAGAATCATTAAAATTATGTCTTCATATCACTCATCGCAATTGGATTGTTTATAAAAAAGATCTTATAGCTAATATCTCACCAACAGTTGCAGATCCGGCACTTGTTTTAGTTTCGCTAGGACTCGGTCTTGGATCATTTGTTACAAATGTTGAAGGCATGAGTTACATGCAATTTTTAGCTCCCGGGCTCACGGTGGCCACTGCACTCTTCACTTCGTTTTTTGAAAGTAGCTATGGGTTTTACGTGCGCATGACTTTTGAAAATGTATATAAAGCCATGCTGACAACTCCCATTGGTGTTGATGAAGTTGTGATTGGTGAAATGCTGTGGGTAGGATTAAAAGGGGCCGTCATGTCGATGGGAGTTGCAGTTGTTCTTGCACTCTTTGGACTGATGAGTAACCCATGGCTTATTCCTGCACTTTCAATCGTCGGATTCTTAGTTGCCCTTCCATGTGGAGCAATGGGATTATTATCAGCGGCCATGGTTCGCAATATGAATCAGTTTCAAACGGTATATTCATTTTTAATTGCACCACTTTATTTTTTATCGGGAATTTTTTTTCCAATTGCTGAAATGAATCCCATTGTTCGCACCATTGCAGAATTCTTTCCACTAATCCATGGTGTAAGACTTGCTCAAGCCATTTTTTGGCAAAGAGAAATTTTGCAAACCCTATTTGTGAGTGGTGGAATTTTAATTGTTCAAAGCTTGGTACTGGTGGGATTGGCTCATCATAAAATTCAAAGGAAGTTGATCAATTAAAAGGGCCTCAATTGAGGCCTACATATACAAATTCTTTGTTTGTTTTTTGGTAAATCATCAACGGCCCCTCATTCTACTAATTTTTGCAATCAACCTGTCAATGTTGTCAATGTAGTAGAAATCTTTCATTGTTTCGTTAAACTCTTTTGCAGAATCAGACATTACGAGATTCTCGTCCCAATCTAAATCGGCAAATGAACATATTGAATAGTTGTCATAAGAATAATAATGAATTCGATTTTTTCGTTTTATTTCTAAATTAATATTTTCAGAGTTATTTGCAAATTTAAAATTTATATATGAACTAATAATTTTTTTTAAGTTGGCTTTTTTTACCGCCGAGATATTGCAATTTTTTTCACATAAACCGTAAAGCCAATTGTCGATTTCAATCGGATTAAAAAGAAAATTGCCATTATCAAACTGTTCTTCTACGCATTTCGAAAAATAGCTAAAAACGTCAGCATGATATTTGATGTTCAAAAATTGGTAATGCTTGGCAAGCGACATCGAACGGTCAATTAGAAATCTGATGAAATATTGCCATTGAACAATTGATTGGATCATAGCAAATGGATAGCCTGAGCCTCCATTATAAGTAATAGAAAATGATGTTCTTTGTAACTGGTCATTTGTAATGCAACCACAGAATGGTTTGCCAAATAGGACTGGTGTTTCAAGATCAATAAATCTTCCATCAAGGCTAAAGTTATTGTGGTAATTAACCCAATCTAAACCAATTAATAGAAATTTTTCAAAATTTAATAAACATCTCTTGAAGGCATTCTCAAGCTCATTACAGATCGCTTCAATCGAAATTTCGTCTGGTGCATAACTGAAATCACCTCGGCATCCTTGATAGAGAATCTTAAAAAATGCTGGAAGTGAATAGCTTTCATCAATAGGCCGTTCCAGAATAGATTGAGATAGAAGCCAAATTATGTTGGAAGGTCTTATGAAATTAGATGGCTTTACTGTTATCGCCCGTATTTTTCTATTTATTGATGCAGGCTTGGTGTCTTGTAAATTTTCAAAAGTGATCAAGGCATCTACATAATCTTTTTGATTCTCAGCGAATAAAATTGTTTCACACGGCACAATTGTTTCTTTCAGTCCATTTTTGCTTAAATAATCAGAAATCAGAAGTTCAAATATTCCAGAGTAAGCTGGTAAAACTCCAGAACTATGTAACAAATCCGGTGAATTCCAGTTGGCGGCCAAAGGAGTTAGACCGACTCCTTTTAGATACTTATTTTTATAAAATCCAGATCTCCCTGCTCCCCAGCGTAGTGCCGTGGCGGCGTAAGGTGTTTGGCAGTCTGAGTACAAAAATTCATTTTTTTGAGATTTGGAGAGAGACCTTGGACTATCAAGCGCAGAAAGATTCGTGACTACGTTGAAAATTTGATCCTCTTTGCAGAGGCCTTCAAAATTTCCAGGCTTCACTGGTACTGGAAAGCTCCAAGGATTGATCTGAGGTTGAAAATCAGTTGGAGCTTTCACTAGGCTTTGATTCTATTTACACCATTTCAGTAGGCTCAGGACTTTTTCCTGCTGCTTCACGAGTCGTGATAGTTGTAGGGGGTTCAGTTCTCTTGCTTGCTGCTTCACGGGCCATAATAAATGTAGAAGGTTCAGTTCTTTTTCCTGCTAGTTCACGGGCCGTGATAGTTGTAGGAGGTTCAGTTCTTTTGCTTGCTTCTTCACGTGCCGTAATAGATGCAGGCTGAAGGTACTCTATAGTTGCTGAAGTAATTAGTGAAATGATCATTTAAAGCACTCCTATGTGTTGTCGTTTAAGACGCTAGATTATTCATTCTATCATATCAAAATAGCCAGTGTTAGTCTAACTCACTCCAAACTTTAAGATGCTGAAATTAAGTCATTTGGCATTTATTACTGAATAATAGTTCATACCGCCATAATTGATGAAATTGTTCGTCTTTAATAATAGGATTCAACTTTTCGATTTTTTAGAAATTTAATGAGCTTCTGGTTCGAAATGCTAAATCCATATGATCAAATGGCTATCTGGAGCCATTAGATTTAGCCTGGCCCCTTATGATCGAGTGCCGTTCATCATACCTAGGTCAGAATCGAAGTCCAGATTCCACAGCCTATCCAGAATGTGAACAAGTTAGCTCCCCATATAAGTATGGTTGCAAAAAATTTTGCCGATGATACTCTCTTTAATATGAATGTTTTCATTTTCATCATTACCCTCTTTCTCTATTCAACCATGGTCCACGCTAACAATTGCTCTTCGTGGCCTTCTATTGATCATTCCTTATTTTTATCAAAGACAGTCAAAAAGCAGCATGATATTAGTTCATGCCATGCTTTTACTACTCTATCTTTAATTGAATTTAATTATTCCAAACTCTATGGTAAATCCATTAATCTATCTGAGCATGATTTATTACTATCTCATTTCATTTGGGATGCTCAAAAAGATGAAGCATTAACTTTTTTAACAACGATGCTTAAAATAAATTTACAAATGCATAAGGTGACACCTAACTTCACACCTGCTTATGCTATTATGGGAGGAGTTGAGGATGATTTGTGGGCAGTGAAAAAATTTGGTGTTGCTACTGAGGAGCAAGTTCCTTACAGGTTTCAAACTGGCCAAGAATCTTTCATGTCTTTAATAAAACTCGCCCAAATTGGAATTTCAGTATATCGAGAATTAAAACCCTGCGCAGAAAGTTCCGATATAAACAAGATCCTTACTGCCAAATTACAGAAAGACGTTCTCAAGATTTTGGCAAAAATGAACATTAATAAAGATTTTAAAAGAAATACTTCTCCTGAGGTAAAAGAGACACGTCTATCATTTCAAAATTTTTCTCGAACTCTAAATTATTCCAATCTTCATCCTTTAGATTTTAAAAATTTAATAAATACACTAAGAGAAGTTCCTGTTGGTGCTAAAATTAGAGACTATTCAGGTCTTAGAAATAATGGAAATATCAAAGAAAACGATCTTCATAGTGTTGTTATTTCCGGATATAATTGCAAAACAGAGGAATTTGTTATTAGAAATTCTGGCAACGGAAAAATAGAAAAAATACATCGAGACGTTTTATTTAAAGGTCTTATTGGCATCGACATTATCAAATAAGTAACTAACTTTAATTCGTTGATCTGGATTAGGGTCTGAGTTATTTGGGAATTGATGTATTAAAGTTATCTCGCATTTTTTTGTCTGATATTTCATCAAAAATATATTCACACTGTAGTTCTGTTATATATTTTTTTGTTTTAAAATCTTCTTTTGATTTTGTTAAAACGAATCTTTTTGTACCAAGACTTAAGTCGGCTTTCTCTCTAAACCATTCCTTGTATCGGCCGAAATAGGTTTCTTTAGAAGATTTAATTTGCAAGTTGTCAAACGTAGTTATATTTTTTTCTATGATCTGATTTTTTATTTTAGTAATCATTTCACCAGCATTAATGCCCTTAAATGTAATAAAGTCAAAATCAGGGTTTTCAGTATTCTTTATATCTAATCGATCAAGAGTACATTGAGCCATGAAAAGCAAAGAACTTGGGCAATTACCCACAAGAGTTTTATTAATTTTATATAAATAAGATGAGTGACACAAAAATTTTAAACATAGCTAGAGCCCCTCGAACTGGATATTAAAATTTTAATTGTCTACCATTAAAACATTGAAATAACAAGCAGGTACGACACCTGCTTGTAGTTTCGTAAAAATTACGGTAAAATTTACGAAAGCACAAGCAGGTACTTAGATGTTTAAAAGATCCTTAAAAGCTCCAGAAAATTCTTTTTTCCTCTTTGGACCAAGGGCCACAGGTAAATCTACTTGGATCAATCAAAATTATCCGAATGCTTTAAAAATTAATTTATTACTTTCTAAAGATTTTCTAAGTTTATCCAGAAATCCTGGACTCATTCGTGAGATGTCTAACTCACATCCAAATGACTGGGTCATTATTGATGAAGTTCAAAAGCTTCCAATTCTTCTAGATGAGGTTCACCAACTTATTTTTGAAGAGAAAAAAAAATTTGTCCTAACTGGTTCATCTGCTCGCAAGATAAAAAAAGAAAATGCAAATATGCTGGCAGGGCGTGCTCTGACTAAAAATTTTTTTACACTAAATGCAGAAGAACTCAATTTTGATTTAAACATTGAAAAAATTTTGGCATTTGGAAATTTACCCCACATCCACAATTTAAAAAATGACTCCGATAAAATTGAATATCTTGAAGCCTATGTCACAACTTATCTCAAA
>JACCDN010329999.1_pt1 | contig 11066 bp, 8 predicted proteins | sample 7441691 | NCBI WGS metagenome assembly JACCDN01 (sample SAMN15323439, study PRJNA562643) | freshwater metagenome | isolation source: river surface water | place: USA:Blue River Watershed | collected 2017-08-16
GCACCAACAATTACTACTAGTGCACAAACTATTAACACATCCGCGATTACCATTACTGGTACGGCTGAAGCAGAGGCTACTGTTTCTATTTCTGGTGGGGCAAGTACAGCCACAGGTACCGCGACTGGTGGAAATTATTCAATTTCAGTTTCACTTACACAAGATGCGGCTAATACTTTGTCAGTTACGGCTAGTGATTCTGTTTTTAATACTTCTACAGCGGCCACAGTAATTATTACTGAAGATTCCACGGCACCAAGCGCGCCGGCTATTACTACTTCTGCGCAAACCGTAAATGCTTCGTCAATTACAATTACCGGTACTGCTGAAAATAACTCAGTGATAAGTATTACTGGGGGTGCGGCTACAGCCAGCACTACGGCCAGTGGTGGAAATTATTCTGTATCCGTTACTCTGACTTCGGATTCCGCAAACACACTTTCAGTCTTTGCTTCAGATTCAGCTTTCAATACATCCACAGCCGCGACAGTTATTATTACTGAAGATTCGACTGCTCCAAGTGCACCAACAATTACTACCAGCGCGCAGACTGTTGATGCGGCCGCAATTACCATTACTGGTACAGCTGAAGCAGATTCCACTATCTTTATTTCTGGTGGATTCAGCACTGCGACTGGCACGGCCACTGGTGGAAATTATTCAATTTCAGTTTCACTTACACAAGATGCGGCCAATACTTTGTCAGTTACGGCGAGCGATTCTGTTTTTAATACTTCTACGGCGGCCACAGTAATTATTACTGAGCAGACGGCGGCTGTTGAAGAAGATTCTGATGACAGTGCTCCGCCAGGGGCGGCTGCTCCAGCTCCTGCTCCGCCAGTTATCCCAATTTCTGCACCTGCGGCGGCGATTGTTCCCGTAATACAAACATTTTCTTTGAGTAAACCGACCCCTATTTCAGTGGGTAGTGCTTCACATACTGTAACTGTTCGTTCGGCTACAGTAAATCAAATCACGGTTTTGATTCAATCAGAACCAATTTTGTTGACATTGAAAAACGGGGAAAGTCGAGAAATTGATTCAGACGGTGATTCAAAATTAGATTTAAAAGTGGTGTATAAAGGATTAGTGAGTGGTCAGCCAAAATTGGAATTTATTAGTTTGGTTAAGACCAGCGAATTGGGAAATGCAGTGACAATTAATCGTGGTGCGACTGAAACTGATTCAAGGTTAGTTACATTGCAATTTAATGTTAAAGGGATTTCAGGAATTGCGGTTTCTAATCGGGCTGATTTTTTACATTCATATTTTGAACCTGTCACACTTACTCGTTCTTGGACTTTGTCAGAAGGTCTTGGAACAAAAACCGTCTATGTGCGTTTTCGAGCGCCAAATGGCGGCACGGCTACTGTGAATGACTCAATTGTTTTAATCGAAACAAAGAATAGTAGTTTGGGACAACAAGTGCCAGTAATTGAAACTAATAAAGAATTTCAATTTACTCGTGAATTAAAATTACTTTCAACAGGTGATGATGTAAAACAATTGCAAATTTTCTTAAAAAATAAAGGCCATTTTAATTATCCAGAATTTACTACTAAATTTGGTTCAGTGACCGCGAGTGCTTTAAAAAAATATCAGCAAAGTGTAAGTATTAAAACAACAGGTGTACTTGATAGTGCTACTCGAACTAAAATTAATACTGAATTAAAAAATAAGTCTAATCAACTTGGTTTGGTGCCTATAATAAATCCGTCAAAATTTCAATTTACTCGTGAATTAAAATTACTTTCAACAGGTGATGATGTAAAACAATTGCAAATTTTCTTAAAAAATAAAGGCCATTTTAATTATCCAGAATTTACTACTAAATTTGGTTCAATAACAAAAAATGGTCTGATAGCATATCAAAAATCAGTTGGTTTAAAAACAACCGGAGTACTTGATGTGGCGACGCGTACCCAGATTAATAATCTTTAGTTGAGTTGCCCGTCTACGATGCCGACGGGCAGGCTTTTTACTTTCGTAGCCAGCCAGAAATGGAATAGCCATCACCGAAGTCAGAGACACAGTAATGGTTTCCAGACGTGGTCATGGAAAGTACGAATCGATTGTCTTTTTCAGATTCGAACCAGTTCTGCTGGATTATCGTGACGCTGTGATCAGAGACCTCGCGCACAATGGCCGCGTGACCGTGGCTACCACCGTTGCTGAGCAGAATGTCGCCAACCAATGGCCTAACTGAACCACAGTTGGCCATTTTTTTGAGTCCCAAATAGCTTTGGTACCAGTATTTAGCTGGACTCTGGCTAATCGGGAAATGGTCGTACTTGGTAATGAGGTACCTGGCCGCGAGTTCAGCGCTGTCCCATTTGGCTCCAGTCAAACGAATGCCAGCATAAGCCAAGCAGTCACCTAGAAGACGAAAATCATTACAGTTCCAGCCATAGGGGTCGTTGCCATAGACTTTAACTCCTTGGAATTCACCGTGAACAATATTATCCTGATGATTGTTGGCACCGTAGGCAAAGAGTGAACCAGATTTTTTCCCTTGTTCGTTTTTGTTGGTTGAGCTTTTGGCTTTTGGTAGCCAGGCAGCATAGCCAGCACTGGTTGGACAGGCACCTTGGTCTTGGTTGCGCCGAAGACTGACGAAGTCGTTCTTCGAAGCTGCTACATAGACCACGCAATCTGCGTTCATTTCCCAGGTATTTACTTTACCGTAGTAGAACACTGCTCCGTCATTGGTCTGACTGGCCATGAACATGCCTGCATTTGCGAAATCTTGGTCAGTGAGACCCACTGCCGTACTGATGGTCCAGAGGTATCCGTAGGGGTCAGTGAAGATTGTAGCGTAACCGTCGCGTTCGGCGAGCAGTTGGCCATTGATCAGTGTGTCGACGTTGGGAAACACTTGAACGTCGCTTCGAAACACGAAGGAATTTTCGGTTTCAGGTTGAACCGCAGCGTCACCGTGGATTTCCTCAGTGTACAGGATGGGCAGGTGATCATGCCCATGATTGTTGCAGCTAGCAGTGAACCAGACGAAGAACACCCAGATGAACTGAGTGAGGTAGACGTAGTATCTCACGAGAATTCTCCTTGGTCATTCGCGAAAATGATTTTTCGCTGTCCCTTCCTTGAAGTGGGGAACTATATTTACATTATCATATAAAAAAATTCGCGCAAGGTTTGTTTTTTATTTTTTTGTGCAAAAACTGTGTATTAATTGTGTATAAAAAATAAGTGGAATAATTTTGTAAAAAAGAGTATTATACCTATTACTAAATTATTGTATGAACATGAATAATAAAAAATATTTTTGGGGAATTTTTGCCAGTCTTGTCTTATTGCTTGGTTTATTTGGGTATTGGGGCTGGCGATATTATTTTATTGCTTGTTGTGCTCCTCCCCCAGATTTAATTGGTTTGGTGGAGAACCAAGAAACCAGTTTGTCAGGTAATTGGGTTTATTTTAATCAAGATGTGGCTGGTTATTCCACGGGTGTGGTAGTAAATGTGAATCATAATGACCAAACCGTGGCTGGAGATTTTAGTGTGGTATGGAGTTTTCCACAAGCACCAGCCGCTAGAATTGATACAGGTACTTTTCGTGGTACTGCGTCCAGTGGACAGTTGGCACGGATTGAATGGACTGGAGATCGTGAAGATTCAGGCGTGGCCGAACTTATTTTTGACCCAAGTTTAGATATATTGGAATGGCGTGCAGTTACTAGCACAAAGACTGATCTTACAATGCCAGACGCACTTACCCTGCACCGCAATCGTTGGGGGCAAATGGATCGGATTGAGCAAACCGCTGTAGTAGAAGCTGCCAATCAAGCTTTGGCTCAATTACCAACTGGTGTGGGTGTAGAAATTTCTGTGGAAGATATTCAGGTGGTAAAGAGTCGTGCTGCTGTACCATTTTTAACTACTGAGGGCGAGAGTGCAGGTACTATATATCTCAATCAGCAGGGGAATGAATGGGTAGTGATACCAGACCCAGCTAATAGTGACTTAAGTTCCGGAATATAATTAAAAAGTCCTCATTACGAGGACTTTTTAATTTAGGCTGGGTACAGAGTTGCTTCAAGTTTTTTTACTTTTGTCTCTACCTCATCTTGCCTATCTTCAATGCGTTTGAAGCGTGAAAAAAACATTGCCTGCTCATGGTCTATCTTCTTAAGGATGACCGTAATTGTATCCATACTGCCATGAATTGACTCCACCATTGGTTCAATTCTCGTGACTCTGGCTTGCAGGTCTTTAATGGCTATACCATGTTCTATGGCGATAATCACTAATTTATCTTGTACTACTCCAAATTTAGATAGGTCGTCTTTGGTTGCAAAAGTTTTGAGATCCTCTTTAGTAGCGAAGGATTTGAGGTCCTTTTTTGTTGCAAATAATTTAAGATCTTCTTTGGTAGCAGAAGTCTTAAAATCTTCTTTTGTTGCAAAGATATTCTTTGCTTCTGAAATTGATAATGTACCTAATAATGTATCTTCCATATGAATGGAATTAAATCTAGCGCATATTCAATTTTAGCAAAAATTTTTGTGTCAGTCAAAGTCGCTACACGTAGCAAAAATTATCGGTTATCCAGAATTTTATTCACTTCTGCGTCAGCTTCTTTATTTCCTGCACGTAAAGTGTGTGCAAGGGAATATTTTTTAAATTTTTGTAATAAATTCCACGCTTGCAACCACAATTTTTGCAAAGTTGGTTCTTTTACTTTCCAATTTCCTTTTAATTGTTCAATTACCAGTTTACTGTCAGCAATACAAGCAACTTCAGTGGCTCCAAGTTCATGGGCTTTTTTTAATGCTGAAATCATGGCTGAGTATTCAGCATAATTATTAGTTTGTTTACCCAAGTATTCACCGTACGCCGCTACTACCTGTCCTTTTTCATCTTTAATCACCACCCCAGTGGCAGAAGGGCCAGGATTATTTCGTGAACCACCGTCTGTGTATAAAGTTAATTTCATATGTACTGGAGATTACTTTATTCTACCTTTTTCAAATCCACAATCAACATTTGCAATTCACGGCTCCCATTCCATTCATTAATGTCTACTTCAAAAAGTATGTCAATTTTTGTACCAATTTGCAATTCTTTGGACCAATCAATATTTTTAGTCCCATTTTCTTTACCATTGCCGCATAAGTTCCAGCCAATGGTTTTGCGAATTTTATTACTTCGATGTTTCACCATGATCCGCAAATGTTTTCCATCTTTACCCATGGGTTGGAGGCCAGTCACAATTACACCGCGGGCAATATATTTTGGTTTGGGATTGGCTTGGCCAAATGGTTTGAATTTATCCAAGATATCATAGAGCTCCCAATTTACATTATCCAAATCTAGTTCAGCATCGGCATTTATATAGGGGGTCACATCCATGCCTACAGTTTTGGTGCTAAATTTGGCAATTAGCGCGGCCTGAAATTCAGGTAATTTTTCGGGAGTAACCAATGTAAATCCGCAGGCCATTGGGTGTCCACCAAATTTATGAAAAAATTCTGGCATTTCTTGGAGTGTTGCAATCATGTTAAATCCTTCCACACTGCGTCCAGAGCCAACAATTTGGCCCTGATTGTCAGTCATGGCAATCACCGGCTTACTATATTTTTCTTTTAAGCGACTCGCAATTAAACCTACAATACCTGTGGCCCAATTTTTACTATACGCAAAAAGCACAGGATTGTTGCCTTGTTCATGAATTTGTTTCATTGCTTCAGCCACAAATTCTTCAGTTTTTTGTTGACGTTCAGTATTATTTTTATTTAATTCCCACGCCAGATCAATGGCCTCAGCCCCAGATTCAGCTACTAATAACTTGTATGCCACATTGGCATGGCCCATACGGCCCGCTGCATTAATTTGTGGGGCAATTCTAAATCCAATTGTGTCAGCATCAATTTCGCGCTTCAATGTACCATCACTTTCCGCTAAGCGTGCTTCTAGTAATAATTTTTGTAGCCCAATTCTGCGCGTTTTATTTAACACAATTAAACCGTATTTTGTTAATGTTCGGGTTTCCCCAAGCATTGGTACCATGTCAGCCACACTAGAAATTGCTACCATGTCCAGCATCCATTTTTCTACTGCGTCATGAGTTTGTCCATTTGGTAAAAGCTCATTATTTTCTTGATGTACTTTTAAAATTCCTTGAGATAATTTAAACGCCACTGCGCCGCCGCATAGAGTTTGATCTGGATAGGTTTCACCGGGTAATTTGGGGTGAATAATCGCAAAAGCCGGTGGTACGGTGGCCGGAATAGAATGATGGTCGGTAATAATACAATCCATTCCGAGCGAGTTGGCCAATTCAACTTCTGGCGCATTACTAATACCACAATCACAAGAAATAATAATATTTGTCCCTTCATCCTTAAGTAATTGAACGGTTTTTAGATTCAAACCATAGCCATCGGTTTCACGGTGGGGGAGAAAGACAGAAAAATTTTCATATTTTAGCGCGCGGAAAAGCGTGCACATAATCACGGCCGATGATACGCCGTCGGCATCATAATCTCCGTGCACGGTAATGCGTTCATTATTCGCAATTGCATTTAAAATTCGGTCCACGGCTTTGTGCATGTCTTTGAACAAAAACGGATCATGCACGTTTTGAGAATAATCAGGATCTAAAAATTCATCCATTTGCTTTTGGGTAGTCAAACCGCGGTGATATAGTAAACAAGCCACAGTCTTTGGAAGTTCTGGATGTTCTTCAAAAAAAGATTCAGGTGGCGGGGGTAATAATCGCCACTCTTTGCTAGATATTTTGGCCATGTTTGGATGGGTTAATCAGACCATAGTTTACCTTTATCCTGGCCTCACGTCAAAGCCTCAAAAATGTCTAATTTAAAATAAAATTTAGCATTTGACTTTGTATTTAGAATAAGCTTAAATGACTATATATGGATATTTTAAAAGATACTACTTTGCCACAAGGTTGGATAATTCCAGATGAAAAAGTAAAGAGAGCTTTAGAAAAAGAGCTCACTACAGAAGTAGGTCCAGAACATGTTTTGTATAAGAAAAATTGTACTACATTTACGAGGTCAGAGTATTCTGATGACGTGATTTATTTAGTACACGAAGATTCTGTAAAATTTGCTTTTGTACACTTAACTTTTTCTTCTAAACAAGAGATACATTCTACTTGCCCATATACAAAAATTAGTGAGGATTTTGTGAAAGTTATTGAGGGGGAAGTCGCTTAAAATCCCAATGCGCATCAGCGCTAAACAAGGTGAAGATGATAAAACCGATATTTACAATTGGATACAGAAATTGAAAATCACTAGGGCGGACCACGTTAAAATAAATCATGGTTATGCCAAGTAAAGCCCAATGAATTAAAGGGAATTTGTACGCGCTAATATTTTCTTTATCAGCCACTTTGGCCCGCAATTGAAAACAATATAAAGTGTATAAGGTTAACCAGGCCGCGCCAATAGTTTTTTCCATTGCTATTGTTACGCCTGGCAATTGCAAAGAAATATAGAGAACAAAAATAACTAAGCTTACGACAAAGCTTATCAAAACCCCGCGCTGATAATTGTGCAGCGGGTCGTGGATCATACTTAGTAAAAGGCCGGTGCCAAACTAAAACCAATCATCCCAATAATCATGATAATGCTGATGATGGCCCAAACAATTTTGAATTTCTTATTTTGATACATATTATCGTTTAAGTACGGCTAAATAAGCTTCGGTTGGAATTTCCACGGTACCTTTACCGTGTAACATCATTTTCTTTTTACCTTTCTTTTGTTTATCTAATAATTTATTTTTACGAGTCACATCACCACCATACAATTTCGCAGTCACATCTTTGCGCATAGCTGAAACTCGTTCACTGGCCACGATTTTACCACCAATTAACGCTTGAATTTTTAATTCAAACTGTTGACGAGGTAGTGTGTCTTTTAATGATTCACAGATTTTTTTACCAATCGCATAACTATGATCGCGCCATACCAGTGTTGCCAAAGCTTCTTCGGTTTTTTCTGCAATGGCAATGTCTAAACGCACTACATCAGCATTGCGATAATCTTTAAAATCATAGTTCATGCTGGCATACCCACTGCTCACGGTTTTTAATTTATCATAAAAATCAGTGATGAGTGAAGCCAGTGGAATTTCAAAATGTAATAAGGCACGTTGTCCTGAACCAGTACTTAAATATTCTGTGTTTAAATACATGCCTTTGCGTTCCACGGTTAAACTCATGATATTACCAATAAAATCCGAAGGAGTAATAACATCGAGCATCATCCACGGTTCTTCAATATGCTCGATGCGTTGCACGTCTGGCAAGTCTTGTGGACTTTTAATCGTGGTTTCTTCGCCATTGGTTAAGAAAATATGATACGCAACACTAGGAACAGTGGCAATAATATGCAAACCAAATTCACGCTTTAACCGTTCTTGAAAAATATCCAAGTGAAGCATGCCTAGGAATCCACAACGAAAACCAAAGCCTAAGGCCTGCGAATGTTCAGGTTCATACATCAAGGCTGAATCACTTAATTTTAAGCGATCCATAGCTTCTCGGAGTGAATTATAATCATCGCCTTCTTGGGGGAAAATACCAGCAAAAACCATTGGTTTTACTTCTTTATACCCAGGCCACTGTTCGGCAGCCGGTGATTTGGCGAGTGTAATAGTGTCGCCTACGCGCACTTGTCCTAATTCTTTAAGACCTGTGACTACAAAACCAATTTGGCCATTTTCTAAAAATCCATCAGAAGACATTTTTGGGTCATAATGTCCAATGTCCAAAACCTCAGCATCAGCGCCAGTTCCCATGAGTAACAATTTGTCACCTTTTTTTAAATTACCCTCACTCACGCGCACAGATGCTACCACTCCGCGATAATCATCGTAAAAAGAATCAAAAATCAAAGCACGAACAATATCATTGGTTGCAGTATTTGGTGGGGGAACACGGTCAATTACTGCTTGTAAAAGTTCTGGTACACCCATACCGGTTTTACCTGAACAATGTAAAATTTCTTCTGGCTTACAACCAAGTAAATGAATCAATTCAGCGGTGGCTTTGGGTACATCAGCATTGGGCAAGTCAATTTTATTTAACACTGGAATAATTTTTAAATTTTGTTCAAGCGCTAAATATAAATTTGCAATGGTTTGTGCTTGCACACCCTGTGAAGCATCAACCAATAAAATCGCACCTTCTACCGCGGCCAATGAACGAGAAACTTCGTACGTAAAATCCACATGACCCGGAGTATCAATCAGATTCATGGTGTAGCCTTTGTATTTCATTCGAACTGGCTGCAGTTTAATAGTAATTCCGCGTTCCTGTTCTAATTCCATTTGATCAAGAAGTTGGGCCTTCATGTGGCGTTTATCAATGGTTCCAGTCACTTCCAAAAACCGGTCAGCCAAAGTAGACTTCCCGTGATCAATATGCGCGATAATGCAGAAATTGCGAATCTGTTCCATAGTATTAACCCTCAATTTTTTCTGGCATGACTTTCACTTTAAGCCAGCGTTTTTGAAAACTTTCCCAGAATAATGTAATTTCTTCTAAGCCTAGAGCAGAACATACTCCTAAGTAAACTAGGACCCCTAGAGTACCAGAAATAAGGCCCTGACTCAAGATCCCCCATAAACGGGTCATATCTACCATTGAAGCCACTGGTGCTTTCACGGTTTGGGCTACAAGAGCCATGGCCGCGCTAGCCAAAGAAATTTTGGCTAAGGCTATGAGAATGGAGCTTTCATAAAGGCTCCCAAGTTTGTGCCGTAGAACCATCCATAGCACAGCGCATTGAATAATTAAGCATAATGATAGCGAACCAGCCAAACCAATTAAACCAAAATGAGTTTTACCAAAGTATCCTACAAATATTGTTAAAAGAACTCCCAAACTACTTACCCAAAAGGTAATCCAAGTGTCTTGCAATGCATATAGGGCGCGAATTACTACAAGCATGATACATTGCGCGGCCAAAGATAAAATTAAAATTCCTAATACATCGGCGGTTAATCCAGTGTTTTCCCAATTAAATTTTCCCGTACCATAAGCTACACGCACCATTTGTGCGCGCAAAATAACCATGATTATCATGGAAGGAATAACTAAAAAAAGTATTTGCCTAATCACGCGCGCGACTTGTTTAGCTAGTTCAGTATAATTTTTTTCCGCGGCTGAAGCCGCAAAGACTGGAAAAGCAGCCAAAGCAAAAGCCTGACCCACTAATCCTACGGGAATGTAATGTAAATTATAAGCTAGATAAAAAATTGTAATACTACCACTGGCCAAGGTAGAAGCCATGCTATCTAAAATAACAAAACTTAAGTGTCCAGTAGCCAAACTAAAAGTGCGAGGAATAATTAAAGCAATCATGCGTTTAAAATCACGGTCACGCCAACCTAACGCGCTTTTCATGTTCCAACCAGAACCAATTACCGCCGAAAGTTGTACACCACAATGTAATAAAGCGCCAGTTACTACACCCCAGGCCAAACCCTGTGGACCAACTCGAGGTACTAAAAATACAGCACTTACAATAATGGTGAGATTGTAAATAAGAGGTGCAAACGCAAAGGCAGTAAATTGACGCCGAGCATGCAACACTCCAGATAATACACCACTTAATCCCATTAATAAGGGTGAGAGCATCATGATTCGTGTGAGCTGAATAGTGAGGCGCAATTTTTCTCCTTCAAAACCAGGCGTAACTAGTGGTACTAAATATGGTGCGGCAATAAAGCCAAGTAAACCAGCGCCACCCATTACAAGCGCAATCATTCGCAGTACGCGATTAGTCAAAGCCCAAGACTTACTAGGATCTTTGTGCCACAACTCTAAAAAAATTGGTACAAATCCCGCGGTCAATGCGCCTGCTAACAATAATTGAAATAAAAAATCAGGAATTCTAAAAGCTGCTAAATACGCGTCTACAATATCGCCTGCGCCAAATAGATGTACAAAGACACGATCGCGGAGTAGCCCAATAATTCGACTTAAAAAAGAAGCGAGCCCAAGTAAAATGGCGGCGCCAGTAATGCTATGTGATTGCCGAGTGAGAAAATTTTTCATGTTTAAAACCAACC
>JACCDN010344980.1_pt1 | contig 11064 bp, 6 predicted proteins | sample 7441691 | NCBI WGS metagenome assembly JACCDN01 (sample SAMN15323439, study PRJNA562643) | freshwater metagenome | isolation source: river surface water | place: USA:Blue River Watershed | collected 2017-08-16
AATCCTCCCTTTTTATTTTTCATAGTACAGTGACAATCTCTTCCAGCTGCGTTAATTTTCGCGCTTATGATGAATATAACTGAAAATCCCACTTTAAATAAAGGCCCTTTTAGCGCGAATCTTCAAGCGAAGATCGATACATTAAAAGCGCGCCGAAAAAAAATTAAATTAGGATCAATTGATTTTGACTCCACTCTCCTCTTGGCCCCAATGTCTAGTATCTGTACACCTCCTTTTAGACTTCTTATGGAAGATCTTGGAGCTGGTGGGACGGTTTCAGAACTTATTTCTTGCCATGGAATCAATTATAAAAACGTACGAACTCGTGACATGTTAAGAATTGATTCACGCGAGAGAAATGTCGGTTTGCAACTTTTTGGTGAAGGTGCCGATGCGATGAGTGAAGCGGCCAAAGTTGCTGAAGAATATAATCCTAAATTTATCGATATCAATATGGGTTGTCCGGTAAAAAAAGTAGTTGGAACCGGAGCTGGCTCTTCTTTACTTAAGGATCCAAGTCAGCTACCTGAACTTTTTAGCAAAATGAAAAAAGCTGTAAAAGTCCCTGTGACGATCAAAATACGTGTGGGCTGGGATGACAATCAAATTAACGCCCGCGAAGTTATTCATATTGCAAAAGAAGAAGGAATTGAATTCGTGGCCGTTCATGGGCGAACTCGTGCTCAACAGTATACCGGCAAAGCTCGCTGGGACTTTCTCGAAGAATTAGCGCAGGTTTCACCACTTCCGATGATTGGTAATGGGGATTTACATACGGTGAATTTCACTCGTGAAAAAATGCAAACGACAAACTGCCCAGCCTTAATGTTAGGCCGCGGACCACTTCGAGATCCATTTTTATTTTTAACTCCATTTAGAGAAGATCATGAAAGTGATTTGCATTTTACTCCTCACGAACATTTTGAAGTCATTAAAGTACTATTAGATTATATGCGTCCTTACGCTTTTAATGATCACGTTCTAACGGTTTCCATGCGAAAACATATCATGTGGGTTGCTGCAGGATTTGATAACTGTGCGCAGTTTAGAGAGACACTTTTTAAAACACCAGACATTAATGAAACGTTAAAATTCACAGAAGATTTTTTCTTAAACCAAAGATTCAAATACAAAAAAATTAATGATCACGACTCTTTTATGACTTCTGGTCATGGATAACAAATATTTGAATCGGAAAAAATGAGTTGCTTTAATTATCCCAAATTAAAGGAGCTACGTTTTATTTAAAATTTCAATTAGGAGAGCTGCAACTCTTCCTTTTTAACATTAGTTATTACAACGAGTTGAGCGCTTCCCGAGTAAAAAGTTAAGCTATTGTTTAAAACTCCGATAAGATAGCGAGATATTGAAAAAAGGAATGATAGTTGTGATGCCAAATTCTCACAAATATTTTCGAAAAATATTGGGCATGGCCCTAATGCTTAGTTTGCATACAGAAAATGTATTTGCGAATGCCAACGAAAAATGTCTTACTGCCGTTGATGTAAAACAAATTCAAAATGATTTGCAGAAAGAGCTTTTTAAAAAACTTAAAGATGAAGATATTGCAAAAATTAAAGAATTAGATACAAGGGCAAAGATTCATTTTCAGACAAAACCTTTTGCAGAAGTTGCCAAGCAAAATGATCTCGCCAGTAAAGTTAGTGATTTTAAAAAATATTTTTCTGACTCACTAAAAACTAGAAATGACCTTGATGAAATTCGCAGTGGATATAAGCTGATTTTTCCTAATGAAAATCATGATGATGCAAAATTTATTTTTAACCATAATGAATATCAAAAATATCCAGAAGATTGTTATAAAGAAAAATTAGAAGAACCTAAAATTCAGAACTGTGCAAAATTCATTGATCGCATTTTTACGAAATCAAGCGAAGAGGATAATACTCCTCAAGTTGTAACATTATTTGAGCGCACAGATCCTACAAACCGAGAAAATATCGATGTTTTTAACTTAATGGAAAAGAAACTAGATAAGAAAAATTATATCTCTTATCTCAATCTTTTAAATTATACCAAAAATCGTTACCTGCAAGAAAGCACTGATTTTGAGTGTGGGCTAAGATATAGAACTATTCAAGCACGCTGTGATAATTTGAATGCCATTAATCGTGACGATAAGGCCTTGGATCAAATTTTAAAAATGTATGGGCCACTTATGGGAGCAAATATTGGAGCTGAAGCTAAAAAATCTTATGATGATTTTAACCTCGATAAATCATGTAAAGAGTTTTTAACTGGCTTTTTAAAGGAAAATCCAAAATCGAATCTTTCTAAAATATGTAAAGTGATAAAAACGAGTGCTGAAAATAGGCCAAAAACTGCAAAAGAACATTATGATGCAGGAAGAGTTCCTACTTATGATTATATTAGCGGCGTTTGGACTTGGGAAGAACCTAAAAGCATGGGAACGATGATCGCAGGCACAGCGGCTCAAGTAATAGTCGGAGAATTTTTGCCCTTTTGGATGAATCAAAAATTTATTGTTGAACCAAGTATTAACTACTCACTAAATCAGGCCCTTGATTTAAAAATGGGATCATACTTACAAAATCTCGCCTATCAAAATTGGATGAATACCGTGATGTTTCCAACCACATTAAATTTTTGGAATAACGGAACGGCCAAAGGTTTTGGGTTTTAATCAATTAAGCCCTTGATGCCAAGAATTTGTGGCAGGTCTTAAAAGTTCCCAAGATAAATTGTTTTTCTTTAACCAGTATAAAACTGAAGCTTTTCAGTCGCCTATCTTTAATCCTTGATTTTAAGTAACTTTCTCCAAAATCCATCCATTTAACCGGTAAAATGTTCCCTATAAGTGTTACATCGGAAATAGCTTAAAAGAATACCGCCTCTGTTTCCGATAAAACCTTAGGAATATTGGGAGATTTAAGACTAAAAAGCAGATGAATGACTAATAAATATGATGAGTAACAAAATGTTGAAATTGTTTTTTCACATTAAAGAACGAGATCGTTCTTCTGCAACATATTTTTCAGCGCAGTTTATTTTTATCCTCGCTCTTTCTCTATTCATTTCTGCTTGTGTTCCGGAATCCTCAAACTCAAATAAATCTAAATCAAAAGCCGGAACAACAAGTCCAACGGGGACCGGAACTAATAATACCTCAACAACAACTCCAAGTTTTGGTTCTGATTATTTATACTGGTTTAGTTCAGACAAAATCACAGGCGCAATGACAGTAAATAAATCATCAGAGAACATCGTGTATCTTCGCGGTAAATACGTACATGATTTTTTAAGTCTCACAAACGCTCAAGGCGCTTTCTACAATGCAAAACAATTTTGTCTAGTCGCGAACTTCACACCGACTGCGAATTATAAACAACTAAGAGTAAAGGCAACTCCGCTTACGATTACAAATTACACCACAAAAAAGATCGAACGCTTGCTTCGAATTGACCTTCCGGCAAGCGATGAAAACACTTCTGCGTGTGCGAAGAAAAGTTCAGATACAGCATTAAGTGCAACTTTTGCTAACGGTGTGGGTAACGTCTGTGTTGATCCAAATGCAGCAAGCTGTAAAACGACAATTACTGCTCAATCACTTGAGCTTTATGAAAGCAAGCCTCAAATTGGAAGTGATACAAAAATTTCAAGTGGTCTTTTAAATTTAAGTACTGCTGGATTAAAAATTGACCTGCTTTCGAAATCGAGCACTGACAATTTAAGTTGTACTAATGCGAATTGTGGCGCCAAAGGTTTTGACTGTTGTCTAGATGGCCAATGTGTAAAAGATGGTGCGATTAGACCAAACCTTGATACCAATTCTAGCTCATATAAATCCGCGATGGCCGATTTTGCAACTAATCCGTTAAGCTTTTTGAATTATCCAAATGTCTTTTTTATTTGTACGAATGTTGACCATACCCTTCCCTCTACAGGCGGAGGAAGCGGTGGCGATCCTACAGGAGATGCAGTAAAAAGAGTTGAAGCCTATAAAGCGAAATGGAAATGTATGAACAACTTTGATCTCATTGGAGATTATAGTTTATGTTCACCTGCAACTGAAGCGGGATATTTGTCGATCAAAAAAGAAGTTGCGAAACTTTGCAGCTGCAGTGCTAGCGATGCTGATATTTTTGATGTTTGCCCAAATTGGAGATTCAAACCAGTCTATAAAAGCAACGTTGAAATCGACGCTAATATTGTCGACTTTACTTGTATAACACCTGCTCCAGCAAAACCAATTGGTGATATTGTTAATTTGAATACCAGTGTTACCGGAAGAACTGCACCTCACCGCCTATTCTACTTAAATGAGTATAAAGGATCTGCAGGGACAACTCGCAAGACTTATGCTTACGATTCAAAAAAACAATCGCAATCCGATTTCATCTATAAACAAGAAGGTGATGACTTCAGCTATATAGACGAAAATTTAAAAACAGGACCGAGTACGACTGCTTACAATATCAATTCCGTGGTTGGCCCTATCAATATTGAATTAACCCGCGCTCAATCTGCAAAGATGATTAATGTGGAAATCGGAAAAACTTATATTGTCGCTGCCACTGGCGGTTTTTTCACTCCGTGTACTAAGTGTAAAAAAGATTCTTGGATTGATGCTTTTATGCCTCATCCAGGAAGTGCCAACGGGACAGGACTAAAGTTTTCAGGCCATACAACAAAACGTGATGAATATGCTGGAAATAGTACGCTTGGAAACTATGAAGATACTATTTTTGGGCGTGCATGTTGGTTACCGGTAACGATGCTTCCTTTTTCTCACGCAAAAAAATCTACTTCAGGATATCCAACAGCAGATCCCACTCAACAAAGACAAGATCGCTTAAAAACTCAAGCTGCTTTATATATCAATGGTTATCAACGTGACTGGTTTGGTTTTAATAAAGGTGCCTTGATTGGTTCATTTGATGGGGTTCAGTGGTTTGCGATTGGTGGTGGGCGCAGATTAACAGCATCGACCAATAAACTTTTCTTAGCAATCAATGCGGCATTTTCTGATCTGGCCGATGCTACCGATACACTCGTCAAAATTGTCCCTGATAACGGCGGCAATATTGCTGCTGATTACGACTTTGATCCCGAACTTGCGATCAATGATCCAAAACAAAATACAGGGGCAACTTGCCAGAAATTCCATCAGTGTGAAACTGACTCAGATTGCGTAACTCAATTGGGCTGGGAATATTCATGTGCCGATGTCACTCAAGTAAAAACAAAATGGCCGGTATTCTCCAATGATGCAGAGGAATTAGGAAATACTGAATCTGAAAATTACTTAATTAATATATTGAGTAGCAATCAGTCTTCAAACGTTTCAAAACGTTGTGTTTACCGCGGAATGGGTGCACTTTGCAAAAGAGATTTTGGCAGTATTTCGAATTCAAGCTTAAAAAAATATTTAACTTGTGCTCCAAACTTTACTTGTGTTTCTTTAAGTGCGAGCAAATTTAACCAAGAACTTATTCGCTCTCCAAATGAGTTTGACAATATCCTTTTTGGACGTGATGCCAACGTTCTCGGTCGTCCAAAAGATTATGTGACATCAAACAAAGCTCTACCAACAGAGGCCATCGATAACCTTACATCAAATGCTAATGCTAGCTTGGCTTCGGGTGACTACGGACTATGTATGCCAGGAAAAGCAATTACCGCAGTGGCCTTATCTGCCCATCAAAGCCAGGATGCATCGAAGAGAACTGATTTTATTTCTCAAATCGCTTCATGTCCATCAACTGCCACAGGTGTTTCAAGAGTTCAAACATGTCCACTTTTTGACAGCGACATGAATTATGTTTTCTCCACGACAGCTGCCGAAGCAACAGCAAATATCAATGCACTTATTAATCAAAATTCATGTGGTGGGGATGCACGTGATAATGTTTCGGGTGTAAGTGCTTTCCAATCAATTGAATTAGCAACCCTTGCTATTAATAAAAATATCCCATCTGCTGCTTTTGCTGCCGATGCATGCTTTAGAAGAGCTGGATCTGTTTGTCATACTGACTTAGACTGTTCTCCAAATAAAATGCATGCTGATCTTTTAGGCTCAATTGGTCTTAAGTTTTTTGGCAACACTCGGGCCGAATATAAATACTGGGAAGAAAGTTTAATTTGTGGACAAGTTGATTCTCCTCCAAGTTTCGGCTCTAGTAATTACTTCGATTACGATCTGAAGCAAAATCGTTGTTGCCGTGAAATTGGAAAAGACTTCACGATGTTTACAATGGATAATACCACTCCATTGAGTGCTAGTGATTATAGTAACCGAGGAAAAATCACTCCGGATTTAGGTACTGAGAATTTACGTTTAAATACGCAAATTATGACTTATGCAGATCCAAAAGCTAACTATCGTTATTCGCGTTATCAAGTCTCAAAAACTGCGCTTGCTGACTTAACAACTGTACCAACAGTAAAAGACAACACAGCTCCAGCAAAAAATCAGTGGAAAGTTGTTAATGAAACCGGATCGGCAACTTGCTGTGGTGGTGGATGGATCAGAAAATTTTCTGATGGAACTCATGATTGGACAAAAGTGAATCGTTTGAAAATTTCACCGGATAATTTTCAATGTATCAATTTTCGCTCCTTCTTATCATTTCCAGAATTAGGAAATCCATCAAGTCGCTACTATACAACCACAGGTCTTAACTACACTTCTTATTCGAGAGAATATGATTATTTCTGTCGCGCTCCAAGAACAGAGGCTTCTGTTTTAGATGGAGGAGCAGGAATTACTTACGGTGCAAATACATTTGGATGCCTACAAGGAGCAATCGCAGATCTAGAAACAGGTTTTGATATTAAACCTCCATATTTATATCGTCCTAAAAATTTAAGTGATGCTGATCCTTGGAATTCTAAACTTACTGCTTTGGCCAGCACATCATATGCGCGAATGAATGTTATTCCATCGCCTGAATTTATCACTAATCCAACAACTATTGATGATTGGACATACCGTACAAATGAAGCTCCTTATCAACCTCGCCCTGTTGCAACTAAAGATATTCCAATGCTAAGAAGGAATTTTTTCTTTACAAACTACCTTGATCCAACAGTAGGTGTTCAACAACATGTGGTTGCTGCCGGCTACTTACCTTTTTACGTACCTTATTTCTCAACTGACACTAACGATGGGTCAGGTATCCCAAGTATTAAACGTGTTCAAATTCTTTTAAAGTATCGCACTGATGCAACAAAAGATTATAAAGATACTGAGGTTCATAACGGGGGAAGAGTATTACATCTAAACGATGCAGACTGCACAAAACTTCATAATCGAGTTACTGCAACTTCTTCGGTTTACAATTTTGCAAATTTAAAAGCTGATATCGCAACATACACCACTCCAAGTGCTACGGCCTTAGCAGACGGAACATACCCTAGAACAGATAATATTTATGGTGCTTGGTGTGTGCAAAAAGAAGCAACTACTGGCAGACCAATCCTTTACGTCATGGCAACATTAGACTTCGGAGAAAATGCTTCAGCTGGATCATATTACGACTACTCTGTTGGTGGATATGCCATTGACTTCTTACCACACGAAGGTGCTGGTAACAGAATGCATGCCGGTAATCAAAATTATTACTTAACTAAACTTGCAGCACTGGAACTTTTAGGTGTACCGCAAATTACTTATGAACCGATTTATTGTACTAATCGCGACCCATATCCTCTAGCGGCCGAAGGTGCAAATTTAAACCGTGTTATCCCTGGAATCTATGATTCGAGTTTAACAACTAAAAATGATTTTGCGGCCCTATCTGGATCTGCACCATTTGATACTACCGATTACTATGGAACAAGAAAAAATGCTGACACTTATGGTAACTCCACAGGTGCACGCGTTTATCAAAATAAAATTAGTCTTCAAAAAGTGTTTACAGGTAATGAATTTACTTGCTGTACTCCACTCGGAAAAACTCCTAGTTCAAGTGATCGTTGCTGTTCTGGATATGCCGCAGAAGTTGACGGAGTAAAAGTTTGTAAAATTCCAAAAGGAACTGATTTGAATGTGTATTTTAACAAATTTATTTCCGGTGAAGGTATTGGTGAATCTCTACCTCTTGGTGGCTTTCTGGATGAGGATTTCGTACCCGAGACCGGTGAAATTAAAATGCAAGAAACTTCATACAATAAAATCGCAGCAATTGGTGCGATGTTCTGTGATGGAGAAATTACAAAGGGCGGAGCTTTCGGATACTTCCCTGGTGAACCGTTTGCCAATGCCTACGATCAAGATGATCCTCAATTCCCTCTGTCAATTGTAGACTCAGATATCGACTTTGAAAAAGGAGACGATTCAGTTGGTCGCTCGGTCTTTGACCAAGGCTTTCGTTGGAACCATCATCTTTACTGTAAATAATCTCTCCTTTATTTTTACAGCGTCAAAAAAATCCATTATAATTCTTTTATTATGCTCAAAAATATTTTCTTTTTATCTGTGCTTTTAATCTCCTTTTATTCCCGCGCTGCAAATCAGGGAGTTCAAAGACTTTGCGCTCACCCCCAAATTTGTAATTTAGTCAAAGAGCTTGATCCTAAAATTGAAATTTCATCTGCGGTCGTTTTTGTTGGCGACCACCACCATTTTGAACCAAACCCGCAAGATATCAAAAGCCTTTTGTCTGCTAAAAATTTATTCCACGGCCCACTTGCGCTCCATCCTTGGTTAAAGATGATTATCCACCAAAGAAGTACAAATTCTGAATTAAAGAACTACCCTTTACAATTTTCGAAAGATATTAAAAAGAATTTTCCAAAAGCAAGTGAAGAGGCCCTGGCCCACTTTTGGCTTTACGGAAAGACGACTTGCGAATTCAAAGAGCAATATGCAAAATTACTTGATCTCACTTTTAATCGTGAGCAATGTTTAAATGACTTTGCAAACATTGAATCTGAACTAAAAAAATATTTTAAAACTCATCTCTCTCCAATCGTCCTTACTCACGATGCGCTAGAGCCACTCTTTGTATCTTTGGGTGCCAAAATTATAAGCCTTAAAGGTTCAAATCATCATGAGGAAGTTTCTTCCCTCGCTATTAAAAAGTTACTGACCGAGACAAAAGCTCAAAAATTAACTTGGATATTGGAAACAGGCTTCCAACTTCCAAGTAGTGTACAGAATCAAATTCAAGCAAAAGATCACGTGATCAAAATTGATACAAACGGTAAATACGGACAAAAAACGAATGCAGTTCTAACAGAGATCTATAATGCTCTGATTAAAATTCCGGAATAACAATGATTTTAGAGGCCAAAAACATTTCTTTCTTTTACGATGACAAAGAGGTTTTAAAAGAAATCAATTTTTCGCTTAAAGAAGGAGAAATCCTAGGGGTCTTAGGCCCTAATGGCGGAGGAAAATCTACGCTAATTAAAATTCTGGCCGGAATAATAAAGCCCACAAAAGGTAAGATTATTTTCCATAAAAAATCGCTTAAAATAAGCTATCTCGCTCAAAGCTTTGAACTCAATACCATATTCCCAATTACTGTATCTGAATTTTTGAAGCTCAGTATTTATGAAGGAAAACTAACGGAAAAAAATATTGAAGAAGCCTTAATACTCTCAGGAATCTCACATAAAAAATCGAGTCTTCTTGACGAACTCTCTGGAGGAGAAAAGCAAAGAGTTTTAATTGCCCGTGCTATTTTAGAAAAACCAGAACTACTTTTATTAGACGAACCAACGAAAGGCTTAGATGGACAAGGCCTGGATCAACTCTTATCCATTTTAAAAAAATTACAGGATACTTATAAAACAGCGATTATTTTGATCGACCACAATATCAATGAAGTCGTACGTTTTTGCGATAAAATTTTATGTCTTAATAAAAGTTTTCATTGGCATAATCGCAGTGAACTTTTAACCAAAACTGTTTTAGAAGACATCTATCATTGTGAATTTGAGCATTTAAAATTACATGAAGAAGCACATGATATTGAACATGCTCATCATCACCAATTTTGTGATCACGGGCCAGGCCATCATCATGCAGGCCAAAAAAAATCTCTAATTTTTAAACCGCTGAAAAAGAAGTAAAGAAATAAACATTATGATGAATTTTATTTTATCTATTCATGATTTTTTAGAATTTGAATTCCTGGCCTATGCTTTTTTGGCGACACTATGCCTCTCTCTTACCTGCGCCATTCTGTCTCCTTTTGTTATCGCCAGAAAAAATTCTTTCATTGGTGCTGCCATTTCTCACTCGACTCTCTTAGGGTTATCAATTGCTTTATCAATTTTTTCTTCCGAAAGTGAGTTGGCGATTTTTTTAACGACCCTCGCAATCACCACAGTTTTAACTAGCACGCTAGCAAAACCAACAACTGATCATCTTCCCGACGATTCTAAACTTGGAATTTTCTATACTTCAACCATGGCATTGGGAATTTTGATCTATTCCATGACGAATTCAGAAAATAAAAATAATCTCATGAGTTTTCTCTTCGGAAATATTCTTTTATTATCAAAAACTGATCTGATCATTGCTTTTATTTTATTGGTTGTTTGTGCGCTTGTTATCTTTGTGCCAATAAAAAAATGGCTCTTAACAACGATAGATCCTATAGGGGCCAGAGCGCGGGGAATAAATACTCACGCTTATCAATTAACATTTTTTGTATTAATGACTTTAGTAATTGTCACCAGCATTAAAATTGCGGGAACAATTCTCATTGAAACCCTCATTTTAACTCCAGGCTTTTTTGCTTTAAATTACGCTAGCTCATTAAAAAGGACATTTCTAATTGCCATCGTTTTTGCCCTAATAACTGCACCTTTTGGTCTAATATTGGCAAATTTCTTCTCACTCCCCTCTGGGGCAACTCTCGCCGTCGTTCAATTTACAGTTCTCCTTATTTCTCTTATGATTAGTAAGGGCCTAATGTTTTTTAAATCAAACTAAATAAGAGATTTCTATGACCGCAAATTCTAAAAAACCAAAACAATCAAACGCAGAAATGCGCTTTCTGGTCATGCCAGAGCACACCAATCCCCAAAACAGTATTTTTGGAGGTGTTGTTATGTCATGGATCGATA
>JACCDN010361670.1_pt1 | contig 11064 bp, 15 predicted proteins | sample 7441691 | NCBI WGS metagenome assembly JACCDN01 (sample SAMN15323439, study PRJNA562643) | freshwater metagenome | isolation source: river surface water | place: USA:Blue River Watershed | collected 2017-08-16
AAGCCCATCTTCCGGCAAGCCTCACATCGCAGGAGTTTCAGCTCGCAGGAGTTTCAGGTCGCAGGAAGAGTCAGCCGTTGGGAGAGTTCTCACATGAGCACTTCACCTGCCACAACAGATCACGCCAGAGCCACCGCCATCATCACCGGTGGAAGCCGCGGCCTGGGCTTTGAAGTTGCACGCGGATTGGCAGCACAGGGTTTCCACCTCATTCTCATTGCACGAGATGAGCAGCGTTTAGCCGAAGCTCAGGCGAAGCTTCAAGCAGAGTTTGCTAACTGCACCGTCTCGACAACAGCGATTGATTTTGAAGTCACAACGCCACAAGCGATAGAGAGTGCTCGCCAAAAACTTATTAGCGTTCGAGAAACAAATCCGCGAATTGATGCACTTGTCATCGCCCATGCAGTGATGAGCGAGAAGATGTCAAAGACGTTGCGCACAACAGATGAAGAATGGCGCCGCGTTCTTTCAATCAATCTCGATTCAACTTTCATGGTTGTCAATGAACTTGTTCCACCGATGGCAGATGCTCGCGCCGGACGAGTTGTTATCTTCTCGGCATGCCTTGGTCGAATGTCAGGACCTGGAAATGCTGGCGGACTTGCGCCATATCGAATTAGTAAAGCTGGCGTTAATGCGATGGTGAGAAACCTGGCACATGAAACAGGAATGGGCGCTCGCGGATTACTTATTGATGCGATCTGCCCCAACCATTCACGGACAGATATGGGCGGAGCAGATGCACCGCGTAGTGCCGAGGAAGGTGCCGAGACTGCTCTCTGGTTATTGGAGCGACCATTTGATGCCAAGAGCGAGAATGAAATTGAGCGAACAACTGGTGTTCTCTGGGAGGATCACAAGATCGTTCCTTGGTAAGCGTTTAAATCGGCAAGCTTGATTCACCAAACTTCCAATTACAAACGAGTATTTCCAGATGGCCTCTTGGAAATAATCGGCCGCATAGTTACCCTCAACCCATGACAATTTCAGTAGCGCGTTTACTTCGACATATGGCATGGGCAAACCAAGAGACTATTAAGCACCTTCAAACTCTGCCCGAAGAGAGTCTCAAAGCTTTTGCAACTAACCCTGAGTGGTTTGTTGCTGAGATCATGCATCACATTGTCGATTCAGGAGATCACTACGCTTATCGCATTACTGGAAAGCCTGCACTTACGCAGCCGGGAGATCCATGTATTGCAGATATCGAGAAGATCAGCGACCTCACTCGAATTGCAGAGCAGGCAGCAATCGTTGATTCACACCTTATTGGGGCGGCAGAGCTAGAAGAGGCATGGTTAGAACTCAAGAACGATGAAGGAAAGGTCACACGACTTCGCTCAACAGTTCTCTCACAGTCAATTCATCATGCAACAGAGCACCGTGCACAAATTGCTAGCGCTCTAGAAGCAAAAGGTTTCAAGCCGGTTGATCTCGATGAGATCGATCTGTGGGCTTACGAGCGCTATGAAACTGCGAACGGCTTACGCGATAAGTAAGTAGTTACTTCGCTTTATTCTCGCGAGATGCAATGGTAAGAATAAAGTACAGCGTCGCAACCGCAAGAATCGCAAGTGGAATTGCAATGTAGTAGAGACCAGCTTCTGCTTGATACTTCACAACGCCAAGTGCGATGAGGTTTGCAAGAACGGCTGGTGCTTTTCCATAATTCTTACCTGCCCGATAACCACGGCCACATTGGATTAACCCAACTCCGCCAGCGATTGCAAAGAGCAGAACGCCCAACAAGGGAAGAATCTCGCGGTTCTCATGGGTGAATCCGAGAACAAGCAACCATCCACCTAGCGCTAGCACCACTGCACCTTCTATGAAGAGAAGGGTGGAGGCGATTGCTCTGGCCGGGAGTTGGCGAGAAGGTGATGTCATGAAATCTAGGCTATCGCGCCAGAGCATGGAAAGTGTGTTGGCATAGTGAAGAGCGATCCAAGATTTTCACATGATGGGTTACATGATCAATTGACCAACTGTGCAGCACCACCTCTCTTCTACTCTCACGTTAATCGCATGATCACGGGAAGTAATCGAACAGGGGCTCCTTTCTCACTCTTATCAATCTCGCTCCCCATTTCAAGCATCGCAGACCAGATCGCAGCGACAGCACATGTAATCAACCAGTTGATGCGAAAAGAGGATCTCTGTGGACGACTTGGGCAATACCAATTTGTTGTCGCATTAGCTGGAGATTTTTCGGGTGGGGAAAAGTTGCTAGAGAGAATCTGTGCAGCCTTACCGAAGGAGATAACAATTTCGGTGAGTGCAGAGATAGTTGAATGGAGACAAGCAGAAACCTCGCTAGAACTTCTGTACCGCTTGGATCTCTTGACTGAGAGCCGCTGAGCGTATTTCTAGAGGTAGCAAAAAGTATTTTCTTCATCTGAACACACATGCCTTTTCATCTGAACACACATGCCTTCTCATCTGAACGGACCTTCTGCCGAAGATATCCACAGCGTTCGACATTCCTGAATCTGTTGTCGGCGCACTCTCTACCTTCCCACCCATGGAAACTCTCACGGCCTCAACAATTCCCACGCGAGCAGTTGATTATGTCGCTCTAGAAAAGAGCGTTGAAAAGATGGATATCGAAGTCACATATGGCCCGATATCCAAGATTATGAAAGATCCAACTATCGAAGAGATCTGGATTAATTCACCAGAGCGGATTTTTATTGCACGGGGTGGAAAGAGTGAGCTGACAAATTTAGTTCTCACTGCTGCCGATGTCAGGCAGCTCATCGACAGGATATTGATGTGGAGTGGTCGCAGAATTGATCTCTCCTCTCCTTTTGTCGATGCCCAATTACCCGATGGAAGCAGACTTCATGTGGCCATTCCGGAGATCACTGCAGAACATTGGTGTGTAAATATCCGCAAACACCTCATGAGAAATTTGAGTATTTACGATCTCTCGGTCAAGGAAATGATGAGCCCTGAGATCGCTAAATTGCTCAGTCGTGCAGTGAAGTCAGGAATGAACATCCTGGTTTCTGGTGGAACTCAATCGGGAAAGACCACTCTTCTCAATGCCTTGGTATCGCAGACTCCTAATCAAGAACGCGTCATCACAATCGAGGAAGTCTTTGAATTAAAGCCACAACTGCCTGATGTAGTTGCAATGCAGGTAAGAACAGCGAATCTGCAGGGAGATGGCGAAATTCCAATGCGCCGCTTGATCAAGGAAGCGCTACGTATGCGACCTTCGCGACTCATTGTCGGCGAGGTGCGCGAAGCCGAAGCTCTCGATCTTCTCATCGCACTCAACTCGGGACTACCTGGAATGGGGACGATCCACGCTAATTCTTCACGAGATGCGATTATTAAATTACAAACATTGCCATTACTGGCGGGCGAGAACATTTCACATAAATTCATTGCTCCTACGGTTGCCTCTGCACTCGATTTGATTGTTCAAGTAAATCTAAATAGTGAAGGCGTAAGAAGAATTCTTGAAGTTTCTTGGGTTACAGGTCGTTATGAAAGTGACCATGCCGAGATCGAAACTTTATGGAAATGGAATGGCACTGAGTACGAAAAAGGCATCGCTGCAGCGTTTCCTTTAGAGCTGTGGTGGGTCTGAGTGCAATGAATAGACGGATCCATTGATGAAGAGAGTGAGATCTATGCTCCCTTTCACCCTCGCAGGTTGTGGAAGTTTTCTAACCACCTATTTTCTAACGACCTCACCCTTGATCGCTAGTGCATTTGCATTCCTTGCACTTGCCTTCACCTATGTGCTCATTAATAATCGCAGGGGCAAGCTAGAGTTAGAGATTGCAGCATCGTGGCCTGAAGTAATTGATCACCTCACCTCAGGTATTCAATCGGGAATGTCGCTGACAGAAGCTTTAACTGAACTTGCCTCCCGTGGCCCTTTAGTAATGCGACCAGCATTCACCGCCTTCAAGAATCAAATCTTTGAAGATGGTGATTTCGACAGAGGTATTCAGAGCCTTTCTCAGAATTTCAGAAGTCACGCTGCAGATCAGATATTTCAGGCCCTACTAATCTCTAAATCACTTGGGGGAAGTGAGCTTCTCTCAATCTTGAGAACACTTGGGAATTTTCTCCGTCAAGATTTAGCTTTGCGCAACGAAATTGCAGTCAAGCAATCGTGGATCAAGAATTCAGCACATCTTTCCTCAGCCGCTCCTTGGTTACTACTTCTTCTACTAGCAATGCAGCCCTCAACCGTAACGGCCTTCTCAACTCCGGCTGGTGCAGGAATTCTCTTTCTTGGCTTATCGATGACTGTAATCGCCTACATATGGATGACTCATCTGAGCAAATTACCTAGTGTGCCTCGCGTATTTGGAGATGAGAAGTGAATCCAATACTCATATCTCTTGTGCTTTCACTTATCGCCGCATCTCTACTAATTTTAGGTGAGAGCCCTGCTAGTGAGATGAGGAAGTTAGCTGCCGGTAGAAAAGATCGTTCGCTTGTAAAGGCACGTCTTGCTGAGTTGGATAAGGCCAATCTCAAGGATTACGAAGAATTTCGATTACTTCAACTTCTCTACACCTCAATTGGCGCACTAGTTGTATTCAGTATCTCGATACTACTTGGTTGGAGTTTTATATCTTCGACTCTCTTTGTAATTGTCACTGGAACAGTTTCCTATCTCTATTGCGATCGGCAACTGTCGCTCTCAGTGAAGAGACAGAGAAGTGCAATTGAGGCAGAGTTTCCCGCCATTATCGAGATGCTGACTCTGGCAATTTCGGCCGGCGAATCACCGTTAACTGCCTTTAAGCGCATTTCTGAGAATTCACACGGGCATCTAAGCCGTAAATTTCGCAAAGTAATCTCGAGCGTACATCTAGGTACACCATTTCATTCAGCGTTGGATCTGATGGGTCGGGATCTCAATTCACCTTTAGTTCGCAAATTTGTGGACTCTTTGGTTAATGCAATGGTGCGTGGAGCACCGATTGCAGAGGTATTAATTCGACATGCTCAAGAGGCGCGCGATCATCAACGGAATCAAATTTTGGCGGCAGCCGGAAAGGCCGAAATATCAATGATGATTCCGGTTGTTTTCTTGATTCTGCCAATTTCTATGCTCTTTGCACTGTGGCCCTCATTGATGAACCTCAATCTCTTTGCATCGTAGAAAAGAAAAAACAGATACAGAACAGAAACCAACAGGAAAGAAGGAATAGAAATGGAAAAGCAATTAATGAGTCAGAGAGTAAGTGAGCACGTGCTCGCCAAGCAATTGTGGCTCCAAGACCAGATACATGATGTCTCTCGATCACTTCGCTCGAGTGCACTTTTCAAGAGCGTCCGGGATGAACGAGGAGATGTTCCAGGTTGGGTATTGGTTGTCTTGATGACAACGGGATTGGTAACTGCGATATGGACGATTGCCGCTCCACGACTCTCAGCGATTTTGAAGAACTCTCTCGATGCGATGAACGGTATTCGATAGGTGTCAGTGAGGGAGAGCGTGTGGCGAGAACTAAGAGAAGAGAGGGGAAATGTCGAGAGCTCCCTCGTACTCATTCCGCTCTTATTCCTATTCTTGGTTAGTACTCAGCTGATTTTGGCGATAGGTACGCGAGATGCGGAATCTCTTGCTGTTGCAAATGAAGCCTCTACACGTGCAATTTCAGGGAGATTTTTGCAATCAGATGAAGAGGCAAGCTTGGAGTCTCGAGATCGTTTTTCGAATATCTCTCTTCTTATTGCACGGCGCACCCGAGCCATCCCGGAACTAATTCCAGGACTCTCACAACTTTTGGGCAAGAGATTAGAGACAGATGTTAAAGGGATCGCGATCATCGAAAACACTCGCTAGCAGCACCAGATGTGAACCAGCACCAGATGTGAACCAGCACCAGATGTGAACCAGCACCAGATGTGAACCAGCACCAGATGTGAGGCAGTTGAAGAGAGTAAGCAGCAATAGCGGAAAGAGAGATTCAGATGGGAATAGCGCGCAAGGTGGTCAAAAGCAAGAGTAGATTCTCAGACGAAGAGGGAAGCGCCAGTGTTGAATTTGTTCTTTTAGCCTTACCGCTCTTCATCCCCATCTTCATCTTTCTTGGACAATTTTCAGTCGTGGGCTCACATGAGATGGCTCTACAAACCTTAGCTCGCGAGAGTCTGCGAGCTTTTGTCGAGAGTAACAGTGATGAAGTTGGAAGAGCACTTATCAAGGAAGTTGTAGAGGTGGGAGGGAGAAATTTGGGATTGAGTCCTCAAGAGATCGCAGCAATTGATGTGGACCTTGAATGCAGCAAAAATCCATGTCATTTGCCTAATGGACGAGTTCGAATCATGTTGACCATGGATCCCTCATCCAGTCATGGTCGTGAAGTATCAGCTGGTGCTCAAGAGTATTTCTCTCCGTGGATTGATTAATGAAGGCACCCCTGAGTTCATCGACTTTCATGAAGCAGATTCTGAAAGTGATTTCGAGTGTTCACATAAACCAAAGCAGAGGTAGACACCTCAAAAGTATCCGCGATGAGCGCGGATCTATCTCAGTACTAATACTTGCTCTATTTCTGCTCTCTGTAGTTCTTATTATGATCTCAACAAATGTTGCAACTGTTACTTTGGCAAAGAGATCCTTGACTCAGAGCGCAGAATCAGCAGCACAGCGTGGTGCTCATTTTCTGGATGAAGAGGCGTACTACACCGGGAAATTCAATATGATCACAATGGCTCAAAACTTATTTGGTCGAGGTCCGCAGGATCCTGGAGTTCCTATTGATTGCGAAATGGCTCAGATTGGAATTGCTCAAGCTCTCGATGACCTAGCGGAAGAGAGTGAGATTTTGATTGCCAAAGGAATAGAAAATCTGACTGTCTCTGAGATTGCGTGTGATGGAAGGGACATTCGAGTATCTCTTCAGGCAGAAATTGCACTTCCATTCCAACTTTCTTTTCTGAATATCAAGAGTGTCAGATTGGAGTCATCTGCCACAACCTTCAATCAACGCAATAACGGCTTCTATCTATTTGGGTATCGCATTGGGTAGCCTGCAGAAACCGTAGCCTTCAGAAACCGTAGCCTGCAGAAACCGTAGCCTTCAGAAACCGTAGCCTGCAGAAACCGTAGCCTTCAGAAACCGTAGCCTGCAGAAACCATTGTTAGTGACAGCGGGTATCCTTAACTTATGGCCCGCGAATATAACCTTGAGATTGCAGCAATTGATGCAACCTTGGTTTCGATCGAGAAGGTTCTTGATCTTCCTAAACTCGAAGCCGAGGCCGTTGATCTAGAGGCACAGGCTGGCGTTCCAAATCTTTGGGATGACCCGGAGAAAGCACAGGCAGTTACAAGCAAGCTCTCTCGCGTGCAATCAACAATCGCTCGCCTGAAATCACTTCGCCGTCGCGTTGAGGATCTACCAGTTCTCTTTGAATTAGCTGCAGATGAACCAGATGGCTCAGGGCTTCGTGACGCTGAGATTGAATTGGATTCAACAGTTAAGGCGATCAGCGAACTTGAAGTCACTACCCTTCTCAACGGTGAATACGATGATCGCGATGCACTGATCACTATTCGTTCCGAAGCAGGAGGTGTAGAAGCTGCCGACTGGGCGGAAATGTTGATGCGTATGTACCTGCGCTACTGCGAACGCCACGAACATAAAGTTGATGTTTTAGAAACCTCATACGCTGAAGAAGCGGGAATCAAATCCACTACATTCCGAGTAAGTGCGCCATACGCCTACGGAACACTCTCTGTTGAACAAGGCACACACCGCTTAGTGCGTATATCTCCTTTCGATTCCCAATCTCGACGACACACGTCATTCGCTGGTGTTGAAGTTGTTCCTGTCGTTGAGCAGAGCGATCACATCGAAATCGATGAGAAGGAAATTCGCGTAGATGTTTATCGTTCATCAGGTCCTGGCGGACAAGGCGTAAACACCACTGACTCTGCTGTCCGCCTGACACATATTCCTACGGGCATCGTTGTTTCCTGCCAGAACGAACGTTCACAGATTCAAAATAAAGCGACTGCGATGGCTGTATTGCAATCAAAATTACTTGAACGTCGACGCCAAGAAGAGCAAGCGAAAATAAATGCTCTCAAAGGCGATAACTCGGGTTCTTGGGGAAATCAGATGCGCTCTTATGTTCTTGCGCCGTATCAAATGGTTAAAGATCTTCGTAATAATCATGAGACAGGAAATACATCTGCAGTCCTCAATGGCGAAATAGATGACTTCATCGAAGCTGGCATTCGCTGGCGTCGTTCTCAAGCAACGCAATAAATCCCAGATTCACCGATGCTTATTCTCAGTTGACCCTTTTGCTCACTCTCATCTGAAATTACTTAGTGTGCATCTCACACCCACATCACGCGTGAATGTGGACTCAATTTCTATCTAAAGTCGGGTCTATCTGCGCTCAAATCCCGCATAGATGGCTCATCTTCCATAAACTAGGCTCAGTACGGAGAAGATGGGGCTTAGCAGCCTCATGATCCAAAGGTGTCGAGTACCGCAAGGAACTTGGGCGCCGTGGGGTCGGGCGAAAGCCTTGCCAGCGAAGAGATTAAGAGGAGCAGCACATGATTCGCTTTGAGAATGTGACAAAGACCTACCCGGGTCAAGAACGCCCTGCCCTCGACTCAGTCAACCTTGAGATCACAAAGGGAGAATTCGTCTTCCTTGTCGGTGCATCAGGATCAGGTAAGTCAACATTCTTACGTCTTATCCTCCGTGAAGAGAAGCCAACCTCTGGCGTCATCCACGTAGCAGGAAAAGATCTCGGCAAACTTTCAAATCACAAAATTCCTGAGCTTCGTCGCCAACTAGGAACTGTCTTCCAAGATTTCCGTCTACTTCCAAATAAGACGATCACAGAAAATATTGCTTTTGCACTTCACGTACTTGGTTACTCCAAGAAAGAGATCAACCGAGAAGTACCTGAAGTTCTCGAACTGATCGGTCTTGAGGATAAGGGCGATCGCATGCCTAACCAGCTTTCAGGCGGAGAGCAGCAGCGTGTAGCTATCGCTCGTGCCTACGTTACAAAGCCAGCGATCATCATCGCCGACGAACCAACCGGAAACCTCGATCCAGCGCTATCTGTTGGAATTATGAAGTTGCTTGATCGCATTAACCGTGAAGGCACAACTGTATTGATGGCAACACACGATTCAGGAATTGTTGATCAGATGCGTAAGCGCGTTATTGAGCTTGATGGCGGTCACGTTATCCGCGATCAGGTTCGTGGCGTTTATGGATACACAGGGTAAGGGGAGAGAAGATGCGCGCAGGATTTTTGCTTAGTGAAGTTCGCATTGGACTTCGCCGTAACCTCACCATGACTTTTGCCGTTGTTGTCACAACAGCGATCTCCCTTTCATTGCTTGGCATTGGATTGCTTTCCAATTCACAGGTAAGTGCCATGAAGGATTATTGGTATGACAAGATTGAAGTATCGGTTTTTCTCTGCGGCCCTCTCTCTGAATCACCATCTTGTGCTGGTGGAGTGGTCACAGACGAACAGCGCACAACGATTAAATCTGATCTTCAAGCACTTCCAGTAGTACAGAGCGTCTATTACGAGAGCCAATCAGAGGCATTTTCTCGATTCCAGGAGCGCTTTAAGGATTCAGCAATCGCACAGAATGTGACTGCAGATCAGCTCCCAGAGTCATTCCGCGTAAAGCTTGAAGACCCAACACAATTCGCTGTTGTTGTCTCGGCATTTACCGGCCGTCCTGGCGTTGATGTTGTTCAGGATCAGCGCACCATTCTTGAGAAGTTCTTCAAACTTCTTGGTGTACTTCGTAACGGTGCAATCGCAGTTGGCTTGGCATCGGTATTAACCGCAGCCCTCTTGATCTCAAATACTTTACGCATTGCAGCATTTAACCGCCGTCGTGAGACCGGTGTGATGAAACTTGTCGGCGCTTCATCCTTCTCAATCCAATTGCCATTCCTTCTCGAAGGAATTATCTCTGCAATTATTGGTTGGGGGCTAGCGACTGGATTGCTTGCAGGATTGAAACAAGTTGTCGATACCAAGATTGCCCCACTTCTTACTTTTACCAACTTCTTCGGTTGGAATGAAGTCTGGGTAGCTTCTGCATGGTTGCTTCTTACAGGCTTGGTTGTCTCCACATTTGCTTCAGTCATTACCCTTCGCCGTTACCTCAAGGTCTAAGGTTCAAAGGTCTAAGGGTTTAGGGTCTCGAGTCCACCATGGTTAAAGAGGTCGGTCGCAAACTCATCGCGCAAAATAAGAAAGCGCGTCATGATTACTCGATCGAAGATGTCTATGAATGTGGAATCGTATTAACTGGTACTGAAGTTAAGTCACTGCGTGCTGGACGAGCATCTCTGATTGATGGATATGCCCACGTTAGCAATGGTGAACTGTGGCTCAGTGGCGTACACATTCCTGAATACACAGAAGGTACGTGGAACAACCACACACCTCGTCGTGAAAGAAAACTTCTCGTTCATCTGCAAGAGCTTCGTAAACTGCATGCACTGACCAAAGAGGGCGGACTTACCCTTATTCCCTTGCAGCTTTACTTTAAAGATGGCAAAGCAAAGATAGAAATAGCACTTGCTCGCGGAAAGAAAGCTCACGATAAGCGCGCATCCCTTAAGGAGCGCCAGGATTCACGTGAGATCGATCGTGAGATGTCTCGTCGTAAGACCGGCAAAGACTTCTAAGTACTCTGTGACGGGTTCTAGAACGTCGCAAGATTAAGTGCCTTTACTTAGCTTTTAGGGCTTTCCAACACTTTTTGGGAGATTTAACCCTTGCTTTGCAGTGACACAGATGAGGGCTCCTTTCCACTAATACGCTTGAAATTCAATGGAATTTTCGTGATGTGTGGTTGGTTCTATACACTTAGAAGACAACTACATAGTGGCATTGCATAAGAGTCGACCTTTGATCGTAGTCACGAGAGTGACTCTTTGAATAGTCGACGATGCTTTCCACACCCATGGGGGTGAACGGTCTCGACTTTGGCTGTTGAGATAGGGGAAGCGGGCCGAGGAAGCCGGAATGATCTCGTAAACCATGAAATCCGTGCACAACTAACTGCAGACA
>JACCDN010284427.1_pt1 | contig 11062 bp, 6 predicted proteins | sample 7441691 | NCBI WGS metagenome assembly JACCDN01 (sample SAMN15323439, study PRJNA562643) | freshwater metagenome | isolation source: river surface water | place: USA:Blue River Watershed | collected 2017-08-16
CGCCGCTTCGAACGGCGTTGATTAATAGGGAATTTGGTGTAAGTCCAAAGCTGTCCCCGCAACTGTAAATTTTCAAAAAGCTTTTCAATCTAGGGTCACTGGCGTCGCTGGGAAGGCCGAAAAGCAAGGGAAATGAGTCAGGAGACCTGCCTTTTACTATTCTTGACTTTGCATTACGGAGGATGATCCGAGGTCGAGCGTTCGATTACCTTTTTATTTCACAGGCCTGAAAGGGCAAAAAACATGTTAAACGTATTATTAGTTGCGGCGAGCTGCTTTGCAGCAGTCGCTAGTCCGATGTCCGAAGTCCGGAGTCCGGAGGTAATGAGTCCGAAGTCCGAAGTCCCTAGTCCGGAGGTGTACGCTGCGCGGAAGTCCGAAGTCTCTAGTCCGGAGGGTTCATCTACCATTCACCATTCACCATCGACCATCTCTTCTCTATACTCTCCACTCTCTACTCTAAAAGGGGATTCCACGCTTGCGGATGTCACCATCTCCGCGCCGAAGTACCCTGAGAAATTAGCACGAACAGGAAAAGTGGTTTCGGTGATTTCAGCCGAAATGATCCAGGCCAATCAGGGGAAAAGTCTAGGTGAGTTACTCCAGCAAAGTGTAGGTATCGCAGTAGTAGGCGCGCGCAGCGCGCCGGGGACAAATCAGGAGATCTATGTGAGGGGAGCGAATACGGGGCATGTGCTTTTGCTACTGGATGGTTTTCCGCTAAATGATCCGTCCCATATTTCGTCGGTGATGGATTGGAATTTGATTAATCTGAGCAATATCGAGCGTATTGAGATTTTGAAAGGTGGGCAATCGACTTTGTATGGATCTGATGCAATGGCGGCCGTTATTAATTTAGTGACACGTAAGAATGCGAAGTCGCTGCAGGTTGTGTTGCAAGGAGGAGGTTTGGGAACCCACCAGGAGCAGATTTCCTGGTCGACTCGAAAAGGAAATAATAGCCTGCAAATTCAGGCCCAAAATTACGCGACTGATGGTTTTTCTTCTGCTAAAATTGCGCAAGGAAAAGCGGAGGCCGATGGGTTTAAGCAGCAAAGTTGGGGGGTGAAGTGGGGTAGAGATTTTGGCAAAAATGGAAATCTAGATTTCTCTTATTCATCGCAATTGTACCAAGGGAATCTAGATAATGGACCCTTTGTCGATGATCGCGATTATATTTCTAAAGCCACAAGTCATTCGTTTAGAGGACAGTATCAGGTAAAAAATTGGACGGTACGTGCTTTTCAGGATTTGATTCACCGAGAATTTAAGAATGATTCTACAAATGTCGCGGCAAACGCTTTCTCTAAATTCAGCCTTTCCAATTATGTGGGTTTGAACCAAGGATTTGAGTCTTTCGTAAAAATTGTAGTGAACGAAAATGCCAATTTATTAATTGGATCTGAATTTAGACGCCAAAAAACGGAGCAAAGCGATCTTTCTATTAGTGAATATGGTCCTTATAATACACCAGATTTAACTGAAAAACAAAAGACGCAGCAGATTTTGGGAACCTACGCGACTTTTCAGCAAAGTGGTCGTAAACTGGGTTATGAGCTGGGGGCGAGGTGGAATGCTCAATCGACTTTTGGGAATTATTTTACCTATAATCTGAACCCCTACTGGTCTATTTCGCAGACGGCGAAGCTTTTTGGTAATTACTATACAAGTTTTAAAACGCCTTCGATCTATCAATTAGCTTCACCTTACGGTAATCTAGATTTAAAGCCGGAGCAAGGGAAGACTATTGAATTTGGAGCAGAAAAGAAGTTTAAATCTTGGAAAATTCGTGCAGTGGCCTTTGAAAATCAGGTAAATCAAGGAATTGTATTTCAGTCGATGGATGTCGAGCCTTTCGGCAAATACCAAAATATCTCCCGTCAGAGAACGCAGGGCATCGAATTCGAGCTGAGTTATCAAACAGCTAAGTTTCAAGCCGATTTCAATTATACTTATTTGAAAGGGGAGATGATTGATCGCGATTCGACTTATTCGTCCCTGATTCGCCGCCCTTCGAATGCCTGGAATTTAAGTTTACAATACAAGATCCACACAAAATGGTCTATGGGGATGAATAATCAGTATGTAGGCCAAAGAACGGACTACTTCTACGACGAATCCAGCTACTCCGTCAAGGCAAACCCGATGAATGGTTATTTGTGGACTGATTTATCGATACATTTTCAAATCAATCGAAATTGGAAGCTTTCTGGTATGTTGAAAAATGCTTTGAATCAAGAAATTTTAGAGATAACGGGGTATAGCGGGCAACCGAGGAACGTTCAAATTTCCCTTACAGGTTCATTTTAAAGAATAAAGCATAAAGCACAAAGAATAAAGATTTTCCTTCGGACTCATTTCCTACGGACTCTTTATACTTTGTGCTTTATTATTTATGCTTTCGCTTTGCTCCGCAAAGCTTAAGGCTTGAACTTCTCATACACATCCCTCCCCGTCACCGGATCTTTTCCAAAGAGCTCAATGTAATTAACAGACGTTACAAATTTTGTATCGTCGACACTGACGAAAACGCGCTTCAGAATTTGCATTTTTCCATTGATTGGAAACAGGGCGATAGGGTCTCCCGCCGCATCTTGTTTGACCATAAACTTACGTTTTCTATAGGCTAAAAAATGACCTTCGTAGGTGTTAGGGGTTCCAGGAACCAGGGTTGTATATAATCCATAAGCCAATGTGCGTTGGATGGTTGTGAGTTCCTCTTTTTGGCCCCTTTCGCCAAAGCGATACCAATACGTATGTACCGGATCTTTCGCATTGAGTTTACCGCTGATTAAATTTGCATCATATACGACCACATTTGCGTTCGTGCTTCGTTGAATGAAGAACAAACGATTAGGAGAATCTGGAGGAGTGGGGAAGCGGTCACCGCCTAGGCCATAAAATGCGATGAATAGAAGGAGTGACGCTAACTTCATTTGGGAATAATTTGAAATGCAAATAACGAAAAAAATCGCAATCTGTTTTGGGTTAAAGACGCTATAATGCATCAAATACTTTGATTTTCTAAAATTATGCGTATCTTTGTAAAGAATTTAAGGAAAAGAAGAGGGGTTTTGATCCCTCTTTTTGTTTTAATAGGCCTATAGAAAGATGGATTTAACGAGTAAACTGAAAGAATGGACAGTAGCTTACATAGGGGAAGGACCTTTGTTACTGGTTGATTTTTCGGTTTCTCAGGGTGCTAAAAGAACCTTAATTACGATTCTAGTGGATACATTAGAGGGAGTTACGATTGATGAATGCGCTTTAATGAGCCGTAAATTAGCTCACTTCATTGAAGAGGGCGTGTTAATTGAAGAAGCATACAATTTAGAAGTGTCTTCGCCAGGTTTAGACTTTCCTTTAAGTCAAGGTTGGCAGTTTCAAAAGAACCTAGGCCGAAAGGTAAAGGTTTGGATGAAAAATAAAGACGCTGAAAATGTAGAAGGAACCTTGGTTTCTTATACAGCAGAAGCGGTGGAGATCTTAACTGAGAAAACCGTGAAACATAGAAAAATCGTTGCGAAAGAGGCCACTTGGTTTCCGTTAGCAGAGGTAGATAAAATAAAAGTACAAGTGTCATTTCAATAAACAAAGAAGAGATAGCAATGAACAGTGTTGAATTAATTTCGTCATTTTCAGACTTTGCTCGGGAGAAAAACATTGACAAGCCGACGATGATCGCGGTTTTGGAAGAGGTTTTTCGTACGATGATTCGCAAGAAATTCGGGGCAGACGAAAATTTTAATGTTATTATCAATGCCGAAAGCGGCGACTTAGAGATGTGGCGTAGCCGCGAGATCGTAGATGATAATTCAGAAGATATTTGGGATTTCGACAAAATACCTTTGAGTGAGGCAAAGTTAATTGAGCCCGATTTCGAAATCGGTGAAGAGGTAGCTGAGCTTGTGAAGCTTGAGGATTTTGGTCGTCGAGTGGTCCAAACTGCTCGCCAGACATTGATCCAAAAGATCAAGGATATTGAAAAAGAAGGTTTGTACGAAAAATACAAAGACTTAGTAGGAGAATTGGTGACATCTGAGGTTTACCAAATCCTAGGTCGTGAATTGATCCTTTTAGATAGCGAAGACAACGAATTAGTACTGCCTAAGACAGAAATGATCTCTAAAGATCGTTTCAAGAAAGGGGAAACAATTAAAGCGATTATTCACAAAGTGGAAATGGCGAATGGTACACCGCGTATCATTTTATCTCGTGTTTCTCCGGTCTTCTTAGAGCGTTTATTCGAGCAAGAAATTCCAGAAATATACGATGGTACGATTACGATTCGCAAGATCGTTCGTGAACCAGGTGAGCGTGCTAAAGTGGCGGTAGAGTCATTCGATGACCGTATCGATCCAGTAGGTGCTTGCGTAGGTATGAAAGGTTCTCGTATTCACGGTATCGTTCGTGAATTACAAAACGAAAATATCGACGTGATTAACTTCACAGATAATTTAGAGTTATTGGTAGCGCGTACATTAAGCCCAGCGAAGTTGAATTCAATGGCTATTGACAAAGAGCGTCGCCGTATCTCAGTTTATTTAAATTCTGATCAGGTTTCTATGGCGATCGGTCGTGGAGGTCAAAACATCAAGTTAGCTGGTAAATTAGTAGGTTACGAAATCGATGTATTCCGTGATGTACCTAAGGATGAGCTAGATGATGAGGATGTGGAATTGACAGAATTCTCTAACGAGATTGAAGCTTGGATTTTAGATGAGCTTCACAAAATCGGTTTAGATACTGCGAAGCAAGTTTTGGCATTATCTAAAGAAGAGTTAGAGCGTAGAACGGAATTAGAAGAAGGTACGATCGATGAGATCTTAGCGGTATTACGTTCTGAGTTTGAGTAATTTATTTAAGAAAAAAGAATTTAGTTTTTTGTAATTTTTTATGGCAGAAGAAAAAACAATGCGGTTGAGCCTTGTAGCAAAGCAAATAAACGTGGGAACGTCTACGATCCTACAGTTTCTCTCTGCGAAAGGTCACAAAATTGACAATAACCCCAACGCCAAACTGAACTTTGAGCAGTTGACTTTGTTAGCGAAGGAATATGGTGCGAACCATATTTTGGAATCCTCTGTAGAGGTTCCTAAGCCAGCTCCAGCACCAGAACCGGTGGCTGAAGCTCCAGCACCTGCACCAGCTCCAGAGCCAGTTGTGGAGAAGCCAGCTCCAGTCGCAGAAGCGCCGAAAGCTCCAGAGGCACCAGCTCCTGTAGCAGAGGCACCGGCAGTGGAGAAGCAGGAGGGATTGAAGATTTTGGGAAAAATCGAATTGGATAAAAAAGGTAATCCAGTTGCTCCTAAGGCAGAAAAGGCGCCAGAACCTACACCAGCTCCGGCACCTAAGCCAGAACCGGTCGTGGAGAAGCCTGCACCAGTTGTAGAAGCACCTAAGCCTGCGGTTGTAGTGGAAACACCTGCTACAGAGCCTGTTGTGGAAGATATTCAATTAATTGAGGCAAAAGGAGAGACCTTGAAAGGTCTAACTGTCTTGGGTAAAATTGAGTTACCAGCAGCGGGTGATCGCGGAAATAACGCGAAACACAAGCGCAAGCGTATCATCAAGGAAGAGAAAAAACCAGCTCCATCCGTTCCAGGTACAGGTGGTCGTCCAGGTGATAAAAAAGATTTCAATAAGAAACCAGCTCCAGGGGCTAAACCAGCACCTAAAGGAGAATTGTCAGATAAAGACATCCAAGAGCAAATCAAGGCTACGATGGCTCGCTTGCAAGGTGCGACCAATAAGCAAAGTTTCGGTGCGGACAAGCGTCGGGAGAAGCGTAAAGGTCGTGCGGAGGCAGAGGAAGCTCGTATGATGGCTGAAGATGAGGAGGCAAAAGTATTAAAGGTGACGGAATTTATTTCCGCATCAGATTTAGCTTCTTTAATGGACGTTTCAGTGAACGAAGTAATCTCGGCTTGTATGAGCTTAGGTATGTTCGTTTCGATTAACCAACGTTTGGATGCGGAAGCCATTACGGTAATTGCGGATGAATTTGGCTTCGAAGTTAGCTTCGTGTCTGCAGAAGAGGAAATTGATGTAGTCGAAGTAGAAGTGGAGGATTCTCCAGAGGATTTAGTGCCGCGTGCGCCTATCGTTACAATTATGGGTCACGTCGATCACGGTAAGACCTCTTTGCTAGATTATATTCGTAGAGCTAAAGTAGCCGCAGGTGAGGCGGGTGGTATCACCCAACACATCGGTGCTTATTCGGTAGAGACGAAATCAGGCAAAAAAGTAACTTTCCTAGATACACCGGGCCACGAAGCCTTTACGGCCATGCGTGCACGTGGAGCGAAAGTAACGGATATCGTTATTATCGTTATCGCGGCGGACGATTCTGTCATGCCTCAAACAAAAGAAGCGATCAACCACTCCATGGTGGCGGGTGTACCTATCGTATTTGCATTCTCTAAGATTGACAAAGACGGAGCAAATTCAGACAAAGTGCGCGAAGAATTAGCGGCTATGAATATGCTGGTAGAAGATTGGGGTGGTAAATACCAATGCCAAGAAATCTCGTCTAAGTCTGGTCAAGGTATCGACGATTTATTAGAAAAAGTATTATTAGAAGCTGAGATGCTTGAATTAACGGCTAACCCTAAGAAGAAAGCGGTAGGTTCTGTTATCGAGGCTGAATTAGATAAAGGACGCGGTTATGTAACTACCTTGTTAGTTCAAGCAGGTACATTAAACGTAGGGGATATGATGTTAGCGGGTGATAATTACGGTCGTGTGAAAGCGATGTTTGACCACCACGGTAACAAAATCAAAAAAGCAGGTCCATCTACACCAGTTCAGGTATTAGGTTTGAATGGAGCGCCACAAGCTGGAGATAAATTACTTTGCTTAGAAAATGAGCGTGAGGCACGTGAGATTGCGAACAAACGTGAGCAAATTCTACGTGAACAAACTTTACGTACCCGTAAGCACATCACCTTAGAGGAGATCGGTCGTCGTAAGGCAATCGGAACCTTCCGTGAATTGAACGTAATCGTAAAAGGTGACGTGGATGGTTCAGTGGAGGCTCTTTCTGATTCCTTGATGAAGTTATCGACCGAAGAGGTTCAAGTACGTATTATCCACAGAGGTGTAGGTCAGGTATCTGAATCCGATGTGGCATTAGCGTCTACTTCTGATGCGGTCATCATTGCTTTCCAAGTTCGTCCATCTCAAAACGCTCGTCGTTTAGCCGATACAGAACAAATCGAAATCCGTAATTATTCGATCATCTACCAAGCGATCGATGAAATTAAGGCGGCGATGGAAGGTCTATTAGCTCCTTCATTCGAGGAGGTAATTACATCGAATATTGAAATCCGTGACGTGTTTAAGATTACCAAAATTGGTACAGTAGCAGGTTGCTACGTATTAGATGGTACGGTGAAGCGTGCTCACAAGATTCGTGTCATTCGTGATTTCGTCGTAATTCACGATGGAGAGATCTCTGCCTTGAAGCGTTTCAAAGACGATGTAGCAGAAGTAAAGTTTGGCTACGAATGTGGTCTTTCGGTGAAAAACTTCAACGACCTCGAAGTGGGGGATATGCTGGAGTGTTACGAAATGAAAGAAGTAAAAAGAACTCTGAAATAATCTTTCAAATCAGAAAATGGCCTACGTCATATTTTCTACGATTTGAAAACTTATTTCAGTCTATTCTGAATCTAAAAAAAGGGAGCATTTGCTCCCTTTTTTGTAACTAAAACCTCGGACAAGCAAAACTCTGGCGGTAGCGTTGATAGGATTTTCTTTGGCCAAAATCCCAATTTAAAACATAAGAGAAACTCAGTTCATGGGCACCTCCGGAACCTACGCCGAGTCCCGATACCGTGAAATCGTAGGAATAGCCGAAGGAATAGCGATTATTCTGAATTCCGATCAACCCGATCAATGATTCTCGGCTAGAAAAAGAGTCAGCAGTTGTTTTGTTAAGGGGTAGTCCTCTAAACCAAAAACCAAGCACCAGGGGGTCTAATTGCACATAAGTTCCGAGGTCCACCTGCGCGAAGTTTCCTTGGTTTTTAAGGTAAATTACAGGTTTAATACTTTTTCCTTCTGAAATAGCTAGGCTTAATCCCCCTTGTAGGGCGTATTTAGGGGCAATCAAATCATCTGAGTTCTCTAGTAGCGATTGGTTAGGCCGATTGATATGGTGAACGGAAGCCCCTAGCCAATAAGTAGAGTGGTTTAATAGGAGACCAGCTCCTAAATCTCCATAATTGACATTATTCGAAAATAGGGAAGCTGTAGGATCGAGTGTCGATCCGAGTGTGCCGTTAACAAGAAAGGAACTGAGTTGATCACCGTAGGTTAATCGACTATAATCAAGGCTCCGAAATATAAGGCTACCTTGCAAACCCATCGATAAGAGGGTAGACTCGTTCAAATTCGCATGGTAGGCATATTGAAGGGCTAATGATGTAGTTTGAAGACTTGAAAATTGCTTGTCTGATGAGATTAAAAGCCCTAAGCCGCTATTTATTTTCCCTAGACTGACCTCTAGTGCCGCAGCTGAATATTGGTAATTAGCGGATTGATTCGGCCATTGGTTGCGGTGGGTTAAATAGACTTTGTTTTGATCTTGTAAACCAGCGAAGGCAGGGGAATTGAGTAGAGGGTTAGCTAGGTTTTGGGATAATTGTGGATCTTGCGCTGAGAGCGGGAGAGCGCTCAGTGAAAAAAGGAAACAGAAAAAAATGGATAAACGAGTCCACATAGCTCAGCAATTTACATTCATGCAACGCAATAACCAATTTATTGACTTATTTTGTGGGTAATTCCAATACCATGTACCGGATCTTGTTATTTCTTTTTGTTTCCCTGTCGGCGATCGCTCAAGTTCCCAGAACGATCGAGGTGAGAAACAATTGCATCAATCAATGCAATAACTGTACGGATGCGCCGGCGGGAACGGTTTTTGAGATTCGGGATGTGTATCCGGCTTCTGCGACATATTTGTGGGATTTTGGGGAGGGTGGAGCTAGTTCAACGCAGCGAACCGGCGTTTATCAGTATTGTACCCCGGGTACTAAAAAAGTAAGTTTGCGCGTGACTGAGGCGGGAAAAACCACCGTATATGGACCCCAGGACGTAAAAATAGGGGCTTTACCTGATTTTATACTCGGAAAAGATGCGAATGATACGACCTTGATGATCTGTAAAGGAGATCCGGTAGTCTTGAATGCTTTTAATACGGTCGCAAAGCCTGGTTTCCCGGTTAGCGTTTCTTGGTTTCCCAAGGGACAAACGACCGATACGATTCGAGTTTCTGAATCAGGTTGTTATTCCGTAGTGGTGACGGATTTAGGTTCTGGATGTGCGGCTGAGGCGAAGATGGAGGTGAAGATTTGTGGGGAAAAGCCGAAGGCGGGGGGAGAGGATGGATGGGATTTTGGCCAAAATGTTTCTTTGCGATTTACCGGTGGATCTTCCACTCCTGGCGTGGGAAGAGGGCCCATGCGAACGCCAGCAGGTGTCGCTAAAATGACAGACGAGAACAACGATTTAATTTTCTATACAAATGGTTCCCGTGTTTTTGCGAAGGATAATTCACTCGTTGCAACGGGATTAAATGGAGATTCCACAACTATCCAAGGGGTCGCGATTCTCCCTAAAACCACTTGCAAAGGTTGTCAAGCGGAGTATTATATCTTCACTTTTCAACGTAATGCTGCGGGTGAAAATCAAATTTACTACAGTATTTACGACCGAAAATTGAATGGAGGACTGGGGGGAGTTACATTCAAAAATCAATTCTTGAGTCCAGCTCCATCTGCAGAGCGTTTTGGCGTTGCTGTCGGTGGAGGTGATTATTATTGGTTGCAAACCCAGGATGTCAATTCCACCCTATTACGCACGTTCAAGGTCTCGAAAGCGGGTATTTCGGCACCGATAGAGGCAAATGCGCAGAGTCCTGCGACAGGCAATACGGCTTCTACACATTTCTCTCGGGATGGGAAAGTGTTAGCCATTGCCTATTCTGCACCTCCATCCAATCAGGTAGATATGTATGATTTTGATGTGGCGACAGGTAAATCGACCTACCGGTACCGAATTCCTTTAGCGAATAGTCCCTATGGTGTGGAGTTTTCCGCTGATGGGAAAATGATCTATGTGTCGATGCAGGGAATTCCAAACTCTCAGATTTGGCAATATTCAATCGCTTCGAAAGATTCCACGTTGATGCAAAAATCTAAAAGTTTGTTGTGGTCCGGTCCAGGTAAAATAGGAGCGCTACAGGGGGATCCAGCAAGTGGGGCTATCATTTATGTAGCCTTCGATGGAAGTAGTAGCTTAGGGAAAATTGTCAATCCGGATATCTCATTACAGGATTCGACACGGACGGTTCGCGCTTCTTTTGTGCGAAATGGATTGAATTTAGCGGCTGGGACAACGAGTGGATTAGGCTTGCCTTTATCGATTGTATTAACGCCTAAACCGTCTTCCACTCCGAGTATTCAGCAAAGTTGCGATGGAACGACCTATCATTTTAAAGTGAGTCAGGATTTGTGTGACCCCATCAAAAATGACCGGCTAGATTGGAAAATCTACCGCAGTACTTTGGATCCTAACCGCAATGCGGATGGCGTTTTAGTACCCTTAAATCCGGCTGGAACCTTACTCTACTCGTATACGGGTACCGAAATGACCTATGATTTCAAGCAAGCGGGGGACTACGTGGTGACGGTGGCCATCTCGAATGCTTGTCTGACGAACTATCTCTTAGATGCGTCTGAATACCATGTGGAATTACTGGATCCCTTCGTTTTACCTGCTTCCTATACTTTTATCTGTAAAGAAGATGGCCGAATCGGACCTAGTGCGGTGCCGCCTGTAGCCGCCTTTACCTATACCTGGAGCACGGGAGAATCGACGCGTTTCATCACAGTGCCAAAGCCTTCTGGGAAATATTCGCTGGAGATTAAGGAAGACGCTTCGGGATGTTCCATTAAAAAAGAGACACAGGTGAATTTTACGACGAATCCTCTTGCCGTGCAAAAACAAGATGGGATTATCTGTAATGATAAGCCGATACAGCCGTATGTAGTTCAAA
>JACCDN010969446.1_pt1 | contig 11062 bp, 9 predicted proteins | sample 7441691 | NCBI WGS metagenome assembly JACCDN01 (sample SAMN15323439, study PRJNA562643) | freshwater metagenome | isolation source: river surface water | place: USA:Blue River Watershed | collected 2017-08-16
GATCGCGCCGCCCAGATGGGCGACCGGGTCGAAATCAGCTTCGAGGGGTCCGACGAAGCCGGCCAGCCCCTGCCCAACACCCGCAGCAAGAACCACCCCCTGGTGCTGGGAAGCAAGGCCTTTGTTCCAGGCTTCGAGGAGGAGCTGCTGGGCCTGAAGGCCGGGGAGGAGAAAACCTTCACCGTGGCCTTTCCCAAGGATTACCATGCCAAGGACATGCAGGGGAAGAAAGTCACCTTCAAGGTCGCTGTCGGGCGAATCGAGGAGCGCCTGCCCCAGCTTCTGGACGAAGAGATGGTCGAGAAGATCACCGGCCAAAAAGGCTCTCCGGAGGCCTTCCGCAAGCAGGTGGAGGACGACCTGAAGGCCGAGCTGGACCAGCAGGCCCAAAGCGAATGCGAAGAGAAGATCGTCCAGGAGATCATCAAGGTCACCAAGGTCGACCTGCCTGAGACCCTGATCCACCAGGAAGTGGAGGAGATGCTCCGCCAAAGGAAAGAGCAGCTGGCTGCCCAGGGCGTCGGTTGGGAGCAGTACCTGGCCTACGTCAAAAAGACCGAGGAGGATTTCCTGAGGGAGCATCGCAAGGCTGCCGAAGATCGCCTGACGGCCCGTTTCGGAGTCCATCACATCGTCAAGCAGGCCCAGATCCAAACAGAGGACGAGGAGGTGGATCTGCAGATCCAGGCCCGGGCCGCGCGCTTGGAGGAAGGGGACCGGAAGAAGTTCCTGCGCCACTACGAAAAAGGCTCCGACGCCTACCAGGCCCTGCGAAGCAACCTTTCGGCCGACAAGCTGATGAAGCGCTTCACGGCCTAGGCCGGAGCAACCTCGCGTACCTGGAAGACTCCCGGAATCGATTCCAGCTCGTCGATGATCTGGTTGAGCGTGTCCAGGCTGTCGATGCTGAAGGTGATGATGAATTCGCCGGTCTTCTTGCGGTTCTCGAAATCCAGGATCGGAAGCTCCGCCGTGGCGAAGACGTTGGACACGTCGCGCAGCATGGCGATGCGCGAGATGCGCCGGATGCTCAGGGCCACCTTGTAGTTGGGCCGCTTTTGGCTGGCCCAGGATGCCCGGATCAGCCGTTGGGGCTCATGGCTCTTGAGCACCTTGCACTCCTTTTTGTGGATGGTGACTCCTCGGCCGCGGGTGATGTACCCGATGATCGGATCGCTGGTGCTGGGCTTGCAGCAGGTGGCCATTTGGGTCTTGTAGCCTTTTTGGCCGGTGATCAGGATCTCCTCGCTGTCCACCCTCACCACCTCCTTCATCATCTCCTTGTCCAGCTCCTTCTGGCTGGGCTTCTTCAGCACGCACTCGGCCGGAAGGATGGCTTTGACCAAAGCCGGCGCATCCACCGATCCGTTCCCCACTTTCTCCAGCAGGTCCTCCCGGTTCCTGAGCGTCATTTTTTTCTCCGAATAGCGCTGCAGCTGAGCCAGATCCCCGTTCAAGGGGGGTTGGCCGAAGCGCTGCAGCTGGCGGTTGACCATTTCCTTTCCGGCCCGGATCAGGTGGTCGCGCTCCTGGGCGTTGAACCATTGCTTGATGCTGGCCCGGGCATGGGAGCTCACTGCGAAAGACAGCCAGTAGCGATTGGGCTTTTCCATCGGACCGGCCAGGATCTCCACCACTTCCCCGCTTTTCAGCTTCTGGCTGAGCGCGACGATTTTGCCATTCACTTTGGCGCCTTTGCAGCGGTGGCCCAGATCGGTGTGCACCGCATAGGCCACATCCACAGGGCTCGCCCCTTTGGGAAGGTCCAGCACATCGCCCCGAGGGGTCAGCACGAAGATCCTGTCGCTGAACAGATCCACGTTCAGGGATTCTATGAATTCGCTGTTGCTTTTCAGCCTCTCGTGCAGCTCCACCAGGTTCCGGATCCACTGGATGCGCTCTCCAGGGAGCGCCAGGGAGCGCCCTTCGCCCTCCTTGTAATGCCAGTGGGCGGCGATTCCCAGCTGGGCGATCCTGTCCATCTCCTGGGTCCGGATCTGAATCTCGATGGGAGGATTGTTGAGCTCCGGCGAAAGGCCCACGACGGTGGTGTGCAGGCTTTGGTAGCCGTTCGGCTTGGCTTTGGCGATGTAGTCCTTGAAGCGATGATGCAAGGGGGTCCAGTGCTTGTGGATGATGCCCAAGGCCTGGTAGCACTGGCTTTCCGAATCCACAATGACCCGCAGGCCCACCAGATCGTGCAGCTCGTGGGCAAAGGACTTGCCTGTGCGCTGGAGCTTTTTGAAGACGCTGTACAGCTGCTTGATCCGGACTTCCAGCTGGACCCTCATGCCGGCTTTGCGGAAGCTTTTCTTCAGCACCGCCTCGCTCCTTTTCAGCATGGCGTCATGGGCTTTGCGCATGGACTGCATTTCCTGCAGCAGCCGATCATGGTCTTTGGGGTACAGGTACTTGAAGCACAGATCCTCCAATTCCCGCTTGATGTTGTAGATGCCCAGCCTTTCGGCGATGGGGCAGTACACCGAAAGAGTCTCCTCGGAGATCCGTCGCCGCTTGTCTTCCCTCATGGAACCCAAGGTCTGCATGTTGTGCAGCCTGTCGGCCAGCTTGATCAGGATCACCCGAATGTCCTTCGCCATGGCTAGGAACATCTTTCGCAGGTTCTCCACCTGGCGCTCCTCCCCCCGGTAGTACAGGCTTTCCAGCTTCTGCAGGCCTTTCAGCAGAAAAACCACCCCTTCCCCGAAATCCCGGCGCAGCTCCTCGATATCGTAGTCGCTGTCCTCCAGCACGTCGTGCAGCAAAGAGGCCACGATCGAATCCTCGTCGGGCTTCAGCCGCAGCAGGATCTGGGTCACTTCCAGCGGATGCTGGAGAAAGGGCTCTCCCGATTCCCTTTTCTGGTCGGCGTGGGCCTTTCTGGCGACTTCGTAGGCCAGCATAACTCTTTTGGAATCGAGCTTGGGAAGGTAGGCTTCGGCCCCCCTGATGATCCTTTGGATGCTGGTTTTCCTCATGCGTGAAAAACATTAGCTTCGCCCGAACGCCATGCCTTGCTTCATCGGGGGCGTCAGTCTCCCGCCCGTTTGGCGGCTTTCCGGGCTGCCTTGGAGGCATGCTCCTTGGTCTTTTCGATGATGCTCATGGCGAATTTGAGAGGCTGCCACAGGTAGTGGTTGATCAGGCTGGCGGTGTCCTTCAGCGTGGCGCTGAGCTTGCGGGCGTTGCTCAATATTCCCACGAAATGGAAAAGGGCCATGACCAGGAAGAGCGTCAGGAGGGCGATGCAGACCGTAAGGGTCAGGTACAGGAAGTCCAGCGGAGTGGCGTATTGGGCCAGCATGGTTTTGTTTTTATCAGCTAAGCTGGGTTTAATTTAGCATTTTTATCGGCTTCATGCTAATTTGCTGAAGAGTCCGGGTCTTGGGCCTTCGGGTTTCTTTCGACTCCTTCCCTTTCTTGCGCGAGCCTTAATGAAGTTCCTTTGAGCCTGCTTTCTCGCCTTTTCCCCCCTGCGGCCTTGCTTGCCCTTTCGGCCCTGCTCAGCCGCCTTCTTGGCCTGTGGCGCGACCACCTTCTGGCCCGGGCCTTCGGCGCGAGCGCCGGCCAGGGCTTGGGCAACCTGGACGCCTACTACGCCGCCTTCCGCATTCCGGATCTGCTCTACAGCCTGCTGGTTTTCGGGGCGGTCTCGGCGGCTTTCATTCCCTGCTTTGCCCGGCACCGCAAGCAGGGCCGTCTGGAAGAGGGTTGGATTTTCGCCGGCACCCTGCTCAATGCGCTGATCGTTCTGGTCGCGGCCTTCTCCGCGGCGGCCTATTTTGCCGCGCCCTGGCTCCTTTCCTGGCTCGCTCCTGGCTTCGATGAGCCTTCCGCCGCCTTGGCTGCCCGCCTGATGCGAATCATGCTGCTTTCGCCCTTGCTTTTCGCCTTCTCCGCCGTCTTCACTAGCATCCAGGACAGCTTTCGGGTTTTCTTCTTCCGCTCCCTGGCCCCCCTGCTCTACAACCTGGGCATCATCCTGGGCATTTTCCTGTGGGCTCCCGGCTGGGGAGTGCTGGGGGTCACGTGGGGGGTGGTGCTGGGCGCCTTTCTGCAGTTGGGGGTTCAGTGGCCGGGGCTGCGAAAAGTAGGCTATCGGTATGTTTTTTCCTTTGATTTGGGGCGTGCGGACATTCGAGAGGCCTTCCGCATGATGCTTCCGCGGATCCTGGGACTTTCCCTTTCGCAGCTCACCCTTTTGGCCAACACCTTCTTCGCCAGCCTTTTGGGGGCCGGCTCCATCGCCATCCTCTCCCTGGCGGAGAACCTTCAGGCCATGCCGCTGGGAATCGTGGGGATCTCCTTCGCCATCGCCTCCTTCGCCACCCTTTCCGAACTGGCGGAGGAGGAGGATTCAGAGCTGTTCTCCCGCTCCCTTTCCCAGACCCTGCACAAGGTCCTTTTTCTCATCCTTCCAGCCTCCTTCGGCCTCTTCCTCCTTCGTCGGCCTTTGGTCGAGCTGCTCTTTCTGGGGGGGAAATTCACCCTGGGCGACGCCCGGCTGACGGCCCAGGCTTTGGGCTTTTTCCTGCTTTCGCTTTTCGCCCAATGCCTCATCCCTTTGCTGGCCCGAGGCTTCTACGCCCTGCGCGATGCCCGCACGCCTTTGCGGGCGGGAGCCTTGGGGGCTTCGCTGAGCCTTCTGGGCAGCGCATTGCTGGGCCTTGGGCTGGGCTGGGGCGTGGCAGGGATTGCCCTGGCCTACAGCGCGGGAGCTTTGGCCAATGGGGCCTGGCTCTATGCGGCGATGGCCGGCCGCTGCAAAAAGCCTCTCCTTGAATGGGGCAGGCTGGGCCGAATGCTGCTGGCGTGCGGGGGGATGCTGATGGTGAGCGTTGGCCTTCTTCACCTTCTTCCTGCAGGCCAATCGGTTCTACAAAAGGCCGCCAGCCTTCTTTTTGTTTCCGCTGCAGGGGCGGCCTGCTATTTCGCCTTCGCCAAAATTCTGGGAATTCCCGAGCGGAGCATGCTTTGGGATCGCTTCCGTCCCCAAAAAGGCTCCTCAAGGGATGGGCGAAATGATTCAGGATCTTAAAGTTAATAGGATGCCTAGTGAAATCGAAAAATTTGCTAGGAAATTCGAGGTTGAAATATTTTCAAGAAACTCAATATTTCCACAATGCTATGCAACGCATGCATTAGCGGATGCTCGAATGATGGAGAACGAGTATTTGCTGAGCTCTGAATTGCTGGGAAAAAGAGGTTTTTCTTGCGAAATTGATGCCCATTTGGACACAACCAAATATGTCTTCTTTTCTCTGGGCAAGGGCTACCTGAAATCAGAAAACTCTATCGGACTCATTTACGATCCATTTGCTTTGGCCACAGTCGAGGGCGCCAATATTGTCATGAATGATTTGCTGCACGTTTTGAGCGGGACAGATATTCTTCAGAATTTTTGCAGAAACAACCTGAAAACCCTGCTCGAGATTCTTGAAAGGAATCATCAGAAGCTCAAAACAAATAAGTCGAAGGAAGAAATCTTGCAAATATTCACCAGGAACCTTTCTTTGGGAACCAATTTGCTGGTCGCGAAAACAGAGAAAGATATTTTTTACGGGAATATATTTGAGTTGCTACTAAAGCTTTTGCCAAAAAAGGAAAAAGAAGACCTAAAAAGAGTCCTTAGGGAAAAAATCGTGGAGCCGAATACGATCCAAGGGGATTTAAAGGAAAAAATTGGAGAAATTTTCCAGGGCGAAAAGCTATTCTTGGATCAATTTTTCGATGAGACAAAAGAGGAAAGGATCATTGAGCTGAGAATTCCAGAAAAACACAGGATCACCAAAGGCCTTATTGGCATATACCGTTCATAAGGCCGGCTATGTCTCCTGCGTTTTGATCTATTCTGAAAGGAGCTTTAGCACAATCGACTTGAATTGAGCTCCTCTGTCCTTGCTGTTCTTGAACAGATCGAAGCTGGCGCAGGCCGGGGAAAGCACCACGGCATCTTCCGGCTGGGCGGAGGCGAAAGCTTGGCGCACAAGCCCCTCAAAATCCCCGGACCGGTCCTGGCCCAGAATCAAGTCCTTTGAGTCCTGCCCCTCGATAGCCGAGCGAATTCGGTCGCCTTCCGCGCCGTAGAGCCACACCCGGGTTTGGTGTCTTTTCAGATCCAAGGCCAAGTAATCGAACTCGCTGTTCTTGCTGCTGCCCCCCAGCAAAACAATCAGTTTTCCGGACGGAAACTCTCTCAGAGCCACCTGGGCGGATTCGGGCGTGGTGCAGGCCGAATCGTTGTAGAAGCTCACCCCGTCCTTTTGGCCGACGTATTCCAGCCGCTGAGGCGTGCCGGGGAAGCTTATGAGACCCTCAAAAATCTCCGCTGGCTCCAGGCCGTGGATGAGCCCTAGGCCCGCGGCGAAGGCGAGGTTGTCCTGGTGGGTCTTGAGACTGATTTGCTCCCGGGAGCCAAATTCGATTTTCTGCCCTTCCCATTTCGCCACCAGCTTGCCCTCCTTCCACAGGATCCACTGCGATCCTTGGGCCTGGCCCACCCATAGCAAATTTCCTTTCACGTCCGGGGCGAATTTCGCAGAATTCTCGTCGTTGGCGTTCAGCACGGCCCAGTCGCCGGGCTGCTGGTGGAGGATCAGGTTCCGCTTGGCGTTGGCGTAGTCGTCCAGGTTCTCGTGCCAGTCCAGGTGGTTGGGCGTGATGTTCAAAATGGCCGCGATGCCGGGAGACACTCGCAGGTCCGCGAACTGGAAGCTGGAGACCTCCATGACGGCGGGGGAATCGGGGTCCTGGATCAGCCGATCCAGAATAGGCTGATGGTCGTTGCCCCCCAGGATCAGCTTTTCCCCGTAGCGCCGGGAAAGCAGGTGGGCCGTCAGGTTCGTGGTGGTGGTCTTTCCGTTGCTGCCGGTGATGGCGGTGATTCGCGAGCGCGCGACCTGGAAGCTCAGGTCCGTGAGCGAGGTGACCTGGGCGCCTGCGTCCTTGGCTTGGCGGAGCCGGGGCAGGTCGTAGTGCACGCCGGGGCTGCGCAGCACGGTGCCGAAGGCCTCCAGAGGCTCCCAGTCCTTTCCGCAGAGTTGAAACTCCACTCCAGCAGGCACATCTTGTTGAGGCTTCTGGTCGAACACGGTGATCGGCCCCAGGCCATTCTTTAGCAAAAAGGAGACGGCGTAACGGCCTTCGGCGCCGTAGCCCAGCACGGCGAGGGGCGGCTTGAGTTCGAAAGGAAGTTTTTTGAGCTTGTTCATGGCTGCATTATAGCGAAAGAGCCTTCAGGGTTAAACCCCGAAGGCTCTGAGGCATTGGAGCCCCTATCATCACCCCGTCTCACCTGTCATTCCCGGCGCCGACCGGGAATCCAGCCTGGCCCTCCATTCCTCTCGGCAAGGGTGAATTGCATGGATTTCGGCCCTGCCTACCCTGCCTTCGCCGTAGCAAAGCCACGGCTTCGCGCAGGCAGGCGGCAGGCAGGTTTCGCCGGAATGACGGTTGGGGGGTCAGGAAGGTGATTGGAGGGAGTTAAATATACCTAAATATAGTAAAATTAAATTAAATTTGACTTTATAAGTTTAATTTATGTATATTGCTTTCAGATTTTTCAAAACAAATTCAAATTAAGCTAATTTTAACTAAATTGGTTAAAATTAAACAAAGCTAAGCAAAAACAAAAAAAGCGATGATCGAAAAGCTCTTCACCACGGAGCAGGTGGCCGAATACCTTCAGGTCCACCCCTTGACGGTGCTGAAGTACATCAAGGCCGAGCAGCTCAAGGCCATCCGATTGGGGAAGCGGGCCTACCGCATCCGCGAATCCGATCTCCAGCGCTTCCTCTCCGAGTCCTCCACCTAGACTCTCTGCTGTGATTACGGTTGAAAACGAAAAACAAAAAGGCCAAGGGCCTTTGCCGGGGGTGGCGAGGGCCTTTTTGGCTACGCAAAGCAATCGCTCTTGACAAAAAAACAGCAAAAACCCATCATCAAGCCTCGGCTCCTTTAAAATCAGGCTTTTAGCAGGCACTGTTCTGTCTTTGTCTCCGCGGACCCTTTCGCCCATGGTGGGCAGAGGGAGCCGCCGGCGAGAGCAGAGGTTCTGCCTGCTAAATTCTGGCTGGTCAGCAGCGAATCACTGCTGATGCATTGCTGGGCCGCCAGAAAAAACAGAAAAACAGCGAAAGAACAGGAGCAGGAAGATGGAAAGGGAGCCAAGCTTGCAAGAAGGAGAGCCGGGTATCGATCGAGAAGGCCATTTGATGGCTGGAGCAGTCGCCCCGAAGCAGTTCAGGCCAAATCAAACGGTGATCGTGTTGATGGAGGAGGGAAGGTTGAGCCTTCTGGGCCAATACTTGAATAAATACCGCTTCACTCGCGGAGACCTGGAGTACTTTGTTCACCGTGTGCATACCCACCAGGGCGAGGTGACGGTGGAGGGGGATCAGTGGATCGGTGCCAGCTGGGAAGAGCTTCAAGCAGCCTATTACAGGCAAAAACCTCGGCCCCTCTGGGCCGGAGACCGCGTGCAGTACAGCTGGTGGCATGCCATAAGGACAGGAAGGGTGCTGAGGGCCGGCCTCCATCTTCCGTTGGTGGTGCAAAGTGGCGAGTATCAACATGAGGTTCCTCAGGATCAGGCCAGCCTGCCCCCGAATGTGCCTCGCTGAATGGCAGAACTGCACCAGAGCGGAAGCTTGCTCGAAGAGCGCTTCCGCTCTTCGACTTGCCTGAATTTTTCTTCATCTCCTTGCCTCAAGGCCTTGGTCCTCAATTGCCCTTTTAAAGCTTCAGCAGAATACTTAGTTTTCATCAGACAAGATTCACGACCAGAATGTTCGCTACTGCTCGTCCAGCTAAAAGCCCAGTCCCCTTGCCGAAGCTCATGCTGATCGCAGAAGGATGCGCCAAGCTATTTTGAAAAAAGAGGCTTTCTGGCTTTGCGGCCAGCGCCTCTTGGGATCCCGAAGCTCCGGGATCAGTTCTGCCTCTGTGGCCTGCAGCGTTGTGCTGGAAACCCGGAAAACAGGAGCCGAAAGCTAGCTGCGCAGCTGGTAGCAAACGAAGAGCGTCGCCGGGCTCCAGGTTCGGTCAGCCCTCCAAAGCTCCAGATGGCTCCGCATGCCGTTGTCCTGGTAATAGGCATACACGGGACAATAGAGGAAGCCATCGCTGCATTGGACAGTCTGCCCTGTGGCCGCAAATTCCGAAAGCGGGGCTTCGTCGCTCACCACAGCCATTGCGAACCCATGGCCGCCAGCAGGCGCCAGGCTGTGCCTTTGGCAGGCCTCCGCCAGGTCAGGGAAACTCATGTCACACCCGAAGTGGGCGAAGGCAAGCTGGCCGGTTGGCTTTTCTGCTGGCGGAAAGTGGCGACCGTTGAACCACTCCAAGAAACATCGCGATTTTGAGATCGAGCCGGGGAAGCGCCGTATGATTTGCTCCAGCGGGAGATCTCGGGTTTTATTGGGCAGGTCCAAGGGGAAGATCCTTGGTGGGATGTCGCTCATTTTTCTCCTCTCCGATGGGCCGATGCAATTCTCCGCTGCTGGCAGGGAATTCGGCGGGGGTTGAGTTTGGGGTTTGGCCGCGGTCTTGAATCCACCCATTCAAGGGCGCATGAACTAAAAGCCGCAGCCAAATTCGCAGCTAGTTTTAAAGGATCGCGCATGGCCCGCTCCGATGAATCGGGCAAGCCAAGCGAGCCAGAATGATACTGGCAGCATAAAGCAAAGTCAATTCCAGGGGCCCCGCCTAGAATCGATTTTCGGAGCAGCCGAGCGTCCTCCGTATACTGCTCCTGGTTCGCGCGGCGCTAAAGCCCAGCCGCTCTTTTCAGCCTTTTCAGGGCTTCGCCAGGATCTGCCGCTTTCACCAAATACGACCCCACCACCAGAACGTTCGCCCCGGCCTCCACGGCCAAGGGGGCGGTCTCGTCGTTGATTCCGCCGTCCACCTGAATGTCCAGGTTCGGATAATGCGCACGGAGCCAGCGGACCTTCTCCAGCACCTCGGGCATGAACTTTTGCCCGCCGAAGCCCGGCTCCACGGACATCACCAGAACCATATCGAGTTTGGGCAGGACCTTGGCGATCTTTTCGATGGGCGTTCCGGGGCTGATGGACACCGCCGCCCGGCAGCCCAAGGCGCGGATCTTGTCCACGTCGTTGGAAAGGTGCAGGCTGGCTTCGGCGTGGATGGTGATGGAGTAGGCCCCGGCTTTGGCCAGCGCTTCCAGGTACAGGTGCGGCCGAAGGGCCATCAGGTGGCAATCCAGGGGTTTTTCGGTTTCCATCCTTTCCACCACCATGGGCCCGATGGAAAGATTCGGCACGAAATTCCCGTCCATAATGTCCACGTGGAACCAGTCCGCTACCGGCTCCAATTCTTTCATGTGCTCGTTCAATCGCCCGTAATCGATCCCCAGGGTCGAGGTGGCAATGAGGATTTTTTTTGGCATATGGAAAAATCAAAAAATTGCGAATCATTTCCTTTCATCTCGTCTTTTTCTGCTGAATTCTTCGTACTCGCCTGGCGGCAAAAAAGCATGCAGAAAACCACAGGAGCTGCACAAAACAGCTTTGCTCTTTTTGGCTATGCCCGAAAATTTGTTCGCAGGCTTGTCGGTAAAATAACCTAGGTCCATCCCTGCCGAAAGGTAGCCCTTATCCAAATCGGCGCTTCCGCAATTCAGGCATTTCTCAATCATCTTTTTGAGGTTAAAAATCAATTCCCTAGCTCCGCGAGCTTCCTCAGTCGGCGTGCATGACGCTCCTCGCCTCCAAAAGGCGTTTCCAGCCAGATTTTCACAGCGGTCTTGGCTTCTTCCGGCGAAAGGAAGCGAGCCCCCAGGGAAAGGACATTGGAATTGTTGTGCTGCCGTGTCAGGCGAAGGATATCATAGGGATCTTGGCTTTTTTGGCCTCCCACATGTATTGGCTGAACAGGCAGGCATGCCCCGTAGAACAAGGCAGCCCGCACTCCTTTGATCCGATTGGCGGCCATGGCCTCCCCTTGTCCCGACCCGCCGATCACGATGCCAACGCGGCTCTCCGGATCCTCGGAAACGGCACGGGCCACAGGAAAAATGAAGTCCGGATAGTCGTCGTCC
>JACCDN010043601.1_pt1 | contig 11058 bp, 8 predicted proteins | sample 7441691 | NCBI WGS metagenome assembly JACCDN01 (sample SAMN15323439, study PRJNA562643) | freshwater metagenome | isolation source: river surface water | place: USA:Blue River Watershed | collected 2017-08-16
TCCCTTCCGGTAAGAAAAAAGTAATTGTACTTGGTAGCGGCCCCAATAGAATTGGCCAAGGTATCGAGTTTGATTATTGTTGTGTACATGGCTTAATTGCTATTAAAGAAAGTGGTTACGAAGCCATTATGGTGAACTGTAACCCCGAAACCGTTTCTACCGATTTTGACATGGCCGACAAATTATATTTCGAGCCAGTGTTTTGGGAGCACTTATGGGAAATCATTGAACTAGAGCAACCCTATGGTGTGATCGTTCAATTAGGAGGTCAAACAGCACTTAAATTAGCCAAGCGTTTACACGAAAAAGGGATTCGTATTATTGGTACTTCATTTGAGAGCCTAGACATGGCCGAAGACCGTGGACGTTTTAGCGATTTATTAAAAGAATTAGAAATACCGTATCCATCTTATGGCACGGCACATACTGCAGACGAAGCCATTGAAGTAGCCAACAAAGTAGGGTATCCCGTACTTGTAAGACCTAGCTACGTTATTGGTGGACAGCGCATGCGTATTGTCATCAATGACGAAGAAGTTGAAAAAGCAGTAATCAGTTTATTAAAACATATTCCGGGCAATACCATTTTGATCGATCATTTCTTAGACCGTTGTCAAGAAGCAGAAGTAGACGCCATTTTTGATGGTGAAACTTTTCACATCATGGGTGTGATGGAACATATTGAGCCAGCAGGTATTCATAGTGGTGATAGTAACGCGGTGTTACCAGCGTTTAACCTAACCCCAATGATTGTAGAAAAAATGGAATTCTACAGTGAAAAAATTGCGCGCGCATTAAATATCAGAGGCCTCATTAATATTCAGTTCGCTATTAAAAATGGTCAAGTATATGTGATTGAAGCAAATCCAAGAGCTTCTAGAACAACACCATTTATTGCAAAAGCATATCAAATTCCTTACTTAAATATTGCCACCAAAGTAATGCTTGGCGCCAACAAACTCAACGACTTTACCATGGTTAAAAAACTAGACGGCTATGCTATTAAAGAGCCAGTATTTAGTTTTGAAAAATTCCCAGGTGTCAATAAAGAGTTAGGACCAGAAATGAAAAGTACCGGAGAAGCCATTCGTTTTATCAAAGATTTACACGATCCTTATTTCCGCACGCTATACAAAGAGCGTAGCATGAACTTATCTAAGTAAGTAAGCGGCTAGTTGTAAATACGGAGAACCTTCTACCAAAATACATGGATTCCTAAGCTTGTGCGATTATAGCACATAGGTTTGTATGTGTCCGTATCTACGCCTCCATTTTGGCATCAAGCACCATTTACCAGACTGCTATTTCCGCTTGTAATAGGCATTGTTAGCTGCTATTATTTATTGCATGGCCTTTTTACAAATGCGCTTATTAATACCGGTATTTATATAACAGTAGGCGTTTCCATTGCAGGGCTCATATGCATTGGTAAGCTTACTACATTTCAAAAGTACCGTTACCAGTTTTTACAAGGCTTACTACTACAAATTATATTTCTGTGCCTTGGTATTGTAGTGATGCAAAACCTGTTGCAGTTACGCACCCAAGAAACCGGATTAATAGCGTCACATAAAAGTGGTGCAGTTTATGTTATGCGGTTAACAGAACCCTTGCAACTAAAAAATAAAACCTACAAAACAGCAGCAGTCATTGAAAGTATTGGCCATGCAAAACAAGAAATAAAAACAAACATTAAAATAATAATTCACCTCGCAGTAGATAGTAGCCTTGGTAATAGGCGGCTTTTAACTGCTGGTAGTTATATTGCCACAACCATACAGCCAAGCATTGTACCTGACACGCATAACCCAGGAGGCTTTAATTACAAAGTATGGCTATTTAGAAATGGAATAACGCACCAGCTTTATTTGGCAAAAGGAAACTGGACCTTACTGCCCTCTAAAAAAAGCAAACAATACTTGCAAATACTACAGCAAAAAATTAGAACAAGGCTTCAACAAAATATTATAGGTACACAAGAAAAAGCAGTAGCAGCAGCACTTTTAATTGGCTACAAGCAGGACATAGATTCTGATTTAATAAAAGCCTATAGCAATACTGGCGTAATACACGTGATTGCCATTAGTGGCTTACACCTTGGATTAATTTATGGTTTACTCATTGGTATTTTTAATTGGATGCCGGGTTCAACAATAAAAAAGTGGATAGCGCCTCCTGTAATGCTACTCGTGCTTTGGGGCTTTGCGCTTTTAACAGGAGCTGGCCCATCGATTGTTAGAGCAGCGGTTATGTTTTCATTTATCATTATTGCTACAATGGTAAAACAAAATTCAAGTATTTTAAATGCACTCGCCGCCTCGGCATTTTTTTTACTCTTACTACATCCGTTTTATTTGTGGGATATTGGATTTCAACTTTCCTATGCAGCAGTGCTTAGTATTGTTCTGTATCAGAAAAAAATATATGATACTATTTATTTCAAATACAAGTGTATGCAAGCCTGCTGGCAATTAAATGCAATTACAATTAGTGCGCAAATACTCACATTACCAGTAGTTCTGTATCATTTTCATCAGTTCCCTAATTATTTTTTACTGAACAATTTTATAGTAGTACCACTTTCCAGTATTATTTTATATGGCTGTTTACTGATACTTCCATTTGCTAGTATTGCGTATATGGGCAAGGGTTTGTCAGTTACTACCAGTTGGCTTATCAGTAGTATGAACTGGATCATCCAAAAAATGAATGCCTTGCCGTATGCTACCACAAGTAATTTGCAAATCAATGCGTTTCAGGTAGGGTTATTTTTTACCCTTATTATTTGCCTTTCTCTATTTATTCAAACCAAAAAAAACAAGTGGTGCTTTTATAGTTTAGCAGCCCTACTATTTGCTTGTTGTATACATAGCTATCAATACACAAAAGCGGCAGGACTAACGAGTATCACCGTTTGGTTTATTCCCAAAACAACAAAAATCACTACCCGTTACGGAATGGGGGCGGAACTACCCCTTAAAGCCAGTAGCAGTGCATTTTCTATTGGGCATACCCGTTTTTTACACATTGGTCAATCGGCGCCGCTGATTAACAGTATACGCGAGGTGTCAAAAGTGGATATCCTACTCATAAGCAACCAATCAAAATCGCCCATCGCCTTACTCGCAAAGCACTTTACGCGTGCACTTTATGTTTTTGACAGCAGTATTCCGTTGTGGAAAATGGAAGGGTGGAAAAAAGAGGCAGAGAGCCTACATTTGCGGCATCATTTTGTTTCTCAACAAGGGGCTTTTGTCCACCAATCAAGCAATGGAAAAGAAAATTAAATCAGCGCTCATTTCTGTCTTTTATAAAGATGGTTTAGAGCCTTTAGCACGTCAATTAGTAGCTCAAAACGTAACCATCTACTCAACAGGTGGCACCCAAAAATTTTTAGAAGATTTGGGTATTACTTGTGTTGCGGTAGAAAGCTTAACAACCTATCCTTCTATTTTAGGAGGCCGTGTTAAAACCCTACACCCTGCTATTTTTGGTGGCATACTTGGTCGTAGATATGAGCCGCAGGATTTGGTTGAAATGGAGCAGTACCATATTCCAGAAATTGATTTAGTGATTGTTGATTTATATCCTTTTGAAGAAACACTTGCAACCACCACCGAGGAAAAAGCGATCATCGAAAAAATAGATATTGGTGGTCCTTCTATGATAAGAGCTGCTGCAAAAAACTTTAGAGACCTTGTAGTTATTGCTGCTAAACAAGATTATGCGGTATTAGAAACCATGCTCGCTGCACAAGCCGGCACTACTACAATCGAGCAAAGGAAAGCCTTTGCAGCAAAGGCTTTTGAAGTAGTGATGCACTATGATATTGCCATTAGCAATTACTTTAACCCAGCGCCTACTCAAATATTACGTTACGGCGAAAACCCACACCAAGCGGCAACTTTTACGGGTAACTTACAAGAGCTCTTTACACAACTTAACGGTAAAGAATTGTCTTACAACAATTTAGTAGACGTAGACGCAGCGGTACAGCTTATTGGAGAATTTAATGAAACTACTTTTGCCATTATCAAGCATACCAATGTTTGTGGTATTGCTGCAAGAACTACAGTTAAAGACGCTTGGGACGCAGCTTTAGGTGGCGATAACGAAAGCGCTTTTGGTGGCGTGCTTGTAACCAATAGCACCATTGATACAGCTACCGCAAATGCTATCAATGAAATATTTTTTGAAGTACTCATTGCGCCAAACTATGAAGCAGGTGCACTTGATATTTTAAAAAGTAAAAAGAACCGAATTTTATTACAACTCACTGGAAATACCACTGCATTAAAAACACCAAGTAAGTCATTACTTAATGGAGTATTAGCGCAGTCGCCTGATACAGGCAATTTTGACACTTGGAACGAAGTGGGTGGCCGAAACACCACCGAAGACGAAAAAGAAAATTTAATTTTCGCGAACCTCGTATGCAAACACTTAAAGAGTAACGCCATTGCACTTGTAAAAAATAAACAATTGGTAGGTAAAGGCTGTGGTCAAACCAGTCGTATAGACGCACTCAGACACGCCATCGAAAAAGCACATCAGTTTAATTTTGATTTGAAAGGCGCCGTGTTAGCTTCTGATGCTTTTTTCCCTTTTAACGATTGTGTTCAAATTGCACAGGAGGCAGGCATTGGGGCATTTATTCAACCTGGCGGATCGGTAAGAGATAAAGACAGTATCGAATACTGCGTGGAACATAAATTAGCGATGGTAATGACAGGTCATCGTCATTTCAGACATTAATAAATCGTAGAAATGACCACCAAACAAAAAGCATACATAGGGCTAGGGCTCACCAGTATCATTTGGGGCACTACCTGGGTAGCAAGTAAGTATGGTATCAAACAAGGCATGCTTGCATTTGAGTTGTCGGCAATCAGAAACGGACTTGGTGGTTTGTCTTTAATTGTATTTTTTTTAATAAAGGGTCAAAAGCTCCCAACTTTTAAAGAATTCAAATGGCTATTAGGCATGTCTATTTTGCTCTTTGTAATTGCCAATGGTTTTTCTACCTACGCTCTAAAAGAAATTCCAAGCGGGCTTGCCGCGCTTATTGCGGCCCTCTATCCACTCAGTGTTGTTATCATTGAAAAAATAAAGTACAACAACACAAAAATCACAGCACTTACATTTCAGAGCATGCTGCTAGGCATTATTGGCATTGGTATTGTTTTTTATGAAAACCTTGCGGTACATAACTCGGTGGGTTATTTTATAGGTGTTACGGTATCACTCATTGCCATGCTAAGCTGGAGCTTTGGCACCATTTTTATTGCACGTAACAAAATGAACATGAACCCCTATTATGCAACGGGTTGGCAAATGTTTTTAAGTTGCTTTTTTTTAGGTGTCTTTGCAGCGGCTTCCGGTAAATCTATCCCTATTCAAGAAATAACATTTACCGTCTGGATGGTGATTGCATATTTAATTGTAGCAAGTTCCATTGTTGCATTTGCTGCATTCATTTATACCATGAAGCATTTACCACCAGCAATAGCATCGCTCTATGCTTACATCAACCCCATTGTAGCAACCATTGTAGGTGCGTATACTGTTAACGAAAAACTCAGCCTTCCTATATTTATAGGCTCCTTTGTTACACTTACTGGCGTTTACCTCGTAAATAGGTCCATGAAAAAGCAGCACCAAGAAATTATTCCTGTTACGGACGCGGACGGGATGTAGTTTTTTCCTTCCACATTTCATTGAAAGTTTTTGGCGTAAAGTCAAGTTCAGAGCGGTGCACAGCCCATCCTTTAAATACTTTATTGACCACCCAGTTTTTCATTTTACCATTACCCATATTCATCATGGGTCTATTTAAACTAGCTACCATCCAAGCTTTCCAAGCAACACGCTCTGCAAGTGTGCTAGTACCCTGCGTTACCGCTTCATGACGGTTATCGAGTAAGAGTTCATGTAAATTAATACGCATCGGACAAACCTCGGTACAATTACCACACAAAGAAGATGCATTACTCAGGTGTTTGTATTCATCCACGCCACTTAAATACGGTGTAATGACTTTGCCAATTGGACCACTATAGGTTGTTTCGTATGAGTGGCCACCAATATTTTTATACACGGGACAAGCGTTTAAACAAGCGCCACATCTAATGCAATAAAGCGCTTCACGCGCGGTAGGATTCGCAAGTAAATTGGTACGACCGTTGTCTAGTAAAATCACAAACATTTCTTCGGGACCATCTGATTCACCAGCCTGTTTAGGACCCGTTAAAATAGAATTGTATACCGTTACTTTTTGACCCGTGCCATAAGTGGCAAGCAGTGGCCAAAATAAAGGAAGATCATGCATTGAAGGAATCATTTTTTCGATACCTACCACTGCAATATGTGTTTTAGGCCATGCGCAACTTAAACGGCCATTGCCTTCGTTTTCGGTAATAGCAATGCCGCCAACATCTGCAATTAAAAAATTAGCGCCTGTTACACCCACCTGGGCTTCCGTGTATTTTTCACGAAGCTTGATACGTGCAACCTGGGTTAATTCTTCGGGGGTTAAATCCGGCTTGGTACCAAGCTTGTTCGCGAAAAGTTTTGCAACGTCTTCTTTGCTTTTATGCATTGCTGGAGTCACAATATGATAAGGTGGCTCGCCATCTAATTGCTGAATGTATTCTCCTAAATCTGTTTCTACGCTCTCAATACCACTCGCCTCCAAAAAATCATTCAAATGAATTTCTTCGGTAACCATGCTCTTACTTTTCACGAGCGTTTTGCAATTACGTTCTCTACAAATTTTTCCAATCGCTTCTTGTGCTTCTGCCGTATCATTGGCCCAGATAACAGTAGCGCCTCTTGCCGTAATTTTTTGTTCAAACTCTAGTAAGTATTTATCTAAATTTTCAATGGCATCCCATTTAATATTTTTTGCACGTTCACGTGTAATATTAACATCGGTAAATTGTGATTTACCAATAGGTACTACTGCATTGTATTTAGAAATATTGAAATTAATTTTTCTACGGTGCTCTAAATCGGCAGCCTTAATAGTACTCTTTGCTATAAATGATGCAGCTGTTTCAGACATGCTTATTTTTTTTGACTTTTTTGATGAAGCGCCGTTGCTTCTAATGCTTCGTAAAATTCGGTTCCGTATTTACGTATTAAAGATTCTTTTAAAAATTGATACACCGGTACCTTTAATTTTTTTCCGAGGCTACAAGCAGCGCTACACAAATCTTCACGAGGTTCATAATTCACGTATTCCATATCCGGATCGCGCTTGCTCTTTTTTGTTTTCACAGGAAACAAATGGCAACTAAGTGGCTTTTTCCAATCCAACTTACCATCGTTATAGGCCTGCTCTATACCACAAAGTATGGTGCCCGTTTTATCTTTGATACCGTAGGCGCAAATACCACCGTTAATGGTAGGTGTAACCCAGCCAAATTCACGGTCATATAAATATTTACCTTGCTTTTCTACCTCTTTGATCCCTTGAGGGGTCATATAAGGTTTAATATCCTCGTAATGGGCATTTAACTTTTCGAGTTCCCATTTTTCCATGGGTGCACCAGCGTCACCATCTTCACAGCATCCGCCCTTGCATTTGCTTAAATCACATACAAATTGCTCCTCTAGGAGCTCGTCTGAAACTAATTTGTTGTCTATAATAATCATAGCTATGCGAATATAATTAGTTTTTCCACCTAAAAGTGTTTACCAAATGCTTCAGATCCGTTTTAATAAAATCATTGACAATACCCAAAGAATCGGCATTGGGTGTGGCGTCAAAATACAGAGCACCTCTTAAAAAATGTTTGGTAGAATCCGTTAAAAAAAACTGATTAGCAGTGGCTGCATCTCCGCCTACAGTAAAAAACAGGCCACTCACACCATTTGGCGTATGCACCAGTGAATCATCTATAGAATAGGCTTTAGCCGATTGCTTGCTCGTCATAAAAAACGAATGCTTTACCAACGAGTCAAATTTATATTTTCCAATTTCTTTGTAACTCACATATATACGTCCATTGAACGTCGGAAAATCTACATTGATCCACCACGCATTTTCGGTGGCTTCACCAAAAAAAGTAGAATCCTTTACTACCCTAGCATACACCGGGTATTCAAAAGCATACGGATAGCCAGGCTCGTCAAACAACTGGTATTTTTTTTCTGGAAAATTAATTTTGTAATAGCCAGTTGGTTTTGGCGTATACACACTATTACATGCCATAAAAATTAAAGTAGCAAAACCAAAAAATAAAACTGGTAACTTTATTTGCCTTGGCATGAAATAAAAATTAGATGGGGTACTGACGCTTTATAGAAACCTTAATTTTTTGAAGTCTATTTTTAGCCACTTCCAATACTGTAAACTCAAAATCGCCGGAGGTTAAAATAGCAGCGGGTTTTGGAAAATCACCAGCCAGTTCAAGCACAAGACCCGCAAGTGAATCACTCTCTCCTTTTACCGCATCAAAAGTTTCGGTAGGAAGGTCCATAACCTTGCACAGATCCTGAATCATCACACGTCCTTCAAAAATATAATTGTTGTCGTCAATTTTTTTGTAGTCACTATCTTCTTCGTCAAACTCGTCTTTAATTTCTCCAATAATTTCTTCTAAAATATCTTCGAGGGTAACAATACCGCTGGTGCCGCCAAACTCATCTACTACCACCGCAAAGTGTATTCTTTTAGACTGAAATTCTTTTAATAAATCTTCGATGGGCTTTTGTTCATGCACAAAATAAGGTGGCCTAATAAGCTTGTGCCAATTGTAGGTAGCACTCTCATCTAAATGAGGCACCATGTCTTTGGTATGAATAATACCTATTACTTCGTCTAAATCTTCTTTGTATACTGGAATTCTGGAGTAATTCACTTCACGCACAAATGCAATGAGTTGATCAAAGCTCATTTCCTGATCCACACCGCTCACATCCATGCGGGTTTTCATGATTTGCTTGACTGTGATATTTCTGAACTTAACAATACTTTTTAAAATGTTTTTTTCGTTTTCAGAAGCGGTTTCATTGGTTGTTAAATCAATGGCATGATCGAGCTCTTCGAGGCTGTAAGCACTCGCCGATTTATTGGCAAGTTTTCTTTCGATGATATCAGAATATTTTACAAGTGGCTTACTCAGACCCATTACTAAATAGGAGATGCCATACACGATGCCGCCAAAATCTTTTGCAAAACGAACATTGTTTTGTGTGGCGAGTACCTTGGGCATGATCTCACCAAATAGCACGAGTAAAAAAGTTACTGCAATGACTTTGATAACAAACTCTACCCATACGGCATTAAACTGTTCAAAATTGAACATATTGTCGATGAGTAAATTTGAAATGATAATGATGGAGATATTGATAAAACTATTGGCGATGAGTAGTGACGCCAATAAAATTTTAGGCTGCTCAATTAAATCTACAATTCTTTTGTAGGCAGGTTGCTGTTTTGATTTTAAAACATTGATGTCTTTAAATGTCAATGAAAAAAAAGCAACTTCGGCGCCGGCTAGTACAAAAGATAAAAACAAGAGTACTACCAAAATAAGTACCAAAACCGTTGTGCCTTGAGGTTGAATAGCACCCAACATTGAAGGGGCTGCAAATAAGCGCATTACCAAATGATCATCCAAAGTGACAGTAAATTTAGTACCCTACAAAAATACCAATAATTCAGTTACATCGCACATGCAAAAAAGGGCCAAAACGGGTTTACCAGACAAATTCTTCGCTTAAATACTGATTGATCAATTTAGGGAAAGGAAGCTTTTTAATTTGACCAATTTTTTGCCATTTTCCGGAGGTAATACTGCTTGGTTTTTTTGTTAAAGCAACTCTAATAAACTGAGCCGTTATAATTTGATGGGTTAGCTGCTGTTTGATTTCTGGTGAGCGGTGAAGTAGCTTTATAGAAGATGTCCCTAATTGTTCTTTCAAAAACTGCTGAACCGTTGTTTCATTCCACAACATTTTTTTTTCGGCACCGAGTAAATAAAATTCGAATAAACCCTGCCAAATGTCTTTGTGTTTCCTTTCTGTGACCCAGATTTCATCTTGTACTTGAAGTAAAAAATAATAAAATCGGCGCTCTTTTTTAATGAGTTGTTTTTCTTTTATGGGGAGCTGATTCACCTGCGCGGTTGCATGTGCAACACATGTTTTTTGTAATGGACAATTGTTACAAGTTGGCGCCAACGGTTTACACACAGTGGCCCCAAAGTCCATAATAGCTTGATTGTAAAGGCCTGCACGTTTTTTATCGAGTAATGCAGCTGCACGCGTTTCAAATATTTTTTTGCCTGCTGTTGTATCGGTTGGTACATCAATACCCTGATAGCGCGCAATCACTCTGTACACATTTCCATCTAGCACTGCATGTGGCGCATTAAATGCAAATGATGCAATGGCAGCAGCCGTGTAAGGACCAACGCCTTTTAATGTTAACAGCGTTTCATAATCGTTTGGAAATTTTCCATCAAAGGTTTTTACAATTTCTCTTGCCGTTGCGAGCAAATTTCTGCAACGGTTATAATAGCCAAGCCCTTCCCATAATTTAAAAACAGTTTGGTCTTTTGCTTTGGCCAAATCAAATACGGTTGGATACGCTTGGGTAAATTTATTGTAATAGGCAAGTCCTTGTTCTACACGGGTTTGTTGTAGAATAATTTCTGATAACCAAATTTTATAGGGGTCCTTTTCGCCTTTCCAAGGCATTTCTCTGGTATTTGAGTGGGTATGCCAATGAAGAAGGGTACTTGTAAAATTCAATTTCATCTATTAAGAATGGGCAAAATCAGGATTTTAGAGGTTAAAAAGCCCGATTTTGAGGTATAAAGTTAATTTTTAGGGCGTATCTGCCCATATTTAGTTGGTAAAACGTATAAAAAAATTTAATTTTCTGTTAAATAAGTAAAATTTTAGCTTATTTTTAGAAACACATACCCTAAATTAATTTTGATACAATGAGAAAATCAGATCTCATCAACCAGATTTCAGACAAAACAGGTATTCCAAAAGTGGATGTACTTGTTACGCTTGAAACCATGTTTAAAGAGGTAAAAGAAA
>JACCDN010383950.1_pt1 | contig 11058 bp, 13 predicted proteins | sample 7441691 | NCBI WGS metagenome assembly JACCDN01 (sample SAMN15323439, study PRJNA562643) | freshwater metagenome | isolation source: river surface water | place: USA:Blue River Watershed | collected 2017-08-16
GAAAATCCGAGGTGGTTTCGTGAAAGCCAAGCGAAACTGAAGAAAGCACAGCAGCACCTAGCAAGAAAGACAAAGGGAAGCAAGAGACGAAATCGACAGAGGTTGAAGGTTGCACGAATTCACCAGAAGATAGGGAACCAGCGCAGCTGGTTCCACCATAATCTGTCTTCGTGGCTCGTGAATAACTTCGACGTAATCTGTACTGAAGATTTGTCAGTGAAGAACATGGTTAAGAACCATTGCCTTTCGAAATCCATTTCAGATGTCGGTTGGTCATCCCTCGTCTCCATGATTTCCTACAAGTCGAACTGGTATGGGAGAACCTTTCACAAGATTGATCGGTGGGAGCCGACTAGCAAGACGTGTTCGTGTTGTGGTGCCAAAGCAGAAGCAATGGATTTGTCAGTTCGTGAATGGGTTTGCAACTCATGCGGAACAAGTCATGACAGAGACATCAACGCTGCAGTAAATATTTTGAATACAGGTCTGAAAGACCTGTATTCCCTTACATCGGCCGAATTAGCCGATTACAGACGTCGAGAGGCAGTAAGCCCAAAGGTAGAAATACCAATGGCATCTTCGATGAAGCGTCTAGCTGATCTTTATAGAAAAGCGTAATTATCATACCCACCTGGAAAGTAAACTACTTTTTACACTTTTTAATCATTTTGAGTTATTCACTATGACTAATACTACACCGACCACGATCATAAGTGGTAGGATGATGAATACTGGTAGGATTCGTTTTTCTACATCATGATTCAGGCTCTTCAGATGATTTAGCATTTACTACCTCTCAGTCTAACTTCAGTCACTAGGTTCCAATAAGCATCTTTGCAATTGTCATCGCCTTTTGCAGTACAGAAAACCATTGGGGTTCCACAGAATTTCTTATAGCGTCGCTTCTTATAGATGCGACCGCATACAGGGCATTCTAGCTCTGATGAATTATGAGCAGCTTTATTAGATGCTATCAATCCATCACATCGTGCTAATGCTTGCTCAGGCGTTTCGTCAGGTCTGACGATGGGAAGTTTGCTCATAAGATTTCCTCTGAGACGAGGTCACTAACATCAACAAAGGGCGGCAGAAAAGTTTTATTAAGCCGGCATCCTTTACAGATGACGAAGAAATACCTCATTCTATAACCAATGGTTTATAGACGGAGTTCATCGTTTCGAATTCGCCTGTGTGTTTGTCGTATTTGATCACGCGCGATGTACGAATCATTTTCTCATTGCTCACCAGATCGCCTGGGTGATCAATTGGGAATACATACGCTGGAAGTCCCAGGTTGATACTCTGATATTTGTTTGGGACGTAATGTACTATCGGCTTTGCCATCTTCATCTCCTTCACCAAGGTGTATCAGTAGCTTCTACGAAGCCCGACAATTCTTTCAAATGTTTGCAGAGTTCACCGTCCTTAAATTCAGAACATGAACACTCCCCTTTTTGCTTCTTAAATTTTGCAATGATGTAGTTATCACCCTCTTGATAGCCTTGGATTGCATTCACTGGGACGCTCCATGGCTTATGGTATTTTTCACCATTGATGCTCACTACTGAGGTTTTAGGAATAACCCTAAATGAGAACTTGCGATCTCCAGTCATACGAAAGGTGTCAGGATCATCACTAGGTTCAGACCGAAGTCGCATACCGGTATAGATGATAGTATCGGGCTCGTTTGGAAACAAGTTACGATCTACAGGTGAGAAGTTTTTCACTTCTACGATCATCTGCTCACCATGCATAGGAATGATGTTTACCATTGCGCAATCCTCGCGCCGAATACTCCAATAGTGACTTGCTCCATGTGTCGTTGGATATTAGTACCATCATCTTTGGATTTCTGAGCTTCATGTTCCCAGTCTACCTTTTTAAGTAGCATGCGTAAGCTATTCGTGTACTTAACGAATATGTCGGCGCCTTTAGGATCGACTACGTTGAAGATACTCACGTAATCATGGAACAACTGGGTGTCATTTCGCAGATGGTTGAGCAAAGTCGTATCACGGAAAAACTGATAGGTCTTCTCTGGATCCAACCAATGAATGACCGATTCTGCGTAGTAGAACGGCGCTACTCGTAAAAGTTTAGCGAGTGATGCAATTTCATTAGGAATAAACTGCTTCCATGCACCAAATTCTGCTTCATGGACCTGAGTTGCTTCCTTAAAAGTTTTTGGTCTATCATCAGTGGTCACCGATTCTTTTGGTTGCATCATTAGTGCGAGCTTCTGTTCTGCCGTCATTTTAGACATCAACTCATGATCTTCAAATACCTCGCTTACTCCACGCAAAAGATTTTCACCGAACCCTTCAAATGCGTTCAGGGTAATCAAGAGTAGCAAGCCATTATACGGTTTGCTTTCTGAAAGAAGCTTTAGCAGTTCTTTGACGATTCGATCTTTGGATAGATGAGCAATTTCACCACGTTGACAAATTTCTAACATCATGAACATTGTGTCAGGTGCAGCTCTCATGTCATAGCGAGCGGCAAATCTCGCAACCCGAATTACGCGTAATGGGTCTTCAGAGAAAGCATCCGATACATGACGGAGAATACCTCGCTCGATATCACGACGGCCGCCAAATGGATCGATGATTTCATCGGTGTCAGGATCCATAGCCATACTGTTAATGCTCAGGTCACGTCGCCCTAAATCCTCAAGAAGTGTCACTCCTTCAGTATGACATTCAAAACCCTGATATCCAATTCCGGTTTTGCGCTCAATGCGTGCTAGCGCATATTCTTCACGCGTGACTGGGTGCAAGAATACTGGGAAGTGGTTACCCACCTGTTCATATCCCTCGTCGATCAGTTTCTGAATATCTTCCTTGCTTGCGCCAACAATAACCCAATCAGTATCCTTAGGTGTAACACCTAAGACATGGTCACGTACGCATCCACCGACTTTGTAGATTTTCATCTCGTATTCCTTTCATCGATAGATTCATTGTAACATACTTTCAATGGAAAGTATACTAAGCCTTAAGTGATTTCCCATGCCCAGTCGAAAGGTGCCAGTGCTTCTTCTAACGGGATAGGTTTGTACGACGTGTGCTCTACTGATAAGCAGTTATGATAGCGGCTCTTCTCCGCACCATTCATGTAATGCTTATTATGAATGTGGCCGTGTAGGTTCACGAAGGTACCGAGATCATGTGTAGGAACAGGTACATGTGTCAGTAGCACCTGTAAAACACCCTCGTCAAACATCGCCTCGGTGTATATCTCATCAAAATCCAGGTTTCGAATCTTGTTAGTGGATTTGTAATCATGATTTCCAGCTATCAAAATATTATGACATCGAGTCATCGCGATAATATCATTGACATAGGTATTTCCACCAAAGGTCACATCACCGAGATGGATAAGGAGGCTGTCTTCATCAAGTGATAACCATTCACGCACGAGTCGCCCGTTCATATCATTGATGCTTTTGAACGGGCGATCACACATTTCAATAACGCGTGAATGATTGAAATGAGTATCTGACCAGAAGTAAACACGCTCAAACTCATCAAGTGTCTCTGTGATGTCAATTGGTGTCATGAGATTTTGATTACCTGTGCAGGATATTTTGATGTGATGCGCTCTTCATTGAAACGATCGGTGTAACTGAGGCGAAGTGAATACTGGCCCATGCTAAGAATCTTGCATTCTGTCATGGTCATATCACCATAGTTAATGGTAGTGGCAACAACGTCGCCGACTTGTAAAAGACTTCCTAGGAAGTCTTTTACCTGAGAGTATGAATTAGCGTAGTTTGATTGGCGCATCTTCTACACCTGTAGCGAAAGCTTTAGCTGCTCGATTTGTGGTGATGACTTTGTACTTTGCTAGATCGATCTTTGGGTAGCCAGCGACACCCAACCACATACCTTTCCAGAAGGAGCCCAGCTCGGTTTTGTAGATCATCTTCACGCGAACGAGATCGGTTTGTGCATTTTGGAATTCATTTCGACCTGCTTCGATTACGCGCATGATCTGCGAATAAACCTTGGTGTCGATATTTGGATTTTGCTCACGGATCCACTGCATTGTTGCTTGGGATCCATTGGGACCGTAGCGAGATTCGAGAGCACCAGAGAGCACCTTGGCTACATCATCACGTTGCATCGCAGGTACCTGGGCCAGTTCTTGGATCTTCTGACCGTATTGAGCTAGGATATTTTCGTTGTTCTCCCAGGCTGCGGTGATGTTGTTCTCCAATTGATTACCCGTGTTATACGCTGAAATGTAAGAGACGCTACAAATCAGCACCAGAAAAGCTACCACGCCAGTTACAATCCATTTCATTTTACCTACTCCTTTTTGAGATTAAAATTTGCGCGCATAGATGCAAATACCTGCGCTAGCTAACACTGATAACACCACTGACAACGCGATACACCAAGTTGGTGGTTCTATTGCTTCTTTCAAGTATTCAAACTCAGACATGTGACGCCGCTTGAATGATTTTCCAATGTGACCTTCGATCAAATCCAAAACCTTGTTATGATCTGACATAACACCAAGTTGAAGAAGATCTTCACGCAAGTTCACCTTCATAATTTCTACCTTCGTCCATGATAGCACTGACACCCATTCAATCTTTGGGTATTCAGGCACACCTAAGACGACTATGACGTCATTCTTTTTTCCGCCTAGCCATTTTGCACGAAGAGCTTCAGCGTATTGAGGATCAGATGTCTTCACTACTACTATTACCACATTTGCTTGCCGTGATGGACCAAGTTCACGTAATCGATCTGACAATCCTTGATTCCATTCTACAGCGTTCGGCAGAGTAAAGTTGACAGGAATTACGCGATTGATGCGGTGATAGTCATAGATGCTCAGTGGATACTCGGGTAAGAAATTTTGATGCTTGTTGAGTAATACACCACTAAAACCAAACAGTTTATCAGGTGCGCCTCGGATATAGTTGTTAAATGAATGCTTTTCTGCAACTGCTTCACCAACCTTTGCAACAGTGAATCGTGGTGGCTCGTCATCACCACGTCGGTCTACACGAGCGATGGTGATATGCGTACCAGTAGAAGACTTGAGAATCCAATCGATGTCATAGCTATGCTCATAGCACGTATCACACTCTTGAGTCGTATATTTGTCTTTGCCTGAACCTCTAGAAACCATTCGACAGTTGCACTGATAAGAATGCGAGCATGATACATGCTCGCTAAATTTCTTCACGATCTTTCCATTCCAGACTTCTTCATCTGTAACAGTGCTGTATTTACCGAGTTGCCACACTGCGCCAGCAATCAGGACCCCGACGACGAATGCAGCTGTCAAAATTGTCAGTGGGACACCCTTTTTCCAGAATACCTTTATTGCTAAACACGTCAGGAGTGGAGCAATCAAAATCAGAACAAAGTACATTTAGGTCACCATAGAAGTCAACAAGCAGTTATCAATCTTTTCTGACGTTGCCTTCAATGTCAACCCAGATGCGTCCTTCTTCTTTACTTGCATCATTCTTTGTCGCATACTCGAATGATTCGAGCTTTGTTACAAAATCGCGACCGGTTTTACCCGTGAAGTAGTAACGTGCATCTTGAAAGTACACGAAGTAGAACTTATGGCTTTTCGTAGGATCCTGAAAATCCTCGATTTTACCATCAAACTTTACTGGGGTTTCGTTTAGCAAATCTTTAAGTTTCATTTTATTCCTATTGCGCAAGGTTGAAGGTATACCACCAAGCGGAAAATTGATGCTCGGTGAATGAGTAATTCAGAAAATCATCTGGAACAGTGAACGGATATGGAAGCAAGTTTGCCGCAGTCAATTCTTCTTTTAGCGCTCGATTCAGAGTTTCCTTAGCAATTTCGTGCTTGGTGAAATCACCCCTATCAAAATGATAGTCAATGATGTCCACACCAGATTTTCGAAGAGCAGCACCCATGATGTAGTAACGTGCATGCACGATTGAAGCTACAGAGGTGGTTAACCCTCCTAATGTGCGGTCGTCTTCGATAAAGGTGACGCCTGCAGGCGGATACTTGAAGCTCGCATCGTTGAAATACGTTCGAAGTTTTTCAGTGACATCGCGCAAACCGTATCAATCACCACCATTCAGAATGATCATCGTTTTATGCTTGTCATTCCAATCATCCCAAGCATTAAGCTGTGAATCGCTTTTGACTACCTTACTGAAGAAATTGCGAAATTCTGTGATCGCATGACCACCTTGGATGCCCTTTTGAATCGGACTGAGAATGAAATGGGTCCAAGCATAAGCACGCATGCGACAACTCCTATGATACGTTGAATTAGAAAGTTCATTTTATCATAGGAGAGTGGAAAAGTAAACACTATTTTAAAGCGCAGGAGATTGATTTCTTCATGAAGAGTTGGTTATCCCCTAGAGTAGCAGAAATTTTAACCTTTGCCTTTGGAGTCCACAGAGTGGGTAATACTACCTCAAACCGATCGAGCACGTTCATGAAGTCATCAACTATGTAGAAAATAAGCAGTTCGCCAAACTCTGTCAGGAGTTCATCTTTCTGCTCCTTCGTAAGCTCTGCGTTTAGAGTAAAAGACAGCGCGGATTTCTTCACGTCGATTGTGACATTGGCTTCACGTTGAGTCACTCTTACTAGAGGTAATCGACTAATATGAGAATCACTAGTAAGAATCCAATGTGCAGATTCTGCGTCATTCACTGCATCTAATCCAAGAGTAGACTGATTGACCCGTCCTTTAATTAGATCGAGCGCAAATTCATCAGTGAGAGTAACAACCGCATCACCCATATTAGATGATGCATTGTTGTTTACTCCGGTTATCATGTTATGCTTTATGCTATAATGTGCGTACATTGTCTGCCTCTATTATTCTGTAAAATTACCAAGTAATGCTAAATGTTCTAGTCGTGGTGAACAGTGACGGCGTTGTACCACCTACAGGATCACCATTAGGACCAGCCGCTATATACGTGTTAAAAGTGATTGACACTGTAGCATTGCCTGTACCTGACGCAGGTAAAAATAGATAGAGCGCGGTACCGGTATTAGTGAAGTTCGATCCGAATGAATAACTACCAGCAGTCTGCGACCATGCTATTGATGGTGGATTTGGTGTCGAGGTACTACCGGTAGATGACTGTCCTTGTACTGAACCAGCAAACATCCATGCTCGACCGCCTGATTGACCAGGAGCATTAGACACGATACCCACAGATTCGATGATTGCTGCAAATGGTGGAACTGCATCTACAACGTTGACGCTGAAGGGTGCGATTGCAGAAGCCACAGGTGCTGCAGACGGAAAGGATACATATGCGGTACCATTGAAGCTGCCTGAAGAGTTAGGCACACCGAACAGATGTACCTTGTTATCGCTGCCGACCGCTAAATTCATCCCGCCAGGAATTGACCCAGATTGTAATTGAACAGTCGAGGTCGGCGCCATGCACGTGGACTCGTAGATAGCACCCGGGTCGGTATTTTTGTTCGACCCAGCATTTGGATAAGATACGCTTCTTATAAAGGTCCTGCTTGTGGATACGCCAGCACAGTAAGCTGCACCAGATGTCACCATCCACGTCTGCGTTATTACGTATCCATCGCTAAAGGTGAACGACCAAGTGTAATTGCCAGATGCAGTAGCCACGAAATTTATGCCGCCACTGTAAACGCCTACAGAGTTGAAAACGTAATTGAACGTTTGTATCCCGTTTCCATTATCACCAACGGCGACTATGCTTGTACCAGGATTGCCACCGGTGAGCGTGTACGACGACATTATGCCGCCCATTGCGGTAGCATTCGTTGTAATGACCGGCCTGTATACCGTGGATGGTGGAGCGCTAGAATCCCAGGTTCCACCGCCACTGACTGATGGATACTGTAGCACCGGTGAATTCAGATACGTCGCACTGGGTTTTACCAACACTAGAGATGATGTTGTTGTGGATGTTACCACGCCTGCACTTGACGCAGTAATCAATACACGAATTGCGGATCCACTCGCCTCGGTCTTCGCTTCTATTTTTAGGTTACCTTGAGCATTTGCACCTGATGTTGCACGTGTGAACAACGTCTGATAAACAGTCGTCAGATCATAGAACCCTTTAGCAGGGGTTCCTAGAGCTCCAGTGCCCGACAGTGTTGTAGTTTGAGCATTCAGTGATACTGACCCAACGCTTGCAAGCATCGTATCCCATTCACCGTTCACCAAAGATGATGGCGAATTTGGAATTGTCACGTTGAACATGAGCTTACCACCAGCGTTAAAGTGCGCTTTTGCTGCATCCACTGATTGAAACGCAATCACCATTTCATGAGTAATGGTCCCGTTCCATGAAGTGTTCTTAACCTTCGTACCACTTGCAGGTGTCGATGATTCCAGCGATAATGGATTAGTCTGAAAACGCGTGGTGTTGAAGCTGTTCAATGCTGACACTGTATTCACATACTCTTGCAGCATCGTCACGATACCTTCAGTGATTGTTTCACTGTTGTTTATGATGAAGCCGACACTACTGATACTGTTTATCACTGATGACGCCAAACCTTGGTGTAGCGCAATGTTCTTAATTCTGTTCAAGAGCTGTAGCCAATTTTCATTTGTCAGCGTCGATGCTGCGAATACGAAAGGAGTTTGTCCATATCCCGCAGCATTTGCGTAGGTGGTTCCCGTAGGAATTCCAGAAATCTGATTCACAACACCAACCATCGCATTATATTCAGTAATGTACGCAACCTTTATAGTTTCACCTGCGTCCACTAGAGGATATATTTGTCTCCAAGCGACGCCATCCCAAACCTTTAGAGCATTATTGAAGGTGTCATACCATAGCGTGCCTTCGCTGGGATTGTTAGGTGTAGTATCTCCAGCTTCAACACCCGAAGTAGCAAGAATCCAATCAGTACCAGTATACATCTTCATTGTGTAAATGCTAGTATCATACCAAAACTGTCCCTCTGTGGGATGCGCCGGTGGAACATCAGAAGAAAAATGCTCAAGCATCTTAATGAGATTTTCCTGTTGTAGTTCTCCGTATCCCGGGTAATACTTACCCACCAACTTCAAGGAAGTATCAGTGATATTAATCGTCTGCTCTTCAAGAGAGATGGTGGGCTTTATTGGGTTCGACCAATCCAAAACATACGTCGTCATTTTGCTTCCTTAAATGTGTGTCTGTCGGCAAACCAGGTTGCGCGTTTGTGTATAATTATCGCCAGCGGAATTGGTCACTGCGACAGTAAAGATCACAGTAGCTTCGTAAATTCCTACTGGACCATTAGTCGTCACATCGAAATAGTATTGATGTCCGTTAGCAGAACCAACCCAGCCCTGCGTAAGCGCGAACGCAGTACCCTCGACACCAGCGGGCATTAAAGTAGGTGACAAAAATACATTGCTGACGTCTAAAGAAGTATAAGGGGCGTCGTAATACACCGTTAGAACATTTCTAGATGTAACAGTGCAAACGCCGCCAGCGATGCTACAACTGAGAGGCGTACCAGGCAGTAGACTTGTTACTATGTGCGGGGTATCAAGTTGATTTGTCATGGTCGCTAACATTGTGGCACTAGCTACGTTTCCTACTCCATCAGTCACGGCGCATTTTATTTCACCCGATAATGTCTGAGATGCAGCCAAAATACCTGTCAGATCAATTGTCGGATTGCTATTTAAAGGTCCTGGACCACCAGAACCTCCAGTAATCGTCATACCTGCGGGTACATTCGACCACGTGTAACTGTATGGGCTTTGTCCGTTTGCTGCAGTAGCGGTCATAGTAAGCGTGACTGTGCCAGCGCCGTTTCTATAACTCGCTGACGGTTGAGGTGTTATCGCTACAGACACCGGATTAGATGTGGTTGATAGGGTGGTCGATGCAACCATTGGATACTTCACGGTTGGTGAAGTAAGGTTAGCATCTGCAGCCTTTTTCAGAGTTATTCCCGATGTTAGAGTACCACCAACAGTCGGGCTTGACGCAGTGGTGTTAGCGATTGTGATTCTAAAGCGTAGCACGGTGTTCGATGTTTCAAATCGTGCGGCGATAGTGTACGATGAAGCACCACTTGTCGTGGTGAATACGTTAGCGTATGTAGTACTCACGCCATACATACCCATAATACCTGCTATGGTGCCATTGGTTGTTCCACCAGCACTAAAACTGATAGTTCCAAGACTACTTAAGAAGGTCTGGACGACGGTATCACGTGATGTGCTTCCGCCTGTTAAACCTGCGGTGAAATCTACCTTACCACCAGCATTGAAATACCCAAGCAGTAGATTTGCATTATTAAAGGACACCACAATCTCTTGAGTCAACGTGCCATTCCACGCAGTAGATCTAACAGCTGAACCAGCAGTCGGAGTCAATGCCTGAAGTCCGGTGGCATTGAAGCGATTTGTACCTACGAGCATGTTGTCAACGTTGCTCTGCATAGCGTTATATTCGCTAACAAGATTCATGATACCTTTAGAGATCGCATTGCCATTCTCGTAGATGTAACCCGAATCACCCATACCAGTCGTACTCATTCCTAGATGCGTAGAGATGCGCCCGACCATTGCCTCAAGATCGATGCATTTCTGATTGGTCAGTGAAGATATACTCTCAGTTGAGACCAAATACTGACCATATCCATATGCAGCTGCATACGTGGTTCCAGTAGGGCTCCCAATAATCTGGTTGAGCTTTGTTACGTTCGCATTATATTCGTCAACGTTTGCGACCTTCACTACGTTACCGGCTGCTAGTGATGGATAAACCTGCATCCATTGAAAGCCATTCCATAGCATGAGCTTATGATTGGTCAGATCATACCATAGCGTACCTTCGAGAGGAGTCGTTGGTGCAGTGGTAGAATTAGTAACGCCACCAGAAGCTAGTTCCCACTTAGTACCATCATATGCCTTCAACTTGTTCATGGTAGTATCCCACCATGTTTGTCCAGAAGTTGGGCGCGGCGGAGGCGTATCCGATGCGAAATTTTCTAGCATGCGAATAAAGTTTTCTTGTTGCCCTTCACCGTAATTAGGGGCATCAAGGCCGTACAGTGTTAGCGATGTCGACGTGGTATCAA
>JACCDN010346604.1_pt1 | contig 11057 bp, 11 predicted proteins | sample 7441691 | NCBI WGS metagenome assembly JACCDN01 (sample SAMN15323439, study PRJNA562643) | freshwater metagenome | isolation source: river surface water | place: USA:Blue River Watershed | collected 2017-08-16
AAATATCAACGCCACCCATGATTTTCTCCTATCAGTGTAGTTCACATCTAAATACTACGCCGATAGCAAATGAAAAACCCGCAATGCCAACAGCAATGCGGGTTTTAGTATTGGCGGAGACGAGAAATTCCGAACCTGTGATTTTTGATGCTTTCTGGTTTCCGCAGTAGTGTTAGATGTCATTGTTTTATTGTTGTTTTGTTGTGTTTAGCTGTTTTTTGATATAGTTCGAAAACGTTCCAAAGCCAGAAATATTGGACACCAAAATGGACACCAAAATCCCGCTATGACTCCGCTGAAAGACTTCAACCATAAGACGCTTCTATCCATAAGGACAACCGGCGATTACCGGGATCGGTGGAGCGACGTTAAGGGTTTGATTCTACGTGTCCGTTTGACAAAAGACGGCAGCATCTACCGTCAGTGGATATGGCGCTACACCCTACCCGGAACCGGTGGTGTTAGAGAAACCATTAGCCCTGGCTCATTTCCTGGGGTTGGAGTAGCTGAAGCTCGAGAAAAGGCCCGCGAATACGCTAAGGGGCTTCGCAAAGGTATCAATCCCAAAACCCAGCGCGACCAGGAACGCGAAGAAGCCAGCCGCAGCGTCCAACGTAATACATTCAAAAATGTAGCTTTAGCCTACTGGGAGGCGCATCACAAGACTTGGAAGAATCTGAAGCATCGAGCCCAATGGAAAGATAGCTGGATGGAGAATTACACGTTTCCAGTGATCGGGGCTTTGGATGTAGCAGAGATTCGATTAGCTGATGTCGAAAAAGTATTGCGACCCATTTGGCAGACTAAGCACCCCACCGCCGAAAAGATCACTTCTGCTATAGGTAGCGTCTTAGAGTACGCCGCCGCCAAAGGTTGGCGCGACCAAGATTTAGCCAACCCGGCCAAACAAAGGGAGCGTCTAAATCACCTGCTCTCCCAGGTTACGCGCCCTAAAGAGCACTTCCCTTCCCTGCACTACGAGGACGCTCCAGCGTTTTATTCAGATCTTCAGTCAGCAATGGAATCGTCAAATTCAACGAGCGGACAGTTGGGCCTGGAGTTTGCCATGCTAACGGGCCTACGTACCAATAATGTGCTTACGCTTGAATGGCACGAGATCGACTGGAAGAAGTTGATTGTCAACGTCCCCTCGAAAAAAATGAAGGGTAAGGCCGGCACTGCAAAGGATTTCAGTTATCCATTGATTAGTCGCGCCGTTGAGATCCTCGAACTCCGCAAAAGCATCGCCGGCGACTCGACATATGTATTCACCGGCCACAAAGACAAGCAAATGAGCACCGGCACTATGCTCGAACTGGTCAAGCAGCTCTGTGGTGTCAAAGGCGTAAAGACTACAGATAAAAAATATAGACCAAAATACGTTGATCGACAATCAGGCCGACGCATCACTGTCCATGGTTTCCGAAGCACCCTATTTAGCTGGGCCGAGGACAACGGCTACAAACTAGAGGACATTGAGGCCGTCATCGCCCACACCAAAGGAGACCAGAACCTCGCAGCCTATGGTCGCGGCCACAAGCTCGAGATCCGGCGGGATATCTGTCAGGCCTACTACGACTACATCAGCGCTAACTAAGTCTACTTCCGAGATTTCTTCGTGGCTGGAAGCATCGACTCCTGGTGCTGATATTCGTTGAACAGGAACCCGACCCGATCAGCTTCGCTTGCAAACGAATTCTTCCCGTACGCCGCATCCACTGCCTGGTCGAGTTTCTTGTGCGCCATTACCAGGTCGGCCGGCATGGTCAGCGGATCATACAGGTCCGCCAGTGTAGCGCTCGAGTATTTTTCACGTACCGCCAACACATGATTGGCCGCCGCTTCTATCTTCACTTTTTGAGGATCGGTCGGTGTTGGCCATGGGAATGTGTTGTAAACCATGCTCGCAGAGTATTGAAACCTCATTTCAAGACGCCCCCCAACCGCTCCGAGCCAGGCCATGTGCATCGCCGACTGCAAAAGCCCAAACAGATACATGTCCTCGCAAGCGACAAGATAATTCTTGTTGCTCGAAATGACCTCGGGCTCAACAAGGCCAACAGGAACATACTTACGCCGCTCAGATGAGACCTCGGGCATCAATATGTATTTAGTAGCAGGTTGCGAGATAAAAAAGAACCGGGCGGGTTGCTCGGCCATCTTACGGGTTGGTTCCGCAGTGCTCCTTAGGCGCATCTCACGCACGGCCTGAACCCGTTCCATGACCTTGGGCAGCCGTCGCAATTCGTCTGGGGCAATGCCATCAAGCCAAAGGCAATAGCGATCGATTCCGTTAATAAATTCATCAGAACCGACGAACTCACGAATCCAAGGGGCGGCGCCAGGTTCTACAGCCAGAAGATCATCCTTTTCTTGCTGCGATAGCAACAGGTGACCGCCGTCCGAAGGCTTGTTTCCGCATCGCATGATAGGCAACGAAATCATTGGCGCTTGTCGCTTTTGAGCAATGACATTCGGCGCATCGACCAGATACGGGTTGATGTTTGAAACCTTGATCTGGTGTGGCTCATGATGGCCTGGTTCGTATTCAAAAAGAAACTTTGGCGTAATGTCCTGCAGGCTGAAACCAATAATGACGCAATGAACCGCGGCTTTACCCCTAGCCTCTGACATCCATTGGAATGTCCGGTGAGCGAAATGGATCTTGAGGCCTCGCGCCAGAAGATCAGGCCACAGAATCCCAACCTGCTCACCCTGGGTAATCGAATTCGTGCTGACGAATGCCGCTCGGATGATTGGGTTTTCAGCCATGTAATCGACAGCTTTGCGGTACCAACACGCCACAAAGTCCAGATCGGAGGCGTTCTTCACACCTGTGAATACCGCCAGAAGGTCAGCCTTTTGCTCTTTCGTCTGATAGTGCTTACCGCCAAACGGTGGGTTGCCGACGATGTAAGTGAGTTCGCTGGGCGCAACGACAGACTGCCAGAGTAATTGCAAAGCATTGGCGTTGAGAATGCTGGGAGCCTTTTTAAGCGGTAGCCGCACAAAATAATCGCCAAATTCTTCGGAGACCAGCAAGTTCATCTGGTGATCGGTTAACCAAAGCGCTACCTGAGCGATTTGCGCAGGAAACTCTTCAATCTCTATGCCGAAAAATTGGTCCACATCGACCTGAACCAGACTGCCTATTTCGAACCCTAAGTGTTGGCTATTGCGAACGCCTTCAATGGCGCGCAGTACCTCCAACTCAAGGAGTCGTAGCTCTCGGTAGGCCACCACCAGAAAATTCCCACATCCGCAGGCCGGATCAAGAATCTTGATTTGAGTGAGGCGCTTGTGGAACGCTGGCAGCGCCTTAGGGGTGTTCTTGACCCGCTGAAATTCAGCGTGCAACTCATCTAGGAACAGTGGCCGCAACAGCTTGAGAATGTTAGTTTCGGTCGTGTAGTGAGCGCCAATTTCGCGGCGCGCCTTCTGGTCCATGATCGACTGAAACAACGACCCGAACACAGCTGGAGATATCCGCGACCAGTTCAGTGACCCGCATTCGATCAAGGCATCGCGCATCCCCGAGTCAAAGCTCGCAAGCGGCAGCATTTCCTCAAAGAGACGCCCGTTGACGTAGGGAAACGCCGCCAGGTCTTCATCAAGATTTTTCTGGCGCTTGTCATGGGGCGTATCGAGCACCTGGAATAGCTGGGCGAGAAGCGGCCCCAGATCAGAACCATCTTCGGCGGTCCGTGTCTCAAGCCATTCAGTAAACTGGCGTTGCTCGAAAATAGAAGTGTCTTCCGCGAAGACACAGAACAACAGCCGTACTAACAGTACTTCGAGCCGGTGGCCTTCGTACCCCGAGGCTTTAAGTCGGTCGTGTAGTCGCCCAAGCTTCTCTGCGGCTTTGACGTTAACGGGGTCTTCCTGGCCGAAGCTACGCGTCTGATAACCAGCAATGAAACCAAATAGACGGACATTCTTGTAGAGATCCGCTAGACCAAATTCGTGACGCTTATCTTCTTCCAGGTCGTAGAGTCGGATGCGCGCGAAGTCTGATACAACAACAAATCGAGGGAGGTCCCGTTCTTTGAGACCCGGGAAATAGTCGAATGCCTGGTGCTCAGCCCGGTCGAGATCCTTGCCCAGCGATTTGTGCTCAACCAGGAGCGTACCCTTCCACAGAAGGTCAATGAACCCTCCTCTGCCGTCACTCTTTTTAACTGGAAGTTCAAACGACGCAACGCGGCGCCGAGTCACCCCGAAAACGTTGAAGAATCCATCCCAGAAGCTTTTCGCTTCGGCGTCCTCAGACGATTCGCCGGCCCACTCCTTAGAGAAGGCCACGGCTCTCGCCTTTATCTCGTTCCAGGAGATCGGCACGGGATATCTACCCTTCGGCCCATTGTTTCATCAATTTGGACATATCCTTCATTCGAGCCAGGCCAGCAGCAGTCAGCAACAGATCTTTGGCGCGCGCATCATCTTTATTTGTGACGAGCTTGATCAGCTTACGCCCTTCCAGCACCAATATTTTTCGGTGGACAGTGGGTCCAGTGCCAAACTGGAGTGACTGAACGAGCTCGGTAATTTTGACTAGTTTGCCCTCCGACTCTCGGACTGCCAGATAGGCCAGCACTTCATCACACCCCTCGAATGCAGTATCACCGACCTCTTTTTTTAGAGCGCTCAGATTGAAAAGGAATTGTGCGTACGGAGAGGCCTTGGCCATTTGTTTGTTCCATTTGATTAATTCTTTGATCAGATTGTACCTGCCAACTTGCCTCCATTTTTCAGATGACAATCAATTCGCGATTGCCAACTGCTCCCAGTCCGTCGTAAACGCTTTGCTTTTGTTGTCTGAACGCATCGTCCAGGCTTTCTGAATACCTTCTCCGGCTGAACGTACCGTTTCCCCGCCCCATACGGCCGTTAATTTAGTCGAGTGTTGCCATGAGGTTCCTCGCCCGTTCGGTCTCCGGTTCATCGAATCCCGAAATCAAGTCTACCGGCACCTGATCCGCGGGTCAGAGGACAGAAGATGCTGTTCAATGCACAAATATGGTTCCACCCACTTCTTTGCGTTATGCCTGAACAGCCAAGTCATCAAATTCAAATAGTTCGGCTGGCTTTAGTCCCAATGCATCAGCAAGTCGACAGATATTGACCAAAGCAATATTCCGTTGCCCGCGCTCTACGCCGCCTAGGTAACTTCTTGCCAAACCAGACTCAAGCGACAGCGTCTCTTGGCTCCAGCCTTTCTCTTTTCGTAGCTGGGCCAGTCGTCGCCCGAATAGTTTGCGTGAGTCCACAGCACATCCCCAAAAGGGAAAAATGCTATGGATTCGGCCACTTTACGGCCACGCCCTATGAGTGACATGACTATGCGCACTCGGTATAATATTTGTCACTCTTAGTGGTCGCATCAGGCAAAAGGAATCTCGTATGAGACATGTTGGAATCCCTCTGCTGGCAGCGTTATTGTCTTTGTCAGGCATCGCTCAAGCCGATGATGCTGTCGTGTGTCGTCCGCTGGTTGCTACGCAAAAGAAAGATATTCAAGTTTGGACAAGCACCGATTTACCTGATGGCACGAAACACAACCTGGGCCCGATCGTTTTTCATCGAACTGATGACAAAAACGCGCTAAGCCAATCCATGACAAACAGCGTTGGACAAGCCCTAAACGGCCCGGTTTTCCGGACCGTGCCCACCATCTGGTGGGACAAAGCCTTTGATGGCGAGGGCAAAGGGCTCGGTGATACCGGCGTCTCATCTCAAGTGATTTTTCAGGGAGACTGGAATAGTTTCTTGCAGAAAAATCTTGAGAACTCAGAGTCTGCCGGCAAGGAAATTGATGGCCGCGGCATTCTGACGATGGCTACCGAAACGCTCATACTTGGCGTGTCGCTTCTGGCTGGCGCGCCGATTACCTCGGTCGCCAACGCGGGGCTGACGGCAACTTACGGGAGCTTCACCAAGGAAGATACCCAATGGTTCAAATCCATTCAACTGGACCCCGGCACGTTAAAGACACCACCTAAAAACGTTATTGTCGCCAAAACGTGCATGAATCGTCGTGGGCAACTCATGACTTGCGTTCAAACCCTCGCGCTTATCAAGGGCGACGATATTGAACGCGTCAAACCGATCATCGCTCAAAACGTCGCAGCATCACTCTCACAACTGGTTTTCCCGGAACCTGGACTCTCACCTGAATTGGAAGAAAAAGCTCGCCATTTGAACGAGCTTCTGGTCGCGGCAAAAAAAACTCCGTCCAACTAACCAACAGCTCGGCAATAACTGCCTGGGCAGTTTCTCTGTAAGAGGACAATCAATGAAGGCCTTAATTTCATTCGTGCTCCTTTCGGCGCACAGTGGGTATACAGTGGCTCAAACAACTGGGACTACATCGGTTTCCGACATTGCTGCTTCATCATTTTCCATGCTTTTCACTTTGGCAATTCCAGTGGCAATCATTTATTTCGGCTGGGAAGCATACAAGCAGCGACAAGAGCTCGCTAAGATGAACTACGACTGGTACGTTTCCCATGTGCCGCTCGTCAACGGCAAAGTTGTTTGTCGATACTGTGGATCCAATAAGATCATGGTAAAAAACGGTCGCAACAACTCTAATATTCGAACGCATTATTGCGGCCAATGCGGCCAAGGCCTCTATTACTCACTTGAGGATTGGCGGATTTAACCGCTGGACACGCTCGATTAGAACGCGCCTGGTTGCTTTATCGAGGTCGGCGTCCTGAATGACCCCGTCTAGGTACAGGCGGACAAGGATGGATATTGGAAGAGGCATCTCCTGGCCCCGTTCGATACGGCTACCTGATCGTTGATTAACCCCAAAGCGTCCCCAGAATTCAGCCTGAGTCTGGTTGAGTGCGAGACGGATGTCGGCTATTTGTTTGAGCTTCATGTCCGCAGTCTGGCAGACATGCCCTGGGAAATCACCTGATAGTTTTACTAGGTCGATCCTAATTAATGCTTTTATCACCTACTATTGATATTTTCATACCAAGATAATTAAGACTTTAATATGCGAAAGGTTCCACAAAAGGTTGAACAGAAATCGTTGCAACAGATGATTTCGTTTACCCATTCGACATACCCGACCGACTGTGCCTCGCCGAACTTGATAAGCGCTGAGGGAATTGAGGAGTTTCCGGGTTTTAGCGGCACTGGCTTTTTCGCACGGCGTGACGATGAAGTCTTCTATGTGACCGCCCGCCACTGCCTGTCTAAAGATCCTGATGCTGATATTTCCAGTTTCGTACAAAGGCTGCATGTTCCGTACACGCTGACGGCTTCAACGGAGTCAACGAACGACCATGTACAGTTCAATGAGGTCATTTCGTTGAAGCACGATTCCGAAGAGATACCTGGCAAATTTGTGGATGTGTTGGTAATGACGATTCGTCGACCGACAAACACCGGCCTCTATGAGACGTTGCTTACGCGCGCCATAAAACTGCCGCCTAAAGGGCAATGGCTCGACAATTTCGTGCAGCATCCGACTGTTAAACCTGACTTTGATAACGGAAAGGGAATTCGCTTCACGGCCATTGGCTACCCAAAGGGAGGCACCGCATCTGACATCAAATATCCTGAAGGGAAGCCTATCCAGATCGTAACCCAACCAGCCAAGATCGACGGCTATCTTGGCAAGGGCACCGGCATAGACCGCTACATGTTGAACGACATTTCGTGGGCCGACGACCTGAATGGCTTTAGCGGTTCACCGGTCATCGTTGGTTTTAATAACGAAAACGGCCAAAACTATGCGCTAGCAGGCATGCTAGTGTCGGGTGGCTCAAAAAAGGCGCAATTTATCCGTATTAGCTTAATCACAGAAGCGCTAAAGACCTAAAGGTTTTAGCGGGGGGGCGATGCTCAGTTAAGTTTGGGCAGCTGAGGCGTGCTACCTGACTGCATCTGACCGATTACTGACTAATTTGAATAGCATTATGGAGAGTTAGGGAGATCAGAAGCTATCTCTGGAAATAGGAAAGCGATCAGAGCATCATGACGTCGGTCAGGGGCGAATGCCGCATCTCCTTGAACCCAAGCTTCTCGGTATGTTTTGACCTTCACAGACCTCCACCTTTCAGTCTTGTCCTCCGCCACGATTTGCGAACCGCGCCCATGAGCAGCAAGCATAAGCTTGAATGCCCAAAGGTGCCCCTTGTGTTTATCAAAGACATGGTGGGCAATCTTGACGAGGTCAGCGTAACGCCAGCCGATCGGACGGCCTTCGGCAGCTGAGTAGAGGGTATCAAGGAGGGCAACCAGTTCGTGACCATCGTCAGGCCATCTCGGAAGTTCGATGCTGCGATCAGAAAACCGTCTACGCAGATCGAGCCATTGCGCATCGTTATGCATGCCATTTCTCGCGATCCAGTACATTCGGAAGTCGCGGCGCAGAGGCCAGTCTTTCGTTAGCGCCTCGCAGCGCTCTCTCGCTGCATCAGCGTCGAAAAAGAATGCTCGCTGATGATCCTGTTCCAGTATTAGTTCGCTAAACCGGACGAGCTGACGCTTCTGGCTCCACATAATTTGACCGTCCTCGAATAACGGTTCAGACCAGGCGCATTCAAGAACGAGTGAACCGGCTGCCGTGGATGCCACGAGAGTATCCTCGTTTGCTACGAAGGCATTACGGTTATTGTTGTAGAAGACGTCTTCCTGCGTGAGTCGGGCATCTCCCATGTCAAAATGGTTGAACACCCAGAACAGAAGACCGCCGTTGCGTAAGTAGAACTCTCGGCGTTCCGCGATGACCCGTAAGAATGTAGTGGAGAGTTGCACCTCGAATGCGACGGGTAGAAACCCCTTCCAAACGGCACGCACATCAGGCTTACGATGAGTGTTAGATTCTTCTCCTTTCCACACCCGTTCAATCTCTACATCAGAAAAGTTGGGGTCCCCCCTAAGGCACTCAGCGATAATCTCCTTCATCCTTATGTGTGCTGCCGACTCACGAGCTCCGTCGTATTTCATGGCGAGGATACGTTCTTCACTAAAGTCACCCTTGGTTCGAACCGGGCATCTTCCATCCTCGATCTCGTGTCGTAGATAGAACTTTCTCTCATGGGCAAGTGACACCATATGGACAGGCACTTTGCAGAGTGGACATGCCAGTAGCGGAGCTCCCGCCGCTATACCCTGCTTCAACGCCAGTCGTAGCTGCAGAGCCTTTTCATAATCCAGACCGATCACGTTCTCCACAGAGCGGATTTTCCCGGTTTTAAGGTCAAGCGCCTCAGTGATCTCAGGATTGGCAACGACGAGGGAAGTTATTTTTTGGTGAGCCATCTTTTAACGATACACTGTAGTTAATCTTAATTAACAGTTTTTGACGATGCGACAGTGCTCCTATCGCTCTTTAGACAGCATCAAAACCCAGTAGATGCACAGCGCACCCAAGACGGCAAACGTCATTACCACAGCCCCGGCAATCGCCGCCTGCGTGCCAATGTGCCAGGCGACAATATAGATGGAGGCGCATAATGCAGATGCCCAAATGGTTATCGCCATATTGAATACCGTGGATACTCACATAACATTAGATTATGATGCATGCGCTTTTGAGCTGTTTTCCGGCTTTTTGCCCGCTCAGCGGCGCGTCGTAGCGCTTCTGTCTCCAGTGCATTGATATCCGTCGCGGACGGTGGGTTGCCCTGCATCCAGGCGTCTGCCCGCGCCAGCTTGGCTTTCATTTCCTCAGCGTGTAGCCAGCGCTCGTGGGGGGGGGATCTTGTTAATCATTATCGGGCTCCGGTTTGCGCAGGAACTGGTTGTATTTGGCGAGCGGCAGGCCATGTTTCTCGACATATCCATTCCAGCAGGCAAACGCCGCCGCGTTCTCGGCGACCCATTGTTGCCCTAACGGTAGGCCGTGCTCCTCAACATAGGCATTTGAGCTTTCGATAGCATCGCGGTTGGCCTTGATCCACTCTTGAGCCTCCGCGCTTAATGGTCTTGTATCTGATGTCTCTTTTGTCATGACGGTTCTCCATCAGCGCCAGCGGCTACTAAATGACCAGAGCCTGGCCTCTGATTCGGTCAAGGCATCGCTAGCCCTAACCCAATACGGGTACGTCGGTGTCTTTATTGCAACCAAGATTTGGTCGGCATCGAGTCTGATGCCAATGTAGGTACCCAGCTTTCCGGGCCAGGGCTTATCAGCCCAGAGGGTTCGGCTACGTGGTGGATTGTAACGTCGCAATGCTCGCATAAACGGCTCCATTCATTAGGCGCAATATCCCCGTTGGATATTGATCACCGGAAGGAGCCACGTTGGGTGGCGACGTTTGCGTTAATTATACGCGTTTAGCCATTTGCAAAAAAGCCCCCACCGACTAAGCCGACGGGGCCGAGGAGCTACGGCCAGCATAGGGTCATGGGCTGGCTGCTGGATATGTCTAGAAATATGGCGGGCCGCGACGCCTGGTTTCATTCGGATAGATTAAAACCACCTGAGCGGCTGGCTCGGTCCTGCTGCGCTGGCCTCATCGCCGAAGATGCGAGCGGGTCAAGTGTTGCTCTCGACCGCCGAAACTGAAGCTTTCTGGCGCTTCTGTCATCAGTTGGCAGGCGGATCACTGTCAACTTGACGCGGAGAGCATCGAACACACTCACCGGCAAGGGTGGTGTTGGGTTTAACATCCGCCCTCTGCCACACGGCGAGTGCCCCCGGAGGGCCGCCGGAGGCGCTGACTCAAAACAACCAATCACGAACAAAACAGCCGAGGGGTTTCCGACTTAGTGAACCGGGGGTCCCCGGTTTTGACGAGCGTAGCGAGACAAAATTAGGGGAAGGTGAACTTAGTCGGCGCGCCTCCCCGACGAGCGGCAGCGAGGAGAGCCGATAGGCGGGGGCAAAGCGCACAACCCGAAGGGCAAAGACATTCGAGCAGAACGCGAGGATGTCTGCAGTCGGCACGATGATCGACGAAGCGTAGCGAGGCGAGAATTGTGGCGATGTGTCCGCTTTGCCCCCGCGTAGCGGGGAGGCGCGGCAAGGGGAGCATGCTCCCCGCGCAGGGACGCAAAGCGGCCCGGAGTAAGGGTTTGCGGTTGTTCGTGCG